>LWDU01034868.1_pt1 | contig 51055 bp, 49 predicted proteins | sample 727161 | NCBI WGS metagenome assembly LWDU01 (sample SAMN04566230, study PRJNA314399) | hydrothermal vent metagenome | isolation source: deep sea hydrothermal plume seawater | place: Mexico: Gulf of California, Guaymas Basin | collected 2004-07-11
CCTCCTGGCCAACGAATAACGGGTACTTTAAGTTCCTTTAATGCGTTAATGACATCAGTACGAAATCCGTTGTTATCTGATAGTGGAGAGCTAGGATCAAATACACCACCATAAATTTGCTTCCCAAAATGCTCGAGGAACCCCCCGAAAATCATAGGATTATAAGTTTTGGCAGTCGAATCTGTGTTAATCGTTACATTTGCCTGGATGGATGTAGGTTGCCGTTTGGTACAGGATGAAACACAACACAGTAGGCTCAAGAGTATTATTATTGAATTCTTCATATTGAATTCTTCTTGTTTCATATTTACAATCTAAACATATCTAAGAAAAATTCAAAAGGGGAATGGGGTTAGTCTTTAGAAATAGGGGAGTTTTTTGTTTAAAGAAACTACTTCTTTGCTGGGTTATTTCTTATAAGATTCAATAGTAGTGTTAGAAATAAAATAAAAGTAATTAAACCTATGTAAGGTATAAATCCATCAACATGTTCACCATATAATATTTCCCAAAGAGCTGTCCACGTTAAAAAAGCAAATACTCCAAGTGAAGTAAGTTTCAAAAATTTAATTAAGTATTTACTTTTCATTTTTCTAATCTACAATTATCAAAATAAAATTCAAAAGGGGAGTATAATTTTAGCGTTGCCTTCTAAGCCATTTGAACAAAAAAAATAACAAAAAATGGTGCAAGAACAATGAATAGAACTTTCTTCCAAAACCTCATAATTCTAAAGTTAATTTAATGCATTGAAGTTAAAATCAAAGTTGCATAAAAATGGAAAAAAATTCTTATTATGTATTAATTACATTCATTTTTTCTTCGACTATCAACCAATTGAATAATTTTCCATCCATAATCGCTTAAGTATAAATGAAAAGAGTTTACACCACAATGACTAAATTTGTCATTTAGCCAAAATTCATATTTTACCCATGCATTAGCTAAAATACCATCAATATTAATATCAAATGAAAGTAATTTTTCTTCCCATTTATTATTAAGGTTTCTATTTACAACTTTATAAAGGAAATCGTTAAGATTAGTTGATTGTAAAGTAGATGTTGTATCATTAAGTTTATAAGTACTTTGAAGTGTAAAATTTTCTGATATTACAGATTTCATTTTTAAAGAATCTCTTTTATGGAACCCCTCAAAAAACAAAGTAATTGTTTTTTCAATTTTTTTTGTTCTCCTGTTTGAGCGTTAATGCAATTAGTTAAAGAAAAAATTAAAATAAATAACAATAAAAATTTCTTTTTCATTGGCTATTCTTAAAATATCTTTCTTTTAAAATATTAATATGGTGTTTGCAGTGTCCTATGACAAAGAATCCAAGAGCTAAGGGATTTATCTTAATTTCATTACAAATACCTGTTTTAAATAGCATTTTTTTATTAAAATTTTCAAATAGTAAGATTAATGATTGTCTAACTAACTTAAACTCTTCTAATAAACTTTCCATTGACCTATCATTAGCATTAGAATTCATACCATAATGCTTTTCATCATACCCCATAAGTTTTTTACTCTCTCCTCTTGAAAGGCATAAAGCTCTGTATGTAGTAATTCTTTCGTTATCAATTATGTGTTGTAGAATATCTTTAGGAGTCCATTTTTCAGGTCTATATTTAAAATTTTGAAACTCAATTAATTTGTTTCTTATTTTTTCAAAAATATTTTTATTATTATGAAGTTCAGTTATTAAATCGGTATTTTCATCAATTAAGGTAATATATCGTTCATAAAAGTTAGGCATAAACTTTAAGTCCTTTTTTAAAATTGTTAGTTTTTTTATTTTATCCATATTTATATTTTTCAAAACTGTTAGTATTTACTTTGTAATTACAATTTACAATTATTCAAGAAAAATTAAAAAGGGGAGTGGGGTTAGTCTTAAGAGATGAGTGGGGTTTTGTTTATTTTTTTGAGTCCTCTATAAATTTTTTTTAATCTCGGATTCTACAGAAGATTTTTCAATAAAACCGACATTTGACCATAATAATTTTTTGTCTTTATAAAGTTGTAAAACAGGAAGACCATAAACCTCAAGACTTCTTAGCAAAGGTAAATTTTCATCGTAATTTATTCTAACTAAATTTAAATTTTTTGAGTATTCATGAGAAATTTCAACTAAATATGGCTCCATAATCTTACAAGGAGCACACCAATTAGCATAATAATCAACTAATACAATTTTATCAGAATCAATTAATTTATTAAAATCTTTTACAGTTAATGAATTATTATAATCATTGTTAATAGATGCTTCTGGAAACTGATTTTTTCTCCATTCAAGTATACCTCCATTCAATTCATGAACCTTATCAAATCCAATAGACTTAATTATTTTATTTGCCTTTGAGCTTCTCCCACCGCTTAGACAATAAACATATATTGGTAGGTTTTTATTAAAAATACTTACATTTTCTTCAAAATTTCCATCAAACCAATTTACATTTAATGCATTTCTTAGATGTCCCTTATTAAATTCTTCAGGAGTTCTTACATCAATAATTATAGCAGATTTATCCTTATTTATCTTTTCTCTAAATTCTTGAGCTGAGATAACATTAGATGTGTTTTCTTTACAAGAAAATAAAGTAAATATAAAAAAAATTATAAAATATCTTTTCATCTCAAACTGCTCCATGAACCACCATTCATGCAGGATACTCCATTTTTCTTCAGAATTGAACATCCAGATGAACTTCTTATTCCACTTGCACAAACAACGACGATATTATTTTTAAATGATTTAATTTTATCAATGTTGTTTTCTATTAAGTTTAATGGAATATTAATGGATTCAGGAAAATTTCTAGAATTAAATTCTCTCTGTGTTCTTACATCTATAACTAATCCTCCTTCAGTAATTATTTGAGCTACTTCAGTTGATTTTTTTTTCTTGTTAAATAAGAAAAAAACAACAACAATTAACAATATTGCATAAAATAAATATTCATTCATAATATTTTTTAGTTAAGTGTGCAATCTACAACTATCCAAGAAAAATTCAAAAGGAGGAGTGGGGTTAGAGTTAAGAAAATTCTAAACCTTAGGCATATCTTCTTTTTTAAAACTATTGTAAATTGTAGGTATGAAAAAAAGAATATTTAGATACTTAAAACATCTAATTACAACCTTTTTAATATTAGGAATTATATTTGTTTTTTGAAATACTTGATAAAAACAAAATTTTAGAAACGATATGAAAAGTGAAAACAAATTAATCAGTGCAGGGTTGTTAACGGCAATTACAGCTTCTTTATGTTGTATTACACCTGTTTTGGCTCTAATCGCAGGAATAAGTGGAATAGCTTCAACATTTTCTTGGATAGAACCTTTTAGACCTTATCTGATTGGATTAACAGTTTTAATTCTTGGTTTTGCTTGGTATCAAAAACTAAAACCTCAAAAAGAAATTGACTGTGAATGTGAGACGGATAAAAAACCAAAATTTATACAGTCAAAAACCTTTTTAGGAATAGTAACTGTATTTGCAATTTTAATGTTGTATTTTCCACACTATTCAGGAATTTTTTACCCAAACACAGAAAAGCAAATAATCGTAGTTTACAAATCGGACATTAAAACAACTGAATTTAAAATAAGCGGAATGACCTGTGAGAGTTGTGAAGAACACGTCAATCACGAAGTAAATAAACTGAACGGAATTGTAATCTCAAAAGCATCCTATGAAAACGAAAACGCAATCATTGAATTTGACAAAACAAAAACCAATGAAGCAGAAATTGAGAAAGCAATTAATTCAACAGGGTATAAAGTAACCGACAAAAAAGAAAACTAATGGAAATCCAATTAAAATCAGAAATTACTTGTCCAGACTGTGGTCATAAAAAAGCAGAAGATATGCCAACAAATGCTTGTCAGTTCTTTTACGAGTGTGAGAATTGCAAAACAGTTCTAAAACCAAAAGAAGGCGATTGTTGTGTTTATTGCTCATACGGTACTGTTGATTGTCCACCAATCCAAGAAAACAAAAGTTGTTGTTAAAAAAATATTGAATTATTGTAAAACAGACAACTATGAAAAAACTCCTTCTACTATTACTATTTATTCCACAATTAAACCAAAGGCATATCTTCCCCACTAGTAATCTTTTTCTTTTAAAATTATTGTAAATTGTAGGTATGAAAAAGCTGTTATTATTCTTATATATTCCACTTGCAAATCTACAACTATCCAAGAAAAATTCAAAAGAAGAGTGGGGTTAGTGGGTGTTTTATCTATACTTGTAGGATTTTAGTCAACTACTATTAATAGCATAAGCATTGAAATTGTATTAATTAAAATATAAGCCATATGCAATATCCAAAATTTTCAAGAGAAAAAGGCAATAGTTTTTCAAAAGCCTTAAGAAAAAAGGTGAAAACCTATTTTAAAACAAATGAACTTAGCAAATATGCTAACAACAGTATGATCAGTAAGACTATATTAATGCTTACAACATTTCTCCTCCCATTTTTAATTTTAAATTTGGGAATTGTCACAAGTACGTGGACTCTTTTTTTATTATATATTATAAGTGGTATTGGAATGGCCGGAATTGGAATGAGTGTTGCACATGATGCGATTCATGGGTCATACTCAAAAAATCCAATAATCAATACCCTTATTGGTTACTCTTTCAATCTTATAGGAGCCAATGCTACGGTGTGGAAAATCCAACACAATGTGCTTCATCATAACTATCCTAATATTGAACATGCCGATGATGATATTAATCAACCATTTTTCCTTCGATTTTCACCGCACGCTAAAAAGTACTGGACGCACCAATTTCAACATATCTATGTCTGGTTTTTTTATGGATTATCTACTATATCGTGGATCACAACAAAAGATTTTGTTCGAATAAATCGATACCATAAAATGGGGTTTTTAGTTAAAAAAAACGAATTCAGAAATGTCGTTGCAAGCATAGTAGCATGGAAGATTTTATACTATTCTTTTGCTCTCATTATGCCCTTAATTATGGTAAATTTGCCATGGTGGCATATACTATTGGCATTTTTAAGTATGCATTTTTTTACTGGGCTTTTAGTTAGTTTAGTGTTTCAGGTTGCACATATAATGCCGAGCTCCGAGTTCCCACTTCCCGATGAAGACGGTCTTATAGCTGGAGACTGGCCTACACATCAATTTGCAACGACAGCCAATTATTCTCCACGATCTAATTTTTTTTCTTGGTTTATAGGTGGTTTGAATTATCAAATAGAACACCATTTATTACCAGGAATTTGTCATGTACATTATAAGAAATTATCTAAAATTGTGATTGATACAGCCAAAGAATATGGAATGCCTTATAGTTCTAATCGAACTTTTTTTACGGCGATACGAGCTCATGCTAAAATGATTCGTAGGTTAGGAAATATGGACAAATAGCATAATAGCTATAGTAAGAATTTTTTTAAAATTTAATTTTCAATAGTTTCTACATTCATTTATCAGTTATTGATTAATCAATCTTTTTTTAATTAAGGATAGGGCCTGGGGGTTATGTTATTTTTTTAAATCCTGAACTAATTATTGTAAATTAGGAAGATGAAAAACTTATTGCCAAAGCAAAAAGATTTTAAGAATGGTTTTTAAAATTACAAGATGATGACACTTGATGAAAAATTTAAAGCTCTTGAGACAAACAATGCTCCTGGTCAGGAAGTCCGACAAAATCTAGGAGATATTAATATGATTATGCTTGGCGAGAAACTTGATGGAGTTCATGTTGATTTCTCCCATGGGGATGTAGATGCCTTTCCTCCAACGCCCGGTTCTAATGCAGCTTGGAAAGAGGGTTTTAGTAGAGGTGGGTGTCAAGCTTATACTGAGTATAGAGGATCGGCCGAAATACGAAATAGACTGGCTGCCAGACTTGGGAAGTTTACTGGTCGGAGAATTGAAGCTAATAGCGAATTGATTATAACTCCTGGAACTCAAGGCGCATTATTTTTGGCACTTGGTTCAACGGTTGATGCTGGGACAAAAGTTGCTGTAGTTGATCCTGACTATTATGCCAACCGCAAACTTGTTAAATTTTTCGGAGGTGACGTTGTACCAATTCCTTTAAACTACAAGGATTCTCAATCTGAAAACAGCCCAGATCTAAATCGAATTGAAGATGCATTCAAAGCAGGAGCAAAGGTTTTAGTCTTTTCAACACCCAATAATCCTACAGGTCTTGTCTATTCAAACACTACAATAACTAAAATAGCAGATCTTGCAGCAACCCATGATGTTAGTGTAATCGTGGATCAACTGTACTCTAGAATGTTATATAGCGGAGAGGTCTATACTCATCTTTGTTCTTGCGATGTTCAGCCTGAAAATCTTATTACTGTCATGGGGCCATCAAAAACCGAATCTCTTAGCGGATTCCGCCTTGGAGTTGCATTTGGCACACCAAAATTGATTGAAAGAATGGAATCCCTTCAAGCGATCGTTTCTTTGCGTGCTGCAGGATATAATCAAGCAGTTCTTGATACTTGGTTTCAGGAACCTTTAGGCTGGATGGAAAATCGAATTAGAGAACATGAATCAATAAGAGATGAATTACTACAAACTTTTAGGGCTGCTAATATCTATACAGCAAGCCCACAGGCTGGCAGCTATCTTTTCCCACAACTGCCCCTGCTTAGTGTAGATTTATATATTTTTATACGCTTACTGCGTTATCAGGCAAAAGTGATAGTTACGCATGGATCAGAATTTGATCCAGCTTGCATTGATAGTATCCGACTCAACTTTTCACAGGATCACTCTGCGGCAGTTGCGGCAGCAAAACGAATCGTAAAAATGGTGGAAATTTATAGCATATGAACAAAATTATAGAACTACCAATTCAACAAAGTTTTATTATCTAGACCTTAACTTAGCTAATAACCTAAGGATTTCTAAGTAAAGCCAAACAAGTGTTACCATAAGACCAAAGGCTCCAAACCATTCCATGTATTTTGGCGCTCCTTTTTCAGCACCTTCTTCTATAAAATCAAAATCCACAACTAAATTAAGTGCAGCTATTACTATAACAAATAAACTAAAACCAATACTCATTAATGAAGCATTCTGTATGCTCATAATTCCCATTTGAGAACCAAAAAAACTCATAACGAAATTAATCATATAAAGCACAAAAATTCCTCCTGTTGCTGCAGCAAGTCCTAATTTAAAATTTTCTGTAGGCTTAATTAGACCAGATCTATAAATCATTAGCATTGCTAAAAGAATACTAACTGTAATGCAGACTGCACTTAGTACAATTCCATCATAAAGAGAATTAAAAGAATATGAAATCCAACCTAAACCAATACCTTCTAAAATTGCATAGATGGGTACTGTTATAGGAGACCATTCCTTTTTAAAGACTGTAATTATTGCAACTATAAAAGCAGCAATGAGAGAAAAAATAGCAAATCCAGACATTATTTGTCCAGACATAAAAGTATAATATCCAGTTACCATTAAAAGTGTTAGGCTTAAGAACGTTTTATTTACTGTGCCATTTATTGTCATAGTTTCTGATGAAACAGAAGTGGTGTTAAATGCGTTTGATGATAGTACAGGATTCCCTGATCTATACGTAAGATGTCTACTCATTTTTAGTTTGGTTTATAATGTATTTAAATTAAAAATATGTAATTTTTTTTAATGAACTTGATTTTTTTACTTTAAAAAATTAAAATATTATAATTAATTTATTTGGTTAGTTTATTGCATGTATATCTTCATCTTTTCATTCAGTTTTAATTGATTATAACCCTTTAATATAATTGACACCGTAAGGCTTTCGTTGTGAACGGGTTAACATACTGTTCGCTTCCTCATCATTAATAAACTTTTCTGTTTTAGGATTCCAATTCAACTTTCTTTCTAATTTCATGGAAATATGTGTAATTAAACAAATAGAACAAGCCCTGTGACCCATTTCAACAGGAGATATCGGAGGCTTTCTGCTTTCTATACAATCTAACCAGTTACCATGTTGTTCATTGCTTTTATACAAATGCATTTCATCAGATTCTATAACAGAAGTCAATATTTTTGGATTGCTGGCATCTAATGCTTTTGAACTTTTAGCTGCCACTACAGGGTCAGAGGAAGAAGCTGTATAAGCTCCTCTTGAAACAAATATCCAACCATCAGTACCTATATATTTAATGCCGTTGGTGTAACCTCCACTGCTGGTGTACATGGTTATGCCATTTTCGTATTCTGCTTTTGACATAAAATCACTATGAACATTCCAAAGTCCTGATTTTGGAAATTCTGCTACGGCTTGTACGGATATTGGACCCGTTAATTCTGTATCCATCCCCCAAGCAGCAGAGTCGTAATGATGTTGCCCCCATCCACTAATCATCCCCGCTCCGAATTGTTCAATACGCAACCAACCGGGTCGGCTATAACCTTGTTGCGGATGCACAACGATTTCCGTATAATCCATAAATGGAGTTTGACCTAACCACATATCGTAATTCAAATTTGAGGGTACTGGCATTTTAGGGGCTTCGGGTCCTGATGGATCACCTGGAAGACCTACTTTTACCGTATGTAATTTTCCAATTCTTCCATTACGGACTAATTCGGCGGCAATCCTAAATTGAGCCATGGAGCGTTGTTGTGTGCCTACTTGTAAAATAGTACCTTTATTTTGAATGATATTGCTTAAAATCCGTCCTTCTTCAACGGTAAGTGATGTTGGTTTTTGCAAATAAACATCTTTACCCGCTAAGGCTGCTTCAATAGCAGGTTGCGAATGCCAATGATCTGGTGTGCTAATAACAACAGCATCAATGTTTTTATTTTGCAACATTTCTTTATAGTCTCCATACATTTTTACATCTACCGCTTTATTGCTTCCTATTTTTTTACTGTAATAAGTTTCCACCAATTTTTTGGCATCTTTCATACGGTTACTGTCCACATCGCAAACTGCGATAAGACGAGCATTATCATATTGCATTACGCCAGGCATATCATGATCACGAGCAATACGTCCACAGCCAATTTGTCCAATGTTTATTTTTTTGTTAGCCATAGTTTTTCCAAATATTCCAGAAGGTAAAATGGTTGGGGCTAAAAATGTTGCAGCACTTGCTGTCGACGTTTTCTTGATAAAATTTCTTCTTTTCATTTTATTTATATTATTAAGTTTTGAGTTCGGAGTTAAAAAAACTCAAGACTCTGAACTAATTTAATTATTTTTCCATTTTCAACACCCAAAGAATGCCACCTCTTAAATGTTTTCTAAAAGTGGGATCATCATAGGTTTCGGAATCATGACCTAAAGCCGTATACCATTGTCTTGCTCCTTCAAATTCATGTGACCAGCACAGCGGAAAATAATCACCAAAAATATCATTTGGGTATTCTACTTTTTTCTTATCTTCAACCGTTTTTAAATCGGCTGCTAGCAATACTTTTATATCAGGATTTAGGTTATTGGAAAAATAACATTCATCATTAACTTTCCATACTTTATCCAAAAAATAGGTTGAAAGATGATTTTTATCAACTACGACTACATCAAATTTCTGATGAGGTGCATGGCGAACAAATTTACCACCGACCAGCTCCCAATACCAAGGCCAATCTCTTTCTACGGCATTTGCGGAATGAATAGCTATAAACCCACCACCACCTTTGATATAGCCTTGAAAGGCTGCTCTTTGGTCTTCGGTATCAAATACCTCATTATTGGCATTAGAAAAAATAATAGCATCGTATTTTGCCAAGGTTTCCTCTGTGAAAAGCGAAACGTCTTCACTGGTATCAGTATCAATATTTTCTGCTTTACAAATTTCTTTTAAAGCTTTTATGCTATTAGGAATGTTTTTATGGACAAAACCCTTTTCCCCATTTAGTGATAAGCCATTTTTTGTAAATATCAATACATGTGTTTTTTTTACTACCGGATCATTGTCTTCAGTATTATTTGCTTGTAGATTAACTGCCAAAATTAGACAGCAAATAAATAGAAGAGTTTTCTTCATTTGTTTTTTTATATTGTGGTTTCTATTCTAATTTAGATTAAAATGAAAAAATTACTATTAATTCTAACAATTTTTTTTTCTTACGTATCGTATTCTCAAAAATCCAATCTGAAATTTTATGATTTGTTTAGTTCCAAAAAAAATCTAGAAGTTTCTTGTTATAGAATCCCTTCAATAATTACTACTATGAATGGGGATTTAATTGTTGCAATTGATGAGAGAGTTCCATCATGTGGGGATTTGAAATGGAGCAGAGATATTAATATTGTAATTAGAAGAAGTAATGATAATGGAAATTCGTGGTCAGAAATTGAACGTGTTGTTGATTATCCATTAGGTAAGTCAGCTTCAGACCCTTCAATGATTTTCGATAGAATAACTAATAAGATTTTTTTATTTTATAACTACATGGATCTTGATAATGAAAAAGATGTTTATTATTTAAAATATGTTACAAGTTCAGATAATGGGATTATATGGTCTAAGCCAGTTGATATTACTAGTCAAATCTCTAAACCAGGTTGGGAAAAAGATTTTAAATTCATTACTTCAGGAAGGGGAATTCAAACCAAAAATGGAGATTTACTACACTGTCTAGTAAATCTTCAAAATGGTACTCATGTTTTTGGAAGTAAAGACCATGGAAAAACATGGTTTTTAACAGAATCATCTGTACAACCGGGAGATGAATCCAAAATAGTAGAGTTAAAAGATGGAACATGGATGGTAAATTCAAGAGCTAATAACAAGGGAATTAGATATTCTCATATTAGTTCTAATGGGGGAAAAGATTGGTTAACTAAGGAGGAAAATGACTTGATTGATCCTGGATGTAATGCGAGCTTTATTCAATATAATTATGGGAAATATAAAAGAAAAACTCTACTAGTTTTATCGAACATAAACAATTCAAAAATAAGAAAAGAAATTGTCGTTAGGTACAGTTTGGATGAAGGAAAAAACTGGTCAAAACCAAAAATAGTTTACAGTGGAGAGGCAGCTTATTCATCAATGACAATACTTAAAAATGGAGAAATTGGATTATTTTTTGAAAAAGATAATTACACCAAAAATGTTTTTACATCATTCTCTTTAGATTGGTTGCTAAATTAATTCTTCAGAATAAACACAATAGTCTTTATCATATTTTTTAATATTAAACACATCAACTTTACCACCCTGAATATTCATAATTCAAACTATTAAAAATCAAAAAAAAATTACCTCTCTATCACTATCTTAACTTTATGTACTTCTTTATCTGTTGTAATATTTAATAGATAGATACCTTCTTAACTCTACCTTATTAGGTGTTATTATTTTACCACTAAAGTCAACAAACTCTATTTTCTCAACTTTAGAATTATTCTTTAACTCAACAATAAATTCATTATCAGTAGGATTAGGGTACACTTTTTTCACAAAAGAAATATTCTCTACAAATAATGGAAGTGGACATCCGTCAGCATCAACTATCTCTCCAATAGGTGTATCAGGACATTGATCTACATCATCTGTCACTCCATCTCCATCAGTATCTTTTTGTGAGTCTGAACACCCATTAGCATCAACCATCTCTCCAATTGGAGTATTAGGGCATGTATCAACATCATCAGTTACTCCATCGTTATCGGTATCTTTTTGTGAGTCTGAACATCCAGAAGCATCAACCATCTCTCCAATTGGAGTATTAGGACAATTATCAATATCATTAAGAACTCCATCACCATCAGTATCAGGATCACAAGCATCTCCTATTCCATCACCATCACTATCAAGTTGACCAAGTACCCACTTTTGTATACGATCATTCCCATAATCTGCTATATAAAGATTTCCAGAGGCATCAAGAGTAACTCCAGTTGGCTTATTAAATTGATTTGCAGCAGAGCCTTCTCCATTTCCTCCTGCTACAGTCGTTCCTTCAGTTTCGCCTGGTGCCCACTTTTGGATACGATGATTATATGTATCTGATATATAAAGATTTCCAGAAGCATCAAGAGTAATTCCATATGGATTATAAAACTGATTTGCTGCAGAGCCTTCTCCATTTCCTCCTGCTACCGTTGTTCCTTCTGTTGCTCCTGGTGCCCACTTTTGTACTCGATAATTATTATTATCTAATATATACATATTTCCAGAGGCATCGAGAGTAATTCCAAATGGATAATGAAGTTGATTTGCATTAGATCCTTCTCCATTTCCTCCTGCTACTGTTACTCCTTCACTTGCTCCTGATGCCCACTTTTGTATACGACTATTACCTGCATCTGCTATATAAAGATTTCCAGAGGCATCGAAAACAATATTATAAGGTCCGTATAACTGATTTGCTGCAGAGCCTTGACCATTTCCTCCTGCTACCGTCGTTCCTTCAGTTGCTCCTGGTACCCACTTTTGTATACGACTATTACCTGCATCTACTATGTAAAGATTTCCAGAAGCATCAAAAGTAATTCCCTTTGGATCATCTAATTGATTTGCTGCAGAGCCTTGACCATTTCCTCCTGCTACTGTCGTTCCTTCAGTTGCACCTGGTGCCCACTTTTGGATACGGTAATTTTTTAAATCTGATATATAAAGATTTCCAGAGGCATCGAAAACAATATTAGAAGGTCCGTATAACTGATTTGCTGCAGAGCCTTGACCATTTCCTCCTGCTACCGTTGTTCCTTCAGTTGAAGAGCCATTTTCTACTGTTGGGCAGTTATCAACATCATCATTTACACCATCACCATCAGTATCTTTTTGTGAGTCAGAGCATCCATTAGCATCTACAGTTTCTCCTGTTGGTGTATTAGGACAATTATCAACATCATTAAGAACTCCATCACCATCAGTATCACAAGCATCTCCTATTCCATCACCATCAGTATCCCATTGACCAAGTGCCCATTTTTGTATACGGGAATTGTTTTGATCTGCTATATAAAGATTTCCAGAAGCATCTAGAGTAATTCCAAATGGATAATTGAATTGATTTGCAGCAGAGCCACTACTATTTCCTCCTGCTACCGTAACTCCTTCACTTGCTCCTAGTGTCCACTTTTGTATACGATTATTAAGTATATCTGCAATATAAAGATTTCCAGATGCATCCATAATAATTGCACCTGGGGAATTTAGTTGATTTGCAGCAGAGCCAAATCCATTTCCTCCTGCTACCGTCGTTCCTTCAGTTGCGCCTGGTGCCCACTTTTGTATACGATGATTATTTTCATCTGCTATGTAAAAATTTCCAGAGGCATCCATAATAATTGCACCTGGATAATGCAGTTGATCTGCAGCTGATCCATAACCATTTCCTCCTGCTACTGTTGTTCCTTCACTTGCGCCTGGTGCCCACTTTTGTATGCGATGATTACTTGCATCTGCTATATATAGATTTCCAGAAGCATCAAAAGTAAATCTAGATGGATATCTAAGTTGATTTGCAGCTGATCCATAATTATTTCCTCCTGCTATTGTAACTCCTTCACTTGCGCCTGGAGCCCACTTTTGGATGCGATGATTTTCTGTATCCGCTATGTAAAGATTTCCAGAGGCATCAAGAGCAATTCCATAAGGACGATATAATTGATTTGCTGCATCGCCCCAATCCACATTTCCTCCTGCTATTGTCGTCCCTTCCGTTGCACCTGGTTCCCACTTTTGTATACGATTATTACCTTTATCTGCTATGTAATAATTTCCAGAGGCATCGATAATAATATCACGTGGCCAATATAGTTGATCTGCAGCTGATCCATAACCATTTCCTCCTGCTACTGTCGTTCCTTCAGTTGAATACCCATTTGCTACTGTTGGACAATTATCAACATCATCATTTACACCATCTCCATCAGTATCAACCTGAGAAAATCCATTAAAAGAAATGATAAAAAATAGAAGTGTAAGTGATTGATATATATTTTTCATTTTGTTGCTGTTTTATAAAATTATCTCTCTATTACTACCTTAACTTTATTTACTTCTTTATCTGTAGTAATGTGTAATATAAAAATACCATTATTTAGATTGGATACATTAATCCTAATTAAAGAATTGTTTATTTCAACTTTGTTAGGTGTTATTACCTTACCACTCAAGTTAACAAACTCTACTTTTTCAACTTTAGAATTATTCTTTAACTCAACTATTAGTTCGTTATCAGTAGGGTTTGGATATACACCATTATTGGATAAGTTGTTTTCTACGTATAATGGAGGAGGATTACAATCGATCTCAGAACTGAAATAAGAATTGATAATCAAATCAATTTGGTCTTGTATGGCAGATCCATAATTATCTTTATCAAAGTTGTTAATTGCGTAATCGTAACGAACCTGTTGTACGCCACCTACTGAAACATAATTTGCGTCGTACCATGTTTGGAAAGATGATAGGTCTGTTGGAGCCATAGATTTATAGTACTGAAGCCTACAATAAATTTCTTTGCTTTCAGGTAAATTTTTCAATTGATTTGTTAATTCTTCGGATGGCTGACGTCCCCAAAAATGAAATAAAGGAGCCATATTTACATTATTAGCATTAGATGCTGCAAGTATTAATTCGTCATCAGTTATTTGATTTCCATTTACCATTCCCATGAATCCCCAGTCTTTTTGTGTATTAACTTTCCACTCATCGTAAAAAACTTTATGTGTGTTGTGAATTGCCGACCAACCAAATAAATCAGCTATTTCAACATACATAGCATGGCCTCTGTGCTGATATCTCACTTCATGACATACACTAGGATTCATTGTTGGGTCACAACTGATTTCAATATTATTTCTAAAATTGTCTGTTATTATCCAGTCTATTGTAGTTTGATCCATAGTTAAATTTTGAAAGGCTGAATATTTAAAAGCTGTGTCAAGAGGAAGGTCATAATATTTATTCCATATGTAAACTGCAGGAAGGTGAACAATAGACTCTGTCGCATTACCCAAAGTAGGGTGCCATTCTAAATGTCCCATTTCGTGGAACATTGTCCTTACTCCTCCTGTTTTATGTGGTTCGTTTTCTAGTAATGCAATTAACATCATTCCCTTGTCATCATCATCATATACTGCAGGATATCCAGTTCCATATCCACCGTTAGGGATTCTTGTATCAGATATAATATATTCTGCTCGTGACCTTTCTTGTGGTCTTCCTCCTACGTAATTAAAACCATCAGCAACTTCATCCCATTTTTCCATCATTAATCTTGGATCAGTTAAATTGATTGATCCTGGACTTATCCCATCTAATACATCAATGGGAAGAGTAGTCATAAACTTATCGGATTCTATATCAACCCATTTAACACTTTGCTCAGCTAATTCAGCTTGCCAAACTGAGAGGTCAGTTCCTTTTCCTTCTCTTGTTGAGAAATAAGGTGACTTTACTGCTCCATTAATTGTAATATCAAAGTATCCAAAATCAAATCCTTCAGGGACTAACATATAAATACCCCCACCAAAAGGATTTACAATTTTTGTTTCCTCTTGATTCAAACCAAACCTATTAGAAATTCTTAAAAATCTATTTGTTTGATTTAAATTCGAGTGGTCTCTTTCATGCGCACCTATCATTACACTTATTCCCTTATCAACATGATTTGTTGGAATAGTTATAGTTATTAATTCTCCTGGTGGCGCATAGTGTCCCGTTGGCCTTTTGGCATCCCATGTATCATGTAAATGTCTTGTTCCATGGATTATATTATAGGTCCCATCAATTTCAACAGTGGCATCATTAACTCTTTGAGCAGAAGCACTTACTTTTCCTGGAAATACTTCAGAAAATTCAAACTTTATTCCTTCCATCTCCTCAGCATTTGATTTGTACTCTTCATCAAAAATAGCTTGTTGCAAGAAAATAAGAGTTTGTGTTTCTATTGGTAATTCAGAAAACACAGCTTGATTTCCATCAGAAAATACTGGTTCATACTTATCTTCATATGCATTTAAAAATTCGAAAATATCTGATTTTGCATCAATAAAATTTCCGCTATAATTTAATTGAATATCAGTTAGGTATTTTTGTAATTGACTTTCACTTAATGGAGAGGAACCATTTACATGATTTGTTATCGCATTCAAAGCTGTGGTAAGTTCAGAAAGCAGTGTGTTACTTTTTGGTGAATATATTTTTAAATTATCAAGTATCATTGATGATGTGAAAATGTCTGGATGATTAGCCATCACCCATGATTGTGAAGCATTTAACCATCCTATCCTAATGTAATTATTTTTTACTACTTGTTTTATTTTATCTAAGTCATAATAACTATCAAAATATGCAGATGAAGATGTATTATTAAGAATTGTAGTCCATTTGTTTTTCTCAAAATCAAGAATTAATCTGAATTTAACAAATTCTCCAACATCAAAAGTTCCAATGTTATTTCTGCTTCCTCCCGGATGATTTTCTACTCCCTCATTATATCCTCCATCAGTATAATTTAAAATAACTTTATAATTATTATCATCAATTTTATTAGTCCGAACATTAATTCCAGTTGTATTATCATTCCAGCCCGCTGAGAGTTCAAGTATTTCTTTCCTTCCCTCATCGCTTCCAAGTGTTGTTATCTTAAAATCAAAAACAAACTCAATGCTTTTATCAAAATCTAGTTGATTATTTAATGACATAGGTAAGTATATTCCTTGTGTGGGATCTAAAAGAATACCCAATCCTGACTGACCAGTAGTATAAACTGGAGTAGTATTGCTAATATTACCATTTACAGTATAAGTACCATCAAATCCTGAAATGTTATCCGTTAGATTATTTTCAAAATTGTAAGACACTATTTGTCCATAAGAAGTTGAAGAAACTAATAACAATAGAATGAAGATACATCTCATTTTACTATGGCAATTTTTTTGTGCTTAAGTCTTTAGTATAAACGTAATAGTCCCTATCAACTTCAATAGTTTTATTTTTAATAATCATTTCTTTCCAAGAATTTGTTGGAGACAACCATTGCTTTTTTTTATCAATTATTACTTCAATAGGCATATTAAATACATCAATTGTATTTGACCACCTATACTTGAACTTTTTATCTTTAATTGTATATTCTAAAGTAGGTATTCTTATATCCCTTAGATATTGATCGAAGACATATTTTAAATCAAAACCTATATTTTCTGAAATGTAATTTTCAACTTGATTGGATGTTACGGTTTGGTGGTAAAATATTTTGTTTAAACCTCTCAAAGTTTTTCTCCATTTTTCATCATCATTAGTGATCTGTCTTATGGTATGAAGTAAATTAGCTCCTTTTGAATACATATCTCCTGAACCTTTACTGTTTACATCATATATTCCAATTATAGGTTTCTCATTTTTAATTCCTCTTCTTGTTCCTATTGTGTAATCTGCTCAATAAATTTTCTGAATAGGCTGTAAATCCTTCATGAACCCACATGTCTGCTATATCTATATAGGTTATGTTATTAGCAAACCATTCATGGCCTGACTCATGGATAATAATAAAATCAAATTTTAATCCCCATCCTGTATTAGAGGGATCTCTCCCTAAATAACCTTTTAAATATTTGTTGCCATAGGTAATAGAGCTTTGATGTTCCATTCCTAGATATGGAACTTCAACTAATTTGTAACCATCCTCATAGAAAGGGTAGGGACCAAACCAATGTTCAAAAGCTTCTAACATTTTTGGTACATCCATGAAATGAATTTTTGCTTTTTCAAGGTTGTACCTAAGAACATAATAGTCAACATCTAATTTTCCTTTTTCACCATCGTATATTTCTGAAAACTTGACATAATCTCCAATATTTACGTTTACTCCGTAATTGTTAATAGGATTACTAACAAACCAGTGATACGTTGTTGTGTTATCATCATGTGATGAAACTTCCCTTAATCTTCCATTTGAAACATTCATTAAATTGTTAGGGACATTAATACTCATTAACATGCTATCTACCTCGTCATACATATGGTCTTTATTGGGCCACCATACACTTGCTCCAAGACCTTGACAAGATGTGGCTATAAAATGGTTGCCATTTTCATCTTTTTCCCATGAAAATCCTCCGTCCCAAGGAGCTCTAACTGCTTCTTTAGGTTCTCCTTCATACTCTACTATAACATAATTGACATCTCCAATATTTTGTGTTTCTTCTAGTTTTATAAAATAAGCATTCCCATCCCTATTAATTTCCAAAGCAGTATTATTTTGTGTAGCAGATGTTATAATTAAAGGTTCTTGCAAATCAATCTGCATCATATCGTATTTTTTTAAAACAGTATATCCGATTGTGTTTTTTCCTTTAATAGTTTTTTTTTCTGGGTTAACAGAAATATCTAAATGATAATAATTTAAATCCCACCAAGCTCTTTCAGGTGTTATACTACCTCTTAATGTGTCTTGTCTAGTAAAAGGAATTTCTCCAGAAATTTCCTGTGCGATTAACTCTATAGATGTTATAGATAACAATAAAATTACTATTCTAGAAATTCTTACCATAATTGAGATTCTAATTTATAGAAAAAACTATTACAACGCTACTGTCATATGCTTCAAATTGTATTTTTATTTCAATTTTAGTAGATTGTTCACTTCTCTAAAAAATAAAAATGTTTATAGTAGAAAATTATACACTAGCCATATTTTTATGTAGCATAACAATGCTCTGTTGGGGTTCTTGGGCTAATGCCCAAAAAATGGCTTCAAAATCTTGGTCATTCCCTTTATTTTATTGGGACTATTCTATAGGTGTTGTTCTTTTATCATTAATTTTTGGATTGACACTAGGAAGTAGTGGACTAGAAGGAAGAAGCTTTATTGATGATATGTTTCAAGGAAATTCTACTTCTTTTTTGTCGGCATTTCTTGGTGGTGTTGTTTTTAACATTGCAAATTTATTAATTGTTGCAGCTATAAGTATTGCTGGAATGGCTGTTGCCTTTCCTATAGGAATTGGTATTGCTCTTGTTTTGGGTGTTACAATTAATTATATGGCTACTCCAATAGGTGATCCCATTCTTCTTTTTGCTGGAGTATTTGTTGTAGTAATAGCTATAATTATTGATGCTTTAGCTTATAATAGACTAACAAGTAATAATTATAAGTCTTCTTCAAAAGGAATTGTTATTTCAATAATTGGAGGTATTTTGATGGGGTTTTTCTATCGTTTTGTAGCGTATTCTATGTCAGCAGATTTTAAAAATCCAGAGGAAGGCCTATTTACTCCTTACACGGCTGTCTTTATATTTTCATTAGGAATTTTTCTTTCTAATTTTTTATGGAATACCTACTTTATGTATAAGCCAATTCAAGGAGAAAAAGTTTCTTATCTTGATTATTTTACTAAAGGAACAACCAAATTACATTTAATCGGCATTTTTGGTGGTGTTATATGGTGTATAGGAATGTCTTTAAGTATGATAGCAAGTGAGGAGGCTGGTTATGCAATTTCTTATGGTCTTGGTCAAGGGGCAACTATGGTAGCTGCTGCATGGGGAGTTTTTGTTTGGAAAGAATTTAAAGGCTCACCAAAAGGAACTGATAGATTAATATATATGATGTTTTTATTTTTTATTGTTGGTCTATCACTTATTATTTTTTCTAGATTTTAAGTGAAATCTTTATAAAGTCGAAAATTATTATAAAATAAAAAAAACCCTTTACAATTAGATATATGTTATTTATAATCGGGGGCTTTATATAATCCTAGCTCTGAGATAATAGGAGAACTTTTAGAATCTAATAAAATCTGATTAATCTTTTATTTCCAATAGTAGAGCCTTCTTTGATGGTCTCCCATTTTTGATTGGATTTTATTTCAAAGCGAAAACTTTTTATTCTTTGTCCTAAAGGAATAAACTCAGAAATTTTGAAAACGTTAGCCAAAACAGGTTTTTTAAATGAAAGTTTCAAAGTAGCTTTAATAATCCCATCATTAGTAGTCCAAAAGGTTTCTTCATCACCATCATTCACGTTTTCTATTGGGTATTTTTTCTTAGAAGAATCTACATTTATTGAACTTTTTATAGCAAGATTTTGAGAAAAGGTAGACTTTAAAAAATTAGATAGTTTTTTTAATTGTAGAGCGTCATTTTCATGAATTAATCCACGGAAGTCTACTGGAATATTCAATAAAAGAGCACTATTTAAACCTACAGAATTAAAATAAATATCTATTAATTTTTCAAGAGATTTAACTTGATCATCTTGTTCAGGATGATAATACCAACCGGGTCGAATGGAAACATCTGTTTCAGTTGGAATCCAATGGGTACCCTCTTCTTGTCCAGATGAGAAACGTTGAAAATCAGGCATTCCTGCATAAACACTATCTCTATATAAATTAGACCAAGTTGTTTCATTTGCATATCCTTTTTCATTACCTACCCACCTAATATCAGGACCAGCATCACTAAAGATTACAGCATTAGGTTGTAATTGACGTATTATTTTATAAGTATTGGTCCAATCGTAATAGGTTTTTTTATCTACATGTCTGATTTCATTAGCTCCACCATAGTAACCATCTCCTCCGTTAGCTCCATCAAACCATACTTCAAAGATTTCCCCATAATTTGATAATAATTCTTTCAATTGACCTCTGAAATAATTTATGTATTCTGGTTTCCCGTAAGCATCATGATTACGGTCCCATGGGGAAAGATATATTCCTAATTTTAAATCATATTTTTTACAAGACAGAGAAAGTTCATTAATTAAATCTCCCTTTCCTTCTCTCCACGGACTATTTTTTATGGAATGTTCTGTGAAGATACTTGGCCATAAGCAGAAACCATCGTGATGTTTGGCAGTTAATATAATACCTTTCATTCCGGCTTCTTTAATAATTCTTGCCCACTGGTCTGTATCTAACTCAATAGGATTAAAAGTTGCAGGAGATTCATCACCATAGCCCCATTCTTTATTGGTAAAGGTGTTCATATTAAAATGGATAAAAGCATAATATTCCATCTGTTGCCAATTTATTTGACGTTTTGCAGGAATTGGATTTATGGGTGTTATTATTTCATTTTTAAACAAACAAGACTTAAATAAATTAGAGATTAGAATTAGAAAAAAAAGGTGAAATACCCATTTAATGAAATTGAAATATTTTAAATTCATTTTTTAGATGTTATAAAAAAAATATTTTATTAAATTTAATTAAATAAAATGGCAAATTTTAAACTTAATGTTAATGGGAAAACTCATAATATTGATGTGGATCCATCTACACCAATACTTTGGGTACTTCGTGATCATTTAAATCTTGTTGGAACAAAATTTGGTTGTGGTATTGCTCAATGTGGAGCATGTTCAATTCATTTAAACAGTATGGCAGTAAGATCTTGTCAATTACCTGTTGCGAGTGTAGGGAATGGAAATATAACTACTATAGAAGGTTTGTCTGAAAATGGGGATCATCCAGTTCAAAAAGCTTGGATAGAGAATGATGTACCTCAATGCGGATATTGTCAATCAGGACAGATTATGCAGGCTGCGTCTTTGTTGAATTCTAATCCTAATCCTACAGATGAAGAAATTGAATCTGCAATGGATGGAAATTTATGTAGATGTGGTACATACATAAGAATTAAAAAAGCGATTAAAAGAGCAGTAAAATCTTAATATAAATAGTTATTATGACAAAACAGAAGACATATATGGGGAGAAGGTCATTTATTAAAACCAGTGTCTTATCTGGTGGTGGAATGATGGTAGCGTTTAGTTGGTTGGCTTCATGTAATTTAACTACAGATCAAATAAAAACATTACCTAAAGAATGGTTTAAAATAAATGGATTTTTAAAAATTGGAGAAAATGGATTAGTTACCATTATGTCACCTAATCCTGAGATTGGACAAAATATAAAGACATCTATGCCAATGCTAGTTGCGGAGGAGCTTGATGTTGATTGGAAAGATGTTATTGTTGAACAGGCACCTTTAAATACAGATATTTTTCAAAGACAAATAGCTGGAGGAAGTAATTCTATAAGTAGTTCGTGGATGCCTCTTCGTATGGCAGGAGCAACTGCTAGATTTATGTTGATTGTTGCTGCCGCTAAGAAATGGGGAATTTCTGCTGATGAAATTACAACAAAATCGGGTGAGTTATATCACAAAGCTTCTGATAGAAAAATAGGGTATGGTGATGTTGCCTCTTCAGCAGCTCAACTAAAAGTTCCTAAAGAAGTGTCTTTAAAAGACATCTCAGGTTTTACTATTATAGGTACATCTAGAAAAAATGTTGACGGAAAAAAAATTGTTACTGGACAACCATTGTTTGGTATTGATTATAAAGAAGAAGGTATGTTGATAGCAATGCTTATACATCCACCTGCCTTTGGAATGAAATTAAAATCATTTGATGCTTCTTCTACAAAAAAAATGCCTGGTATAGTAGATGTATTTGAGTTTAATAATTATAAAGAAAATCAATCTAAAGGATCTTTTGATTTAAGTGCTCATACTACGCAAATTGCTGTTGTAGGTAATTCTACCTGGGAAGTTATTCAAGCGAAAAAAGCTGTTAAGGTAGAATGGGAAGAATCTGGAGAGGTAACACATGAAATTAGAGGATGGGGAGGAGGAAAAAGAATATTTCCTTCAAAACTCGAAAGTACTCAAGATCATTTAAAACAAATGGAAGAAATGAGTCTAAAAAAACAAAAAGTAGTTAGAAAAGATGGTGATCCTAAAAGAGCTTTTAAAAATGCAGATAGAATACTCGAAAGAACATATACTTGCCCATTTCTAGCTCATAATACCATGGAGCCAATGAATTTTTTTGCTGATGTTACTGAAAATTTTGCTCGTTTGGTAGGTCCTATTCAAACTCCTGAATTTATGGAGGCAGCTATTGCAGATAGATTTAATCTTTCAAAAGAAAATGTAGATATTATGATGACTCGAATGGGTGGAGGATTTGGTCGTCGCTTATATGGGCACTTTATGTTAGAAACAGCTGTAATTTCTAAAAAAGTAAAATCTCCCATTAAATTAATATATACAAGAGAAGATGATATGACTTCGGGAACTTATAGACCTTCCTATCATGTTCGCTATAGGGCTGCAGTAGATAAAAATAATAATGTAACCGCTTTTCATGTACGAGCAGGAGGTGTTCCAGAAAGTCCCTTGTATGCAAATCGTTTTCCAGCTGGTGCTATAGAAAATTATCTTGCAGAATCATGGACTATAAAATCAAATATTACAACTGGTGCTTTTAGAGCTCCTAGATCTAACTTTATAGCTAGCGCTGAACAATCTTTTTTAGATGAATTATCTGAATTTATAGATAAGGATCCTATGGACTTTAGACTTGAATTATTTGAAAAGGCTATAAATAATCCTATAGGTAAGCAAAATGATTATGATGCTAGTCGTTATGCAGGAGTATTAAAACTTGTTAAAGAAAAGTCAGGTTGGGATACAGATAAACCAGGTGTTTCAAGAGGATTAGCTGCTTATTTTTGTCATAAATCCTATGTTGCCAATGTTGTTGATATAGTTAATAAAGATGGTAAGCAAGTGATTGATAAAGTTTATTGTGCAGTAGATTGTGGTATAGTAGTTAACCCTGATTCTGCAAAAAATCTAATAGAAGGTGGAACTGTTGATGGAATTGGACACTCGATGTATAGTCAAATAACATTTAAGGATGGGACTCCAGAGCAAGATAATTTTAATGGTTATAGACTAATAAGACATAGTGAGTCTCCAAAAAATATTGAAATTTATTTTGTAGAAAACAGCATAGATCCCACTGGTCTTGGAGAACCCCCATTTCCTCCGGTAATGGGAGCTTTAGCAAATGCATTGTATAAAGCATCTGGAAAAAGACATTATAATCAACCATTTAGTGTGAGTTAATTAAACTTGATTTATACCAATGAATTTTCTTTATTATATTAAATGATAAGTGTAGAAGAAGCTTTAAATATAATAGATACTCAAGTTGTAAAATTACCGAAAGTTGAAATAATAGATGTTTCTAGAGGATTAGGTAGAGTTTTGGCAGAAACTATTATTTCACCAATTTCTCTTCCAAGTTTTAGACAATCATCTATGGATGGGTATGCCCTAAATATTTCTGATTCTTTTGAATATAAATTAGTTGGGGAATCGAAGGCAGGAGATCAGTGTTTTATTAGTTTAAATCCTGGTGAGGCAGTAAGGATTTTTACAGGAGCTCATGTTCCAGATAGTGCTCAAACCATTGTTATTCAAGAAAATGTTCATGTAAATGAAAACAGCATTATTATAGAAAGTATTCCAGAAGAAGGATCTTTTATACGAAAAGTTGGTGAAGAGGTAACAAAAGGAGATTCTACCTTAGAGAAAGGATTTCTTTTAAATGAAGCGTCATTGGGATTTATTATTAGTTTAGGTCTTCAAAAAATAAAAGTTTATTCTTCTCTTAAAGTTTCTATACTTATTACTGGGAATGAGTTGATTCCAATTGGAGAAAAAATTGAGACCGGTAAAATTTATGAAAGCAATAGTATTGTATTACAATCAGCACTTTATAAAAAAGGGATTAAAGATATGAGGGTTTTTGTAGTCAAAGACAGATTAAAAGATACAATTCAAAGTATAAAAGAGGCACTTGATATTTCTAATTTAGTATTAATTTCTGGTGGTATTTCAGTTGGAGATTATGATTTTGTAAAAGTTGCACTAAATGAAATAGGTGTAAAAAAAATATTTTATAAGGTTAAACAAAGACCTGGAAAGCCTTTATTTTTTGGAGGAATAGAAAATAAATTTGTTTTTGCATTACCAGGAAATCCAGCATCTACCTTGAATTGTTTTTATGTATATGTTTATCCATTTCTTAGCAAATTGATGGGAGATGCTAATAATAGTTTGCATAGATTAAAAGTGCCTTTAAAAAATTCATTTTTTAAAGTAGAGGGACGAGCTGTATTCTTAAAAGCGATTTATAAAGACTATGAAGTTATTATTTTAGAACATCAAAAATCATCGAAAATGATAAGTTTTGCTCAATCTAATTGTTTAGTATACTTTAATGAAGGTGATGTTAATTTAGAAAAGGGTGATTTAGTTGATGTATTATTATTAAGGTAATAACAATGATAGAATCAACATCTTTAATTCTATTTTTAATTATACTACCTGTAGTATCTTTTTTATATTCTAGTGTTGGACACGGTGGAGCTAGTGGTTATTTAGCTCTTATGGTTCTTTTTTCATTTCCAAGTGAGATAATGAAATCTACAGCTTTATTATTAAATCTCTTTGTTTCTGGAATAGCATTTTATCAATACTATAAAGCTGGTCATTTTAATAAAAAATTATTTATCTATTTTGCTATAGGGTCTATCCCTTCTGCATTTTTTGGAGGTAAAATGGATATTAATCCTGACTTATATAGACAGATTTTAGGTGTTCTTCTAATATTTGCGATTGTTAGAATGTTATGGAAAAAAAATCAGATAAAAAGAACATCTAATCCACATTTAATTATTGCAATATTATTTGGAATTACAATTGGTTTTTTTTCTGGCTTAATTGGTATTGGTGGTGGAATTATATTAACGCCATTAATTTTATTATTTAGATGGGGAACGATGAAAGAAGCAGCTGCAGTTTCAGCTTTATTTATTTGGGTTAATTCTGCTTCAGCATTATTTGGACAATTTAATTTAGGAATTAATTTATATTCAGATTCGATGACGATGGTATTATTAGCTTTTTTTGGTGGATTAATTGGAAGTTATTACGGAAGTAAAAAATGGAAAAGCAATGTACTAGAATATTTATTGGTTGTAGTTTTAACTATTGCATCGATTAAATTACTTTTACTTTAAATGGAATATACTGTAAGATATTATGGACAAATTGCCGAGTTAGTTGATAGTAATGAAGAATTTATTTTTTCTCAAGCTGATACGATTCAAAGATTTATAAAGGATTTAATTCAGATACATCCTATTTTGAAAGGGAAGACTTTTCAAGTGGCTCAGAATAATCAAATTAAAAGGGAAGGTGCACTTATTCGTAAAGCTGTTATTGATTTACTTCCTCAATTTTCTGGTGGATAAAAATGACACGCTATAAAAGACATATTGCACTTAATGAGATAGGAGCTAAAGGTCAATCCAAAATTAATAACACTAGTGTATTAGTTGTTGGAGTTGGAGGATTAGGGTCTCCAGTTATTGAATATTTATCCAGAGCAGGTGTGGGAGTTATTGGAATTATAGATTTTGATAATGTCGAATTATCTAATTTACAACGTCAAATTATCTTTTCAGAAGATGATTTAAATAAAAATAAAGCAATGTGTGCGCAAGAATATATTAAAAGAATTAATTCATCAATTAAGACAATAGCATATTCTGAAGCTTTGACCATTCAAAATGGAAGCAAAATAATACTACAATATGACATCATTGTTGATGGAACAGATGATGTTAAAATCCGATATTTATTAAATGATTTTTGTGTCTTATTAGATAAACCACTTGTCTATGCAGCACTTTATAAATTTGAAGGTCAAATTTCAGTCTTTAACTATAACCAAGGACCTACCTATCGTTGTTTGTTTCCAATAATACCAAAGGAAGATGAATTGCCAAACTGTAGTCAAACTGGTGTTCTGGGAGTTGTACCTGGTATTTTAGGTATTTATCAAGCTAATGAGGTACTTAAAATAATTTTGGATATTGGGGACGTATTATCAGGAAAAGTATTAAGTATAAATTTGTTAAAGAATATTCACACAACATTTAGGTTTTCTAAAAATGAGATAGAAGTGAATAAATTGATAGAAAAAGGGTTTCCATATTCAGATAGTATTTCTTTAATGAATTCAGAGTATAGAATTTCTCTTAATTCATTAACAATAGATGATAAATGTATTTTTGTTGATGTGAGGAACGAAGATGAAAAGCCTGTAATAACACATAAAAAAATTCACCATATACCTTTTGGAAAATTAAAAAATGAAATTTTAAATATTATCAGTGATAAAAAAATTATTTTTTTCTGTTCTTCTGGTAAAAGAAGTATTAAAGCAGCGAACTTCACAAATAAAAATTTTAATGTACAGTCTTTCAGTTTAAAAGAGGGAGTTTTAGCTTTAAATAAATGGATAAATGAATAAAAAAAAAGTTATAAAAAATATTTTTATTAAAGGACCTATAACTAGTGATTTTATTGCAAAATCAATAGAAAGCCATAAGACTAAAAAAATTATTGGAGCTCATGAATTATTTTTAGGTCAAGTACGTTCAGATAATATAAAGGGAAAAGAAGTTGTAGCCATTGATTTTACAGCACAAGAAAAAATGGCAAATAAAATTTGTCATGATATAAAAGAATCTATTTTTGATAATTTTCCAATTTATTGTATACATATTTATCACAGTTTAGGTAAAATCAAAGGTGGAGATGTTTGTGTTTTTGTATTTGTATCAGGACCACATAGGAGTGATATTTATGGGGTCCTAAAGCTTGTTTTAAACGAAATAAAGACAAAAGCTCCTATCTTTGGGAAGGAGATTTTTAATGATGAATCTCATCGATGGAAAGTTAATAATAATCATGATTGATATTACTCATAAGTATAATACGCTCCGAGAAGCAACAGCTAAAGCAGTTGTTAAAGTTGGAGACTCTAAAACGATTAAAGCAATTCAAAATAGATTAGTTCCAAAGGGAGATGTTTTTGAAATGAGTAGGGCTGCAGGTTTATTAGCAATAAAGAAAACACCAGAAATTTTACCAGACTGTCATCCAATACCAATTGAGTATGCTGGTTTTAAATTTGAAATTAAAGGTTTAGAAATTAAAATTATGTGTACAGTTAAAACTATATATAAAACAGGCGTTGAAGTAGAGGCAATGCATGGTGTTAGTGTAGTGGCTTTAAACATGTATGATATGTTAAAACCAATTGATAAAAAAATTGAGATTTTACAAATAAAATTGGAATCAAAAAGTGGAGGCAAATCTGATTTTTCTTTACCTGAAGGGTTAATTAATGCTGCTGTAATAGTTTGTTCGGATTCAATATCTAATGGCAAAAATAAAGATAAAGCTGGAAAAGCAATTATAGAATCTTTGAAAAAGTGGAAAATAAATACTTTAGATTATAGTATCGTTCGAGATGATATTAATGAAATTCAAAAAAAAATAATCTCTTTAAGTAAGAATGATTTTTCATTAATAATATTAACAGGTGGAACTGGACTTTCACATAAGGACATTACTCCAGAAGCTATACTTCCTATTCTAGAAAGAAGAATTCCTGGTGTTGAAGAAGCAATCAGAAGTTTTGGGCAAAATAGAACTCCATACTCTATGTTGTCAAGGAGTGTAGTTGGATTAATAAGAAACTCTTTGATATTAGCTTTACCAGGGTCTACAAAAGGAGCAACAGAATCTGTTCAAGCAATATTTCCATCGATTTTGCATTTATTTGATATTTTAAAAGAGAGACCTCATTAAATGATTGATAAATCTGACATATTAACAGATAACTTTGGTAGAAGACATACCTACTTAAGGATATCTCTTACTGAACGTTGTAATTTGCGATGTTTATATTGTATGCCAAAAGAAGGAGTAGAATTGACTCCTAAAAAATATTTAATGCAATCAAATGAAATAATTTATTTAGCCAAATTATTTGTAAAATATGGAGTAAATAAAATAAGATTAACAGGTGGAGAGCCTTTAATTAGGAAAGATTTTCCAGAAATAGTAAGGAAATTATCGCAATTACCTGTTGACTTATCAATTACAACAAATGCTGTAATTATTAATAAGCATCTAGAGCTTTTACAAGAATGTAATATCAAAACACTTAATGTGAGCCTAGATACCCTTCAAGAGAAACGTTTTAAAACTATAACATTTAGAAATAATTTTAAACATGTAATTCAAAATATTCAAGAATTACTAAAACAAGGATTTAACATAAAGATAAATGTCGTTCTTATGAAAGGTGTGAATGATGATGAAATTATAGATTTTATCAATTTCACAAAAAACAGGAATATTGCATTTAGATTTATAGAATTTATGCCATTTGTTGGTAATAAATGGAAAAGAGATAAAATAGTATCTTATGAATCTATTTTAAATGTTGTGAAGAATTATTTTGGTGAAGAAAAATTGATTTTTTTAGTGAATAAAACACATGATACTTCTCGAAATTTTAAAATAAAAGATTTTCAAGGAAGTTTTGGAATTATAAGTACTGTTACTAATCCTTTTTGTGATCAATGTAATAGGATTCGTTTAACTGCAGATGGGAAAATTAAAAACTGTCTATTTTCTTCAAAAGAAAAAGATTTACTTACTGCACTTCGTGAAGGTAATCCTATAGAGCCTATAATAAGTAGAGCGATATTAAGTAAAAAATTAGTTAGATCTGGAATGACAACCTCTGAAGATTTTGAAAATACAGAAAAACATAATGAAAATAGGAGTATGATAACTATTGGTGGGTGATACTATTTAGTAAAAAAAAGTATTCTTTTTTAGTATCAATATCAATTAATAAATCATAACCATGAACAATTTTTAAATTACTTGAATTTTTTTTAATGATTTTTTTTGCTCCTTGATCTCCCTTAAGTTGCTTTAAATCATCAAAGTAAATCGAAGGAAATAATACAGGAGCACTTAAATATCCATCTTTTGATTTAGAAACAACAATTTTATTTTTAGATTTTGAAAAGGTTTGAATTAATTTATTTAAATGTACTGATGAGATAAGTGGCATATCTACTAAAGAAATTAATATCCCATTTATTTCAGAAGATTTTTTTATAATTTTTTTTATTCCATGTGCTATGGTAGCTCCCATTCCTATTTTCCAATTTTCATATAGACTTATATTTATAGGATAATTATTTATTATTGGAATTATAAGTTTTGAGTGAGCACCTAATATAACCCACACATTTTGATTTGTATCTAATAAATTCTTTATTTGATGCTCAATTAATGTATAATTTTTCCACTTGAGAAGTTGTTTGGGTTTACCCATTCTTTTTGATTCACCAGCTGCAATAAGAAGTTGAGGAATTTTAATCATGAATATTCCCATTTTTTGTAGAAAGTGCTAATACATTTTTCTGTCTAATAACACTTAAGATTTCTGATAATATAGAAATTGATATTTCAGAAGGACTTTCAGCACCAATATCAAGTCCAGCTGGACCACGTAATTGATCTAAAAACTCAATTGAACAATCTGGGTAGTGATCTAAAAATTTTTCAATAACCTTTTCTCTTCTTTTTCTAGGACCTAATAAACCAAAATATGCTGGAAAAATTTCTTTTAAAGTAATTAGATATTGAATGTCTTTATTAAAACTATGTGTCATAAGAACTATAGCTGATTGTTTATCAATGGAATTAGTTTTAAATGATTCAATGATTGGAGTTATGAAATTTTTTGCTCCTTTGAAAAAATGTATAGTTTTATCTTCATCTGGAGGAGCAACAATGGTAACTTCCCATCCTAATAAAGAAGAAGATCTACATAATTGAACAGCATCATGTTCTGCACCAAAAATCAATAATTTAAATATGGGTGGAAATGACTGCTTGAAATATAAATTTTTTTTGTGGAATTTGGGTGAAAATTTTTTACGAAATGAAAAGTTTAGCTCACCAATTTGTATTTGTGTACCAAGATTTAAGTCTTCTACTTGTTCTAATTTATATGTCGAAGAAGAATAAATTGATAATCTTTTTTCTATTGAATTGTTAAATTCAGTTATAAAATTTTTACTTAATATAAATGGTTCAATTAATATTGTTAGAATACCTTCACATCCTAGTCGAAAACGACCATCATATTTTATAATTTTTGGAATTTCAGATTTAAACACACTTTGAGATTGTCTAATAACTTCTTTCTCTACACATCCACCGCTAACATTACCAAATGATTTTCCATTATTATTTATTAGCATTCTAACACCTGGTCGTCTATATGATGAGCCTTCTAAATGTACTACAGTTGCTAAAACAAATTTATTTTGATTTGAATCATTTATAACATGGTCGACAATATCTTTTAACTCGTTAGTCATGGTATTTGAATAAATTAACAGTTAATAAAATTAAAATATTTTAAATGCATTTTTTATTTTTATTCCCAGTTAAAATCCCAAATAGGTTTCGCATTTAGGAGATATTCAACAAAATAATTCCAACGCTTTTTAATAAAATAATTTTGTGCTTTACCAACATAACCATGTCTCTGACTTGGGAAAATTAGCAAATCAAACTCTTTGTCTGCATTGACCAAAGCGTGTGCTAATTTAAAAGTTGCAGATGGATTTACATTATCATCAATACCACCGTGAACTAATAAAAGTTTCCCTTTTAAATTGTAGGCATTTGTAATATTTGACACCTCTTTATACGTTTCATCAACTGGCCAACCTTGATACATTTCTGGCCACCAAGCTTTTTCCATTCTAAAGTCATGATCTCCTGAACTTGCCACTCCAACTTTATAAACATCTGGAAAGGCTAGCATAGCTCTCCCTGTGTCATAGCCTCCAGCCGAATGACCAAATACCCCAACTTTGTCAGCATTTATCCATGAATATTTTTTCCCTAAATGTTTAATAGCTAATACATGATCTTCTAAATTATTTCCCATATTTTTATAAGAATGATCATGAAATTCTTTTGAGCGTCCGGATGTTCCTAGACCATCAATATTCATAACAATGAATCCAAATTCTGCTAGGGATTGATTGTTAAAACCGCGATCAAATGATTTTGGAAACACTTGAGTATGCGGCCCAGTATAAGTTGCATCAATTATTGGGTAAGATTTACTTGAATCAAAATTTGTTGGTTTCCACAAAGCACCATAAATAGTAGTTTTTTTATCTTTTGCTGTAAGTTGAAAAATTTCTGGTGATTGCCATCCTTTGGATTGTGCATCAGAAACATTAGCTGTTGTTAATTTTGTTAATACTTTTCCATTCCGTGAACTTCTTAATACAGTTCTTGTTGGAATATTTATGGTTGAATAATTATCTGAAAAATACTTTCCATCTTCTGAAAAATCAATGGCATGATGAGTGTTTTCCGGTGTTAATAAAGTTATTTCACCTTCAAAGTTAACTCTGTATAGTTTTTGATAATAAGGATTACTATTAGGCTGTTTTCCTGATGCAATAAAATAGATTTCTTCTTTATCTTCATCAGTATGTACAACCGAATTAATGTAATAATTTCCAGTAGTGATGGCAGATGTTTTGTTGGTATTTAAATCGATTATATAGAGTTGTCTCCAACCACTTCGTTCAGACAGAAAAATAACCTTTTGTTTTTCTTGTAATTGACGAAACCAAAAATTATCAATATTGGTTTCACTTGTTTCTTCAATAAGTATTTGTTCTTTTCCATTATTGAGATTTATGTGTTTTAAAACCTCTTTTTTGTAACCTCTTTCCGAATACTCTGCCAATAACTCTCCAGGTTGTTTCATCATTTCAATGGAAACTGAGTTTACGTGTGTTCCCATTGGCAAACTTGTTTTGACTTCTTTTTTGGTTTTAACATTATAAAAAACTGGAGTCACCATTACCATAGTTGTATCTCCTGGAGAACCGCGATAATAGGACAATAATTTTGGTTTATAAAGGGAGTCAATACTATGATCTAGCATATACATTTTTTCTGCATTTCTTGTATCAATAATATTAGTTGCTATCCAATTTGAATCCTCTGACCAATTCACAAAAAAACGTTTAGGTCTTTCACCATTTTCACCTTCAATTTTATCGTACCAACCATACCAAGTGGCATATTCGTAACCTCTTTCACCTTCAGTGCTTAATTGAAATTCTTTATTTGATTCAATTGATTTAATAAAAAGATTGTAGTCTTTGGTATATGCAATCCATTTTCCATCAGGAGATTTTGCTTCAAATGGATTTTGTTCTTCTTTTGGTTTTTCTTCTTGTAATGTAAGTTGATAGGATTTTAGATTTATAACGTAAGATTTATCTTCAAACCTAAATTCTAAATTTCCTTTCACCCTTTTTTCAACATTAGATAAGGATAACTGATTTTCTTTTATCAATTTTTCTGAAAATTTAGTTAAGGCACTTGCCATTTTATTATGATTAAATAAATCGACTACTTTATTATTTTTAAAATCAACTAATTTATACGTTTTCTTATTTTTGCTATAGTCAATAAACCAGAGTCCTGTGAGATCTTTAAACCAATTAACTTTCGTTTTGAGATTAAAAACGGTTTTATTGTTGTAATTGTCATACATAAAACTAACTGCGCGCTTATAATCTTCTTGAGTAACTTCTTGAGAATTTAGAGGAATCAAGATTAATTGAAGTGCTAAGAATAATAAGACAAATCTCTTCATATCTCCAATCTACAACTATCCAAGAAAAATTCAAAAGGAGAGTGGGGTTAGAGTTAAGAAAATTTTAAACCATAGGTATATCTTTCTCTATTTTTAATTAGTTTCATATACCTTTGTCCGAAATTTAGTAGGATGAAAAAAATATTATTTTTATCATTTTTTATCATTTTTTTAGGTGATATATATGGTCAGAAACCATACGTAAAACCTGAATTTGCAAAAAATTGGAGTAATCCAGGAAAGCATCCAGATCATATTGTTCTTAATTTTTCAGATGATCCTTCATCTACAATTAGTGTGACGTGGAGAACAAATAAAGATGTAAAAAGTGGGTATGCAGAAATTGCTAAAGCAACAGCAGATCCAAAATTTATTGCGGAGAGACGTACTTATGATGCTAAAACTGAAGTTTTTGATTTTAGTGATGTTGTTCAGAATGGTACTTTTTCTGATGAAAAAGTTGATTTTGATGATTTATACTCACATTATCATTCTGTAACATTTACAGACCTAAATCCAAATACAGTATATGGTTATAGGGTTGGTGATGGAAAGATATGGAGTGAGTGGATACAGTTTAAAACAGCTAGTAATAAGCCTGATCCTTTTTCATTTTTATATGTTGGTGATGCTCAAAATTATATTTTAGAGTTATGGTCAAGACTTATTAGGGAAGGATATAAGAAAGCTCCTAATGCTAGTTTTATAATTCATGCTGGAGACTTAGTTAATAATGCCCATAATGACCACGAGTGGCATGAGTGGTATATGGCTGGTGGATGGATTCATAGATCTTTGCCATCATTGTCTATTCCTGGAAATCATGAATATAGACCACAAGTTCAAAAAGATCTTGATGAAAAAATTAGTCGGTTATCCATTCAATGGAATCATCAGTTTACTTTTCCAGATAATGGTGTTAAAGGTTTGGAAGAAACTGTGTATTATGTTGATTATCAGGGAGTAAGATTTATTGGATTGAATAGCAATTTAATGATTGAAGAACAAACAGTATGGTTAGAAGAAGTTTTAAAAAATAATCCTAATAAGTGGACAGTTGTAGTTTATCATCATCCACTATATTCTGCATCTAGAGGAAGAGATAATGTAGAATTAAGATCAAAATGGAAACCAATTTTTGATAAATATAAAGTGGATTTAGCATTACAAGGTCATGATCATGCCTACACTAGAGGAAGGGTTTCTTCTTATGAGGAAAATTTGGTTTCTGGTCAAAACACTAAAAATTTAACTGGTACTGTTTATGTTGTATCTGTTAGTGGAGGTAAAATGTATCCTTTAAAAGATGGATGGAATCAATACGATGCTTTAAGAGATAGAGCAGGACAAAACATGCAATTATTTCAGGTTATAACAGTAGATGGTAATAAACTTTCTTACCAGGCATATACCGCTATTGGTGATCTTTATGATTCTTTTGATTTAGTTAAGGGTGAAAATGGATTAAATAGTTTTGTAGAGAGAAAGTACGAAGCGTATTAATTTTAAAATCATTGATTAAATAATTACAGCTTAGGAATAGAAATTGCACCCCCCATTTTTGTTGTACTAATGCTTGCTGCTTTTGAAGCTATTTTCATGCTTACTTTTACTTCATTGTTTTTATAATAAGATGATATAAAATATCCAATATATGTATCACCTGCAGCTGTTGTATCAATACTATTAACTTTATTTGCAGGAATTTCTACTACTTTATTATTATAAGTGTAAACAGATCCTTTTCTTCCAAGAGTTAATAAAAGTTTTGTGCTAGGATATTTTTTTGATAGATATTTGAGGATCTTAGTTTTATCTTTTCCTCCAGATGAAAGACCGAATCCTTCTGATTCATTAAAAATTAAGGTATCAAGTTTTTCTAATGGATAATGGATAATTTCTTTAGTAAAGGGTGCTGGGTTTAAAAATATTTTCATTCCTATTTCATATCCTTTATTTATGACTTCATCAATTTTGTTGATTTCATTTTGAAGGACTAAAATATCTCCAGAATTAAATTTATTAAGAGTATTCTCTATTTGCTCAGAAGATATGGAGTGATTAGCACCTCCATGAATTATAATTGAATTTTCTCCATGATCATTTACTTGAATAATTGCGTGACCTGTTGGGTCCTCAACCTTTATAATGTTATCGGTATTTACACCCCATTTATTTAATTGAATTATTATAGAATCATCGTTTTTATTAATACATCCAGCATGGTAGATATTAGCACCAGAATGTGCTAAAGCAACACTTTGATTTAATCCTTTACCTCCAAGAAAAACTTCATATTTTTTGCTTGATATAGTTTGTCCAGATTGAACAAAATTTTCTACCAAGTAGACAAAATCTTTATTTATAGAACCAAAATTTAATATTTTCACAGTTCTATACTAGACTTTTTTTGAGAGTATTCAAAAATTTCTCTCGTGATATTTTAGATGCAAGTTTAATATTACCTTTTTTAGTAAATGATACTATATCTTTTCCTCTTTCTAAACCATTTAGTATCATTTTAATTTCACAATTTTTATATTCAGTAACGATCTTAGAGTCAATAAATGCTCCCATTGCTAGAGGGTCAGCTAGATCTACCTTGTATTCATTATATTTTATCTTATAGTATTGAAGAGCTTTTTGTTGAATATCAATTGAAAATTGAGATAGTGAAGAATTTATTTTTTCTAGTTCTTCAAAATTTTCTTTGTTTATATAACCATATATTTGAGTGGTATCCCATGCTATAAGATGTACTTTAATGTTAGAGTTAAGAACAACATCTGCTGCATCAGGATCTACCCAAAAATTAAATTCTGCATGGTGAGTAATATTACCTTTTCCCTCTCCAATACCACCCATTATGTAAAGACTTTTTAATTTGTTAATAGTAGATGGATCTTTATAGAAAACTTTGGCAATATTAGTTAGTGGACCAATGGCTATAATTTCTATTTCATTAGGATTGGAATTTATGAGTGACACAATTTTATCAATTGCATTTTCCTTTTGCTCTTTAAGTTTTGGGATATATGGTCCAGTATCACCTAAACCATCTTTTCCGTGAAAAAATTTAGATGTTTCCAGTTTTCTTTTGATTGGTTTAGAAGACCCTTTATATACTGGAATATTTTTGTTACATAATTCTACAGTATAAAGAGCGTTCTGAGTTGCTTGTTGAAGATCAACATTTCCAGCAACAGTAGTTATTGCTTTAACATCAAAATTATTATGTTTTAATGCCATAATAATTGCTATGGCATCATCTGTAGCAGTATCTGTATCTATTATTATTTTTCTCAAATTATTGATTTATAAATCTATAAATCACTTTTTTCTTGCTTCGATAAAACTTTTAATAAAGTATATCATTGCATAAACTGAAGAAGTAAGCATAATGATTACTCTTAGTACAGCATCATTTCTACCATCTTCTAAGGCACCTTTTAAAGGCATTATATTGGCAAATGATAATAATGTTACAATTACAGCTATGTGAGCTATTAGTTTGTTTTGATTTTTTATTCCTTTATTTAATAATAATAATACTAAACCAATAAATACTGGAATATTAGATGTTAGTGAACCTGACTCAACATAACCCCATGCTCCAATTACAATCAAAATAATTGCATTAATTCTACTTGCTGTATGTGCTTTCATTTTTTCATTTTTTATTTAAAGAAATAATCAAATTATTTATTATAATAATCAATCAAATATATATTATTTATAAATTTAGTCTTACATATATTTTAATGAATTTAATTTTAAATTGTTGAGATGATAAGAACTGTTTTATTTGTTTAGTGTTTCTGCTACTGGCCAGTGGATTAATTGGTCAATAATGGGTGTTTGTTACTTATTGTATTGTTTTATAATAGTGCTAGATTTAGTGAGGATATGAGTTCAAAAAAATATACTGATTATAAAAAATACATAAAAAATGTTCCCATGTTTTTTCCTTTTTTAGGATTTTCTAAGAAAAATTGGAAATGATTTTTATTTATTAAAATCTTTGTACATAAAGCTGGGTTGAATTTCTTTATTTTTTTGATATTTCCCACTTATATACTTTTCATATTTTCCCTCAATATTATGATAGTAAATTTGACAGATTTCAACATTTGGATAAATTTTTACCGGTTGTACACAAAAAATTTCTAACGTCCAAAAACCTTCAAATCCAACATCTCCAAAACCTGCAGTAACATGAACAAACATTCCAAGTCTCCCTACAGATGATCTTCCTTCTAACATAGGTACAAGATTTTTGGTTTTAGTATATTCTACTGTTCTTCCTAGATAAAGTTTATTTGGTTCTAGGATAAAACCTTTTTTGGGGATTATAATTTTTTCTGTATGTAAAGGCTTCTTCATATCAAATATTTTTTCTTTATACACTAGTAGCTCATTATGAAGCTTTAAATTATAACTATTTGGATTTATTTGATTTTTATTATAGGGATCTATTTCAATATCCTTTCCTATACGATTTTTTATTTCTAGACCAGATAAAATCATCCTATGTACTTATTTAATAAATTTTGAGTTGCTTTAACTCCATCATTTGGAGATAGATAATCATTTTTTTCATTTCCGTACATGCCTGCCATAGCCCCCTCATATTCTATTGTAAGATATCCTTTGTAATTTGAATTTAAAATAATTTTTAACATTCTTGAAAAGTCTGTTGATGTTTCTTCTCCTTTTTGATTAAAATGATGAGATTTTGCACTTACACCTTTAGCGTATGGCATAAGTTTTTCAACTCCCATATATTTATCGTACTGATTTTCACACACTTTTCCAAGATCTTCAAAATCAAGAGCTCCTCTTTTCATACAGAAGTTATAATCACCAAAATCAGGTAGAGTACCTATGTACTTACTGTCAATATTTTGTATAAGAGAAACTAACCAGTCAGCATCTGCTGTTATTCCACCATGATTTTCAATAACAATATTTATTTTATCATTTTTACTATAATCAATAAGTTTTAGAATACTTTCGGATGAATTATCAAGAATTTTTTTGTTATCTGATTCTTCAGATTTTAAATTAACTCTTATTGAATGGCATCCAATTTTTTTTGCTACATCTACCCACTTTTTATGAAAGTCAATAGCTAAATCTCTTTCACTTTTTACAGATGATGCTAGACTTGGACCACTCTTCATTGTCTGTATGTTTATATCATCTACAAGAATTAGTAAGTTGTCGGTGTTTGCATCTATACTTTTTTCTTTTAATGTTTTTAGGTATGAGTTATCATTTTCTTTTCCCATAAATGGTATGGACCAATATTCAGCTCCTTTAACTCCAAAATTATCTTTAATGAATTGTGGAAAATCTAATAGATTAAATTTCCCCTGCATAATATTTGGACCAAAAGAATATAATTGAATTGCTATTTTTAGCTTTTTCTTAAAAATTTCGTTAGCAAAAATGTTTTGAGTTAGCGTATTTGCTGAAAATACTGCTATTGAATTTTTTATAAATTTTCTTCTATTTAGTATCATATTCTTTTTTGGTAGTTTAGTAATTTATTAAATAAAAGTATTACTTTTTTGGGTTAAATTGTAAAAAATTAAATTCAGATTTATTATGAACAAATCAATTATACTTAATAGTCGTCCAGACGGCTTACCTACAAAAGAAAACTTTTTACTTAAAACTGAAGGAATACCAAAAATTGTTGAAGGAGAAATATTATTGAAGGCCTTGTATGTATCGGTTGATCCTTATATAAGAGGAAGAATGAATGATGTAAAATCATATATACCTCCTTTTGAGGTTGGCAAGCCAATGCAGTCTGGTGCTGTTGCTGAAGTAGTGGAATCAAAGAACAAAGGTTATTCTGTCGGTACCCATCTTACTGGTATGATGGAATGGAAAAAATATCAAGTTTCTAAAGGAGTAGGGCTATTCCCAGTGAGTGCAGATTTGGCACCTTTATCTTCATATTTAGGAGTTTTAGGTGTGACAGGATTAACTGCATATTTTGGATTATTAGAAATTGGAAAACCAAAAGAAGGAGAAACTTTAGTTGTATCAGGCGCAGCAGGAGCCGTTGGAATAACAGTTTCAGAAATAGGAAGAATTAAGGGATGTAAGGTAGTTGGTATTGCAGGATCAGATGAAAAGACAAAGCAGTTAAAAGATAAATTCAAATTGGATGAAGCAATAAATTATAAAAAAACTAATAATATGGCTAAAGCTATTAAAGAGGCTTGTCCAAATGGAGTTGATATTTATTTTGATAATGTTGGAGGAGTGGTATCTGATGGTGTAATGTTAAATGCTAATAATTTTTGTAGGGTTCCTGTTTGTGGTGCAATATCTCAATATAATGATAAGTCTCTTACTGTTGGTCCTCGAATTAATCCAATTATTATAAGAAACAGGGTAAGACTTCAGGGATTTATAGTTTTTGATTATGCTGATAAATATTTGGAAGCACAAATGAAATTAGCAGAATGGATTAAAGCAGGAAAAATTTCTATAGAAGAAACTATTATTGAAGGATTTGAAAATATTCCTGAAGCATTTTTAGGTTTATTTGATGGAAAAAATATTGGTAAAATGATTGTTAAAATTTAAATGTATATAATATGAAAAGAACTGCACACGTCGTATGGAATGGAAATGGTAAAGATGGAAATGGAACACTTTCTACCCAAAGTGGAGCATTAAAAGATCTTCCTTATAGTTTTAAGACAAGATTTCAAAATGATGATGGAAAACTCGGCACTAATCCTGAAGAATTAATAGCTGCAGCACATGCTGGTTGTTTTAATATGAAACTTAGTTTTGTTTTGAATGAGAATGATTTTTATCCAGATGAGTTAACAACAGATGCTGAGTTAACTTTTGTTGATGGTGTTGTAGAATCAATAGAACTAAAATTAAATGCTAAAATTTCAAATATTAGTAATGATAAATTTCAAGAGTTAGCAGATTTTGCAAAAAATAATTGTCCTATATCAGGACTATTGAAATGTGATATAAAATTAGTTGTTGTATTAGGCTAATTTTATATATTTGGCTTACTAATGAAAAAACAAATTTCTATTTTATTTCTTGCCTTACTTTTAAGTCCAGTTTTATTTAAATCAGTAAATAGTTTTTTTGGACATCAACATGAAATTTGTAGTGCAGATGGAATTCATTATCATGAAATTACTAATGATTGTCCACAGTGCATGACAAGTAAAATAAAATTAGATGTATATTTCATTAATAATTCAGAAGATATACTAAACATATCTTACAGTCAAATAAAGAATAATTACTCTCAACAATTATCTGTTTGTAAGATAAATTTAATTGACTCTCAAAGAGGTCCCCCTTCACTAATATCTTAATTTTAGGGTTAAAAGAGTGCCTTTCTATACAATAGTACAAACTCTTCTATTTATTTCATTAGATTTATTTTATTATGAAAAAATTAGTTTTATTAATATTTATTTTAAGTTCTATTTTTATAGATCTTTTTTCTCAAAATGTAATTTCTGGAATTATTCAAGAAGATGGATCTGGAGAGAGACTCTCTTATTCAAATGTTTATATTGATGAAATCAAAATTGGATCAAGTGCTAATGAAAATGGATATTTCACTTTAGTAGGAGATATTAAAGAGGGCATGACTCTTAAAGCAAGTTACGTTGGCTATAAAACAAAATCGATCACACTAACAAGTGAAATGATTAATAATGATTTTGAAATTAATTTGGCGGTTCTTACATCTACTTTAAATGAAGTTGTAGTGTCCGCGGAGTCTAGTAAATTTCTTCAGGCAAATACTGAAATTAGTAAGCATAGGATGTCAGTAAAACAACTTAGCTTGTTACCCTCAATTGGTGAGGTTGATATATTTAGATCTTTACAACTTTTACCGGGAGTAAGCGCGACTCATGAGAGTAGTTCGGGATTACATATTAGGGGAGGAGAACCACAGGAAAATCTTGTTCTTTTAGATGGAATAAAAGTATATAATGTTGATCATTTTTTTGGATTTTTTAGTGCTTTTAACGCTAATGCAATAAAAAGTGTCGATTTATATAAAGGGGCATTTCCTTCAAAATATGGAGGCAGACTTTCAAGTGTAATTGATCTTACTGGGAAGGTGGGCAGTTTCAATGAAATAAAGGGTAATCTTAGTGTTAACCTTTTAAGTACTTCAGGAAGTATTGAGATTCCTTTCTTGAAAAAGTTTAGTTTTTTTGCTTCTGGAAGGAGGTCTTTTACAGATATTCTTCAAACATCATTTTTTGAGAAAATATTTAGTCAATTTGATCCTGATGATGACATTGAAAATTTAGAGCCATTTATTCCTACCTTTAATTTTTATGATTTTAACTCTAAGCTATCATTTAAACCATCTAAAGATGATTTGATTACATTCAGTTTTTATAAAGGGGAAGATAATCTTGATGAGTCTAGTGACACTAAAAGATATCAGTATCCGAATTTTGGTGATATTGATAAAATAGAAATTATTGGTGATTTGGATAGGGTATCGCGTTGGGGTAATGACGGTTATTCTTTTAAATGGTCTAGACAATGGAATCCGAAATTTTATAATAGTTTAAATGTATCTTATTCCAAATATTATAATTTTCGAGATGATAGCTATTTTGTAGACGTTAGAATTCCAGAATTAGATTCTACTATATTTGATTTAAGTGTTATACTAGATCAAGATAATTCTGTAAAAGATTTTACTGCTCGCTACGATGCAGAAATAGTCTCAGGAAAAAATAATAAGTTTGAATTTGGTGCTGAGTATACAAAATCGGAGGTAGATTATTTATTTGTAAGAGACGATACTCTTAATATAATTGATACAGATCAAGAATCTAAATTATATTCTGCCTACATATCTTATGATTTAAAATCTGTTGAAAACCTTAATGTTAAGATTGGTTTAAGAGGAAGTAGGTACGGCTTCAATGATAAAAATTATTTTTCTCCAAGATTTCAATTTGACTATTCATTAACTGATAAATTAAAAGTTAAAGCTGGCTATGGAGTTCATTATCAATTTGTAAAAAAAATAGTTGGAGAAGGAGTAACGTCTAGATCTAGAGATTTTTGGTTACTTTCAGAGGATAATAATGTAAAAGTTGGAAAATCAACACATTATGTTGCAGGACTTTCATACGAAAGAGATGCATGGCTTATAAATTCTGAAATATTTTATAAGGATGTAGAGAATTTAACTGAGTTTTCATTAAGGTATCAGAATACTGGAATAAGTTCACTATTTTTTACAGGAAGTGGAACAGTTAAAGGTTTTGAAACTCTGCTTCAAAAAAAGATAGAAAAATATACAGGTTGGATATCATACACTTATATTGACGCTGAAAATACCTTTCCACTTTTAAATGATGGCCTTTCTTTTAGAGCTCCTCATAATCAAAAAAATGAGTTTAAAATATTTAATAATTATGAGATAAATGGATGGAATTTTTCAGTCACTTTTATTTACGGGTCAGGAGAATATTTTACTGAACCATCTTATAAGTATGATATTACACTACTTGATGATAGTAATATAACTTTTATTGGAGTTGGACCAAAAAATGGATCTCTTCTTCCTGATTATCATAGATTAGATCTTTCTGTTCATCATATATTTAATATTAATAAGTATAAGGGAGATATTGGTATATCCATTTTTAATGTCTACAACAGATCAAATGTGTGGTATTATGAGTATGATTTTAATCAAGAACCATTTTTAAAAACCAGCAAAAATTATTTGGGTTTTATACCTAATATTTCTTTAAAATTTGAATTTTAATTATGAAAAAGTGTTTGGCATTTATTTTTTCTTTTTTCTTTTTCTCTTGTGACAACGAAATTCCTATAGATAAAAATTTTGTTGTTGAGGCTTTCCTTTTTCAGGGAGAGGTTGTAGATGATATAAAAATTAAAGAGGCAAAAATGTGGAATTCAACAGATAGCATTTCTGATTATATTGAAAATGCAGATGTTATAATTTTTGGGAATGGGACTGAATATAAATTAGATTATAGCTCTCAGTTTGAGAGTTATGTGACTAATCAAAATATAGATATAGTATCAGGTAATACTTATGGTCTTGAGGTAACGGTTGGTAATAGGACTGCAACTGGAGAAACTATTGTTCCTACAAAACCTGTAGGTCTTAGATTGTCGACTGAAAAAATTGTAATTCCTCATTTGGTATTAAGTTCTGCACTTCCTAACATTTTAGCTGGACTTTATGAAACGGCAAGGACATCAGTGATTTGGGACAATCCAAATAATGAATACCACTATTTGACTATAAAGTATGATAGTGAAAGTGAAGACCCAATTTTTGGTGAGGAAATTCCAGGTGCAGTAGGAGAATTTTTTAGTAATTTTTCATTACAATCTGAGCCTACAAGAGACACTGAATATAATGCGCTATGTTTAAGCTTAAAAAATTATGGGAGATATAAAGTAACTCTATATAAAATAAATAGGGATTACTATAGTTTATTTGAAAATCAGGTTCAAGATGGAAATGATCTTAATGAACCTCCATCAAACATTTTTAATGCTTTTGGTGTATTTTCTGCTTTTGCTAGTGATACCGTATCTTTTAAAATTGTTAGAGAATAATTATTTTCTTATCCAGTAGGCAATCCAAATAAGAATTCCTTGCATAGGAAGTCTCCAAATAACAATTTGTTGTGATGCCCCAATTGCTTCTTGAGCTTCTTTACTTTGAGCAAGATATATGTTTGCAGGGAAAACTGCTATTAGTAGAAGGATAAGTCCTATCGAACCATAGTATCTATATTTTGGAAATAGTATCATAAGACCAAAGAGTATTTCAAAAAAACCACTTATGTAAACTAATTCAATATGAAATGGAAGATAAGGTGGAATAATAGATAAAAAATAATCAGGTTCTATAAAATGTTTGATTCCTACAATAGCATAAAAAATAGAGGATATTACTATTAAAATTGATTTTTGTAATTTACCTTTCCTTATCATAAACCTTGTAATATGCATAAATTATTACTTATTTTTTTGTTGTTTTCGACTTTTAATATTTGTGCTCAAGATGCTAATGAAATTTTAAAAAAATCTGAAGAAAAAATAACAGGCATAAAATCATCTTATCAGGAAATGATGATAAAGATAGTTCGACCTAAGTGGAGTAAGGAAATGACAATGAAAGGATGGTCCATTGGAGAAGATTATTTTACTTCTGTTGTGCTGTCTCCTGCAAAAGAGAAAGGAATAGTGTTCTTAAAGAGAGAGAATGAAGTATGGAATTATATTCCTTCTATAGAGAGAACAATCAAACTACCGCCATCAATGATGATGCAAAACTGGATGGGAACGGATTTTACAAATGATGATCTTGTACAAAGATCTTCAATTATAAAAGATTATTCTAATTCTGTAATTGGAGAAGAAACAATTGATGGATTGGATTGCTGGATCATAGAGCTCATACCGAATGAAGATGCAGCTGTAGTATGGGGAAAGCTTATTATGTGGATAGATAAGAAAGACTATATGCAGTTAAAAACTCAATTTTTTGATGAGTATGATGAAATGGTAAGTATTATGACAGGAAAATCAATAAAGAGTTTTGATGGAAAAAAATTACCTGCAATCATTGAATTTGTTCCGCTAGATAAAGAAGGGAATAAGACTATTGTAGAGAGGCTAGTCTGGAAATTTGACATTAATATAAATGAACGTTTCTTTTTGCCAAACTATATGAAAAATTTAAGATGATATTAAAGATAGCTTGGCGTAATATTTATAGAAACAAGAAAAGAACTTTAATTACTGTTACTTCAATTTTTGCTGCCCTATCTCTTATAATATTAATGAGAGCCTTGCAGTTTGGATTTTATGATAATATAATTAAGACAGTTGTCGAGTCATATGCTGGATATGTTGAGGTTCATGCAGAGGGTTACTGGGATAATCAAAGCCTTGATAATTCCATGGAAGTAGATCAGAAACTAATAAATGACATAAGTTCAGTTGAAGGTGTTGAAAACATCGTTCAGAGACTTCAATCTTTCTCACTAATTTCCATGGGAGACAGGACAAAAGGTGGAATGATTAATGGAATAAACATATCTGATGAACAGAAAATAACTGACTGGAATAAAAAAATGGTATCTGGATCTTTTGATCTTGGAAAGGATGAAATAATAATTGGTAAAGGCATTGCTGAATATTTTGACATAAGAGAGAATGACACACTGATTCTCTATGGTCAAGGATACAGAGGTATGATGGCAGCAGGAAAATACCCAGTTAAAGGAGTAATCGATTTAAAAAATCCAGACCTTAACAAGCTCGGTATTTTTATGACTATAGAGTCAGCAAGAGATTATGTTTCTTCTGGAATGATATCTACACATATAATTATTGATAAAGAGCAATACTATGATGAGGAGAAAATTGTTAAGGATTTGTCACAGATTCTCTCTAAAGAATATGAAATTATGACTTGGAAAGAAACTTTGCCCGAAATAGAACAGACAATTACTGCTGATAGTGCTGGTGGATTAATTATGGCCTTTATCTTATACATAATAGTTGTGTTTGGAATGTTTGGTACTGTCCTGATGATGACTGAGGAAAGAAAGTATGAGTTTGGTGTCTTAATATCTATAGGAATGAGTAGACTCAGATTATTTGGTATTATCTTAATTGAAACAATTATTTTATCTATGATAGGGGTTTTGTTAGCAATTATTTTAACATATCCCATAAGTTACTACTTCAATCTAAATCCTATAGATATGGCTGTTTTAATGGGAGAGGGAGGTGATAAAGTGATGGAAGATTTAGGTTTTTCTCCTTTAGCTCCTATGTCAATTTCATGGGTTATCCCTCTATCTCATGCCCTTGTTATTTTTATATTTTCTTTGTTGATATCGATCTATCCTGCTATAAAAATATTAAATCTTAATCCAGTAAAATCTATGAAAATATGAACATAATAACACTAATTAAGATTTCTTGGAGAAATGTTTGGAGAAGCAAGTTGAGAAGCTTTGTGGTAATAATGTCAGTTATCTTTGGAATATTAGGTGGAATTATTATGGTAGCAATGTCATATGGACTTAATGAGGAAAGAATGAATAATGCTGTTGAAACTTATCTCTCCCACATCCAAATTCATAATAAGTCTTTCTCAGAAGATTATAATATAAAACATACGATAAATAATCTTACTGAAATTGAAAAAGCAATTAATAATGATGATAGGGTAACTTCATATTCTAAGCGTATTATTTTGAATGGGATGTTGTCTAACTCTAATGGATCATATGGTATCCAGGTTAAGGGAATAAACCCCAGTGAAGAGATAAAAGTCACTAATACTTATAATAAAATAATAGAAGGAGAATATTTTAAATCAAAGAGGGTTAATACTATTCTTGTCGGAAAGAAATTAGCAGACAGATTAAATCTAAAAATAAAGTCTAAAGTTGTTATCACATTCCAAGATGAGAATAATGAACTAATATCTCTTCTATATCGCGTTGAGGGCATTTTTAGATCTGGTAACTCTAGGTATGATGAGGCTAACGTATTTGTAAGAAATTTAAGCATTGCTAAAAATCTACCAAATTTTTCTGGATTTCATGAGGTACCGATATTGTTGACTGATATTGAATTAAAAGATGAGGTTAAAAATGAGCTAATTCCATACAGTTCAAATAATATTGTTGAATCATGGGATGATATATCTATAGATCTTGCATATGCCAATGAAATGCTTGGCGCTGTTCTCTATATTTTTATGATGATAATCCTAACTGGACTATCATTTGGAATTGTAAACACTATGCTAATGGCTATACTTGAGAGAAAAAGGGAAATTGGGATGCTTATGTCAATTGGAATGAGTAGATATAAAATATTTTTGATGATATGTTTTGAGACAATTTTTCTATCCTTAGTGGCTCTTCCTTTTGGATTAGTTTTATCTTATTTTATCGTAGAATATTACTCAGTGGTTGGCATTGATTTAAGCATTGTTGCAGCTGGTCTTGAAAATTTTGGTGTTGGAACAAGATTATATTTTAAACTTCCAAACGAAGATTATTTTGTTGTTGCAATAATGGTTTTTATTATATCAATTATTTCATCAATTTTTCCTTCTGTGAGAGCACTAAAAATTAATCCAGTTGAAGCAACTAAAACTATTTAAATTTGAATTATGATTGAAACTAAAAACTTATCTAAAATCTATAATCCTGGTAAATTTGAGGTCAAAGCAGTAAATGATGTGAACTCATTATTTAAAGAGGGAGAATTTACTTCTGTTGTGGGGCCATCGGGATCTGGTAAAACTACATTCTTAAATTGTGTTGGGGGTCTTGATAACCCAACATCTGGCGATGTGTATATAGCTGGTGAAAATATAACACGACTATCTGGGGGAGATATAATTCAGTATAGGTTAAAAAACATTGGCTTTGTATTTCAGGCTTATAATTTAATTCCTGTCTTATCTGCCAAGGAAAATATTGAAATGATAATGTTACTTCAAGGAATTGATGAAAAGTCAAGAAATGAAAGGACCGATGAATTACTAAACCAAGTTGACCTATACGAGATGAAAGATAGAAGGCCATCTGAACTTTCAGGAGGACAACAGCAAAGAGTAGCTGTTGCAAGAGCATTAGCTTCAAAACCAAAGTTTATTCTTGCTGATGAACCAACTGCAAATCTTGATACGGCATCAACCTCTAATCTTTTAGATATCATGAGCAAGTTGAATGAAAATGAAAAAATAACTTTTATATTTTCAACTCACGACCAGAGAGTAATTAATAGAGCTAGAAGAGTTATAACTTTAGAAGATGGAAAAATTGTTAGTGATACTAAAAAATAGTTTTATATTATTTTTTATAATTATTTTAATTTCATTAGAATCTACAGCTCAAGAAAAAAAGTCTGAATTTACTTTAAGCGGATATGTTAAGTATCTTCCTTCATATCTTGATTATAACAGTAGTTATTTTGATTCTGAAACCAGTCATCTAATACATAATAGGTTAAATCTAAGGGGATATTTTGGAGAAAATTTTTCTCTCGGATTAGAATTTAGAAACAGGATGATTTTTGGAGAGAATTCTTATATTTCATCTGATGATGGATTGATAGATTTGTCACATTTTATTGTTGATAATACAAATTTTAAGATGCATTCTATGATTGATAGATTTTGGTTAAAATACCAAAAAAATAAAATAGAGATAAGTATAGGAAGACAAAGAGTTAATTGGGGAATCAATACCATATGGAATTCTAATGACTTGTTTAATGCATACAATTTTATTGATTTTGATTATATTGAGAGACCTGGATCTGATGTTATTCGATTTCAGTATACAGGAGATAATCTATCTAGTTTTGATCTAGTATATAAGCCTTCTTCAGATCAAGGAGCAGTAATAGCTGGATTATATAAAATTAATAAGATGGGTTATGATTTTCAATTTCTTGGAGCTAATTATTATGATGATATTGCAATTGGTACTGGATGGGCTGGAAATATTAAAAATGCAGGTTTTAAGGGTGAATTAACTTATTTTATTGTAAAAAATCCACAAGATATTTTTCCTTCTCAACAAAAAAATTCTACTAGTTTATCAACTTCTGTAGATTATTCCTTTAAGAATGGATTTTATATTTTAGGATCTTACCTTTATAATTCAAATGGTTTTTCTGATCCAAGTGTATTTAGTTTAGGTTCTCTTACAGGAAATGTTTTATCACCTAAAAATTTAATGCCCTCTAAAAACTCTTATTTAATTCAAGCTTCTAAACCAATAACTCCTGCAATAAATTCATCTTTGACTATACTTTATGGTAAAGGCATAAATTTTATGTTTATTTCTCCAAATATTACCTATGACATTAATAAAAGCTTTGATCTTAATTTTATTGGTCAGTTTTTTTATGGTGAAGTGGATGATGATTTTCGGAATTTATTGAAAGGTGTTTATCTTCAAATAAGGTATAGTTTTTAATTATTTAACTTATTTGTCATTTTCCAGATTTCGTAGTCAGCTTTATTAATTTTAAAATAATTTAATTAATCTTTTTTAAAGATTGTATTAGTTAGGCCTTTCATCTTCATAATATAGTAACTCACAATCACAACCTAAGACAACATATTTTTCACTAACTGTGTTTGTTGAATAATCAAAAAAAGTAATAAAAAGTGTGCTATCATTTAGTTGAGTTGCTCCACCTGATGGGAGTACACTATTCTTTTTTTTAATTTCATTTTCTACTACATCTATACAAGCATATATTTTTTCATTTTTACATTTTTTTTCTTCTTTGGAACAACCCAATGAAAATAAAATGAGCATACTTAGCATTATATATTTACCAACACTATTTTTTATTGAAATGAATATCATACTTGGAAAGAATTTATTATTAATTATATTAATATTATGGGATATACCTAGCACATATTTTAGAAGCAAATTTAGAAAAATTGTTTATAAAACAGAAGATTGAATAATTAATATTATGCCTTTATTTACAAAGAAAATTAAAGGTTTTTTTTTAAACATGCATCCTGATGATATAAATTATATAAAAATTATAAATTCATATAGATTATATTTGGTGGTATATGTTATCTTATTTATTGTTTATTATTTTTATGAATAATCAAATGTTTTTTATTTGATGGTATTTTTTGCCAATAAATAAAATATGAGCAGAGTTAGAGCAATTGCACCAAGACCTATTGAAATTTTAAAAATTAATAACCCATCCATTTATCTAAAAATTAAATTTTTTATGAAAGACATCATTATGCAAATTTATATAACTTCGTTTTCTAAATATTAATATAACCACAATAAACATGAAAAATATAGTATTAATTATTTTAGCAATTTTTCCTTTATTTTCTAAAAGTCAAAATATTGATTACATAGAATATGATTTAGATAATGGACTTCATGTCATTCTTCATCAAGATAACTCTGTTCCTTTAGTCGTAACTTCTGTTATGTACCATGTGGGTGCAAAAGATGAAAATCCAAAAAGAACAGGTTTTGCTCATTTTTTTGAACATCTTCTTTTTGAAGGAACTAAAAATATAGGAAGGGGAGAAATGGATAAGATTATTGAAAGAAATGGAGGATCTTATAATGCTAATACCACTCAAGACAGAACATATTATTATGAACTTTTTCCTTCAAATAAACTAGAATTAGGTCTATGGATAGAATCGGAACGATTATTACATCCAGTTATAAATCAAATTGGAGTAGATACTCAAAATGAAGTAGTTAAAGAAGAAAAAAGACTGCGAGTTGATAATTCACCATATGGTCAATTACTTGAGCAAATTGTTGAAGGTCTTTTTGTAAAGCATCCATATAGATGGACAACAATTGGTTCTATGGATCATTTAGATGCAGCTACTTTAGATGAATTTTTAGCATTTAAAGATAAATTTTATGTTCCTAATAACGGGGTATTGGTCGTTGCGGGAAATTTTGAAGTCGAAGACACTAAAAATAAAATTGAAGCTTATTTTGGACCTATACCAAGAGGTAATGATATTGAAAGGATAAATGTGCAGGAAGATCCTATAAATGGAGAATTAAAAAGAACTTTT
>LWDU01040210.1_pt1 | contig 51045 bp, 55 predicted proteins | sample 727161 | NCBI WGS metagenome assembly LWDU01 (sample SAMN04566230, study PRJNA314399) | hydrothermal vent metagenome | isolation source: deep sea hydrothermal plume seawater | place: Mexico: Gulf of California, Guaymas Basin | collected 2004-07-11
CTACTCAATCAATAATTTCGGATGCGCCTTTGTAGCGTATACCCTTGTCTGAGTGCAACTATTTCCTACAATTTGGCGTTGGTGGTGATCTGGCGCGGATCCATTTTGATTTCGATGATGGCGATTTCACCGCTGTCTTTTGCGGCGTTGAAAATGTCTGCAAAGTCTTTTGCATCATCAACACGGGCAGCAAAAGCGCCGTAGCTCTGTGCCAGCATGACAAAGTCCGGGTTGTGTAGATCTGTCGCGCTGTGGCGTCCGGGGTATTCACGTTCCTGATGCATACGGATCGTGCCGTATATGCCGTTGTTACACAGCAGGATGATTGGTTTCGCGCCGTGTTTCATGGCGGTAGCGATTTCCTGGCCGTTCATCATGAAGCCGCCGTCGCCGCACATTCCGATGACGGTCTTGTCTGGTTCTGCTAGGGAGGCGCTGATGGCTGCGGGAACGGCGTAGCCCATTGCGCCACTGATTGGCGCGAGTAGTCTACCAGGGCGGCCGTATTGAAGATAACGTTGCGCCCAGCCACTGAAGTTACCTGCATCCGTTGTAATGATCGTGCCGGCAGGCATGGTCTCGCGCAAGGTTTTGAAAATAGCGGTCATATCCGCACCTTGCCATTTTGAGAGATTTTTCTCGTTGATCTCTGTCCAGTTCTCGTAGAGTTTGCGCAAGCTGTCGCGCCATTCCGCCCAGCCGCGGCCATCGGCGTTTGGCAGGGCTGCGACCGTCTCTTTGATACTTGCTGTAACCGCCAGATCAGTTGCGTAAACCTTGCCGAGTTCATTTGCGTCAGGGTGGATATGGATGATCTTGCGTTTGTCGCTGTTAAGAGCGGGCAGCTTGTAGCCCTGTGTCGTGATTTCGTTAAGGCGTGCGCCCACAATAACCCAAAGATCGGCGTGGTGCAGCTTCTCGACGAGCGCTGGGTTAGGGCCTGTGCCAAGTTCGCCTACATAACATTTCTGGCGATGGTCAATGAGATCCTGACGTCTGAAGGATGCTACGACAGGGATATGCGACTTGCTGGCAAAGCGTGCGAGTTCTTCGCAGTCGTGGTTATCCCATCCATGGCCACCTACCAAGATGACTGGGTTTGTTGCTTTGCGCAGGAGCTCTTGCAAGGCGTGTATATCTTCTTTTGCGGGGGCGGCATTGATTGGGGTAACGGGCTGATGGATATGCGCCGTTGCCATTTCTGTCAGCATATCTTCTGGCAGGGAAATTACGACAGGGCCGGGGCGGCCTGATAATGCGACTTTAAATGCACGGTTGATTATCTCGGGAATACGCGCCGGGTCTGTTATTTCTGTCGCCCATTTGGCTAGTCCACCAAAGACTTGCGGAACGTCAATCTCCTGAAAGGCTTCGCGGCCTTTGTCCGCGCGGGCGACTTGCCCCATAAACAGGATCATCGGTGTGGAGTCCTGCATTGCTGTGTGCACACCGATGGATGCATTGCATGCGCCCGGGCCGCGTGTGACAAAGCAAATACCCGGCTTGCCCGAGAGCTTGCCACGTGCTTCGGCCATATAGGCGGCACCGCCTTCTTGGCGACACGTGATGACTTCTATTTCAGGGTGATCGAGTAGGGCATCCAATACGGCAAGGTAGCTTTCGCCTGCTACCGTTGTAACTTGTTTAATACCGTGATCTGCCAGACATTCCACAAGGATTTGTCCGCCTGTGCCCTTGAAATCTCTCATATCCTGTGCCCTTTCCTGTTGCGGCGGCCATTATGCCATGTTTTGGGATTGAGGTTTAGTGCATTTCGTGAGAGTCTTAATGTTGAATTCTTTTGGTGTTTTACAATGACTTATCAATTTAAAAATGCGCGTATTCTGATTGTTGACGATATGGCGCCGATGCTGGCATTGACGGCATCGATCCTGAAGATTTTCGGTTTTGTGAATATTGAAACGGCGACAGATGCCGATGAGGCCTTTACTAAATTTTGTAAGTTCGATCCTGATCTTGTGATTACCGATTGGCAGATGGAACCTTATGATGGGCTTGAATTGGTTCGTAAAATGCGCACGAGTCAGATGTCCCCGAACCGTTTTGTGCCTGTCATTATGATGACGGGATACAGTCACCGCATTCGTGTGGAAGCATCGCGTGATGCCGGCGTGACCGAGTTTTTGGTGAAGCCGTTTAAGGCTAAGGATTTGTACACCCGCATAGAACAGCTGATTGAAAAGCCGCGCCAATTTGTCGAGGCAGATGAGTTTTTCGGCCCTGATCGCCGTCGTCGCAAGGCCGGTGATTATAAAGGGCCGCGTCGCCGTGGTTTGGATAAAAACGATAGCAGTGACCCGAACGCGAAAAAAATTCTGCGCGATTTAAAGCAGCAGACACGTGATACTTCCAAGCAAAAATAAAGAGCGAAAAATGCCACATACTTCTAAGAATGCCAAGTTTCATAATCCGCCTAATAAGCTGCGCGAAAAGGTAGGGTATGGCGGTTTGGAACCGACACGTCTTGAGCGTGCCGAAGCGTTTATTGAAGAGAACGAGCTGGATTTTACGCCTTATGCTGAGAGTCTGATTAAGCGATTGGATGCGATTATTAAGGATCTTAAATCGGGTGACATTTCTCATGAAGAGGGGCGTGGCGCGCTGATCCGTTCCATCATGGAAATCAAAGCCAATGGCGGGATGTTTAAATTTATGCTGCTGTCCGAAATTGCGGATGTGATTTTGAATTTTCTGGAGAATATCGAAGAGATCAATGATGATGCGATGAATATTATCGATGCGCATCAGAACGCTGTGAAGGTTATCGTTGGCAATCAACTCACAGGCTCGGGTGGCCGTGAAGGCAAGGCAATCTCTATGGAATTGTACGCCGCGTGCAACCGCTACTACGAAAAATATAAGGTAAAAACAAAAGGGTAACGCTTATTTAGTAAAAAGCGTGTAGGATGGTACTGTAACGGAAGGATTTTGTTATGGTTAGTTTACCGGCTGGAATAGCCGCACAAGCCGCTCTGACACAGCAAGCGATCGCTATGTCGGTCATCAAACAAAACGCAGAAATGGTAGAGAATCTGGTTGCCGTACTGGATCAAGCCCTCAATGTGCCCGTTTCCAGCACGCGCGGCTCTAATTTTAGCTCGAGCGTCTAACTACTCTTCAATAAAACTAAGATGTTCTTTGATGTCGCCTAGATAGGCGAAGGCATCTTGCGATCCGTATTTGCGGCAGGCAAGGGTGCCTGCAATGGATGCGTATTTCATGGCGGAATGTAGTGTTTCGCCATTATGAATGCAGGCAGCAAATGTACCGCAATAGGCATCGCCTGCGCCGGTAGTGTCGACGACTTTTTCAAGCTGCATGGCTTTGACTTTGTAAATCTGGCCACTCACCGTGGCGGCTGTAGAGCCTTTGTCACCCATTGTCACAATGCAGTTTAGCTCACCTGCTTTGGACAGCGCGCGGGCGAGGGTTTCAGGGGTTTTCTCTACGTCCAAACCTAGAGTGGCAGCCATTTGACGCGCTTCAATCTGATTTACAATCAGGTAGTCGAGCTTTTTAAGTGCTTGATCTGAAATTTTCATAGCCGGCGCGAGGTTTAAGATGACCTTTACGCCTTTTTCGTGGGCGCGGTTGATTAGTTTCTCGTTTTCAGCGAGAGACAGCTCCATCTGCATAAGGACAACATTGCCCGTTCTTAAAATCTCATCAGGTATTTGATCTTGGTGAGCATCGACGTTTTTGCCCTGTGCTGCTGGTGATGATTGAGGCTGTGCCTGTCAGGTGTTTTTCGGACTCCGCGACGCCTGTGACCATAACACCGTCACGCTTCAGGTGGTTCATCATGCGAACACCCGCGCCATCATTGCCTACGCAGCTGATGAGAGCTGTTTTGGTGCCCATTCTGGCGGCTGCTAGGGCTTGGTTCGCGCCTTTGCCGCCTGAGTATACGTCGTAGTCATGGGCAAGCAATGTTTCAGCCGCCTCTGGCAAGGCGTTGGTTTTGAAAATATATTCCTGATTTATGGCGCCAAATACAATAAGCATATGTTTATTTTACACTTTTTTAGGTTAAAGGACATACAATAAAAAGTGATTTAGAGGAGGCAAGCATATGGGTATTTTCAATAGATATAGTCGTGAAGCACCGCCCGGTCATCCTGGTGGGGTGCGATGGAATTATGATGGCCCTATTACTTATAATCCGGATAAAGGCCTCTATGAGGACCGATCTGGTGCAACAAGTTTTCTGGAGTTACGTGAAAGGTTTCAACCTGAAAGTACGCCAAGTGCAGCATCACGCGTATTCAGTGGATTGATGGAGTCTGTCGCGAGTGTGTCGCTAGTGCTGGGGGTGCGAAAAGGCCCTGAGCCTGAAAATGAGAGTGATAATCATCCGCGCTATGATATGTGATTTTATCAACCATAGCTTCATTTTATGCGCCTGTAGTATTTACAGGCGCTTTTTTGTGGTATAGGGAATAAGCAAGAAAAAAGAAGCAAAGCCGGAAGTTTGCTATGGATTATAACTCTATTTTCAGCGCAAGAATTGATGACCTCAAAGTTGAGGGGCGTTACCGGACGTTTGCAAATCTAGAACGCATTGTCGGCCAATTCCCAAAAGCACTATATCACGATCCTGAACGCGGTACGCGTGAGGTTACTGTATGGTGTAGTAATGACTATCTCGGCATGGGGCAGAACCCTGTTGTTCTGAATGCAATGAAGGAAGCGATTGACCGCAGCGGCGCGGGTGCTGGTGGGACGCGTAATATTTCCGGTACGACACGTTATCATGTGGAATTAGAGGAAAGCGTTGCTGATCTGCATAACAAAGAGGCGGCGCTTGTATTCTCTTCAGGCTATGTGGCGAATGAAGGTGCGCTCAGTACGCTGGCCAAGCTTTTGCCAAATTGCATTATCTTTTCCGATGCTTTGAATCATGCGTCTATGATCCATGGTATGCAGAGCAGTCGTCAGGAAAAGCAGATTTACCGTCATAATGATGTCGAGCATTTGGAAGAGCTTTTAAGGGCCGCAGACCCAAATCGTCCCAAAATCATTGCGTTTGAATCTGTGTACTCCATGGAAGGCGACATATGCCCCATGAAGGAAATAGTCGAGCTTGCCGAAAAATATAATGCTCTGACATATCTTGATGAGGTTCATGCCGTGGGCCTTTATGGTGCACGTGGTGCGGGTGTTGCTGAAGAGCGCGGCTTGATGGCTCGTATCGATATTATCGAAGGCACGTTTGGTAAGGGCTTCGGCTTGATGGGCGGTTATATTGCCGGTACGCGTAATGTTGTTGATGCTGTGCGCAGTTACGCACCGGGCTTTATTTTTACGACAGCATTACCGCCAGCTTTGCTAGCGGGGGCGCGTGCAAGTGTTGAGCATTTGAAGGTTTCCGGTATTGAACGTATGCGCCAACGCCGCAATGTGAAGCACCTCAAAGACTTGCTGACGGCTGCGGATATGCCGTTTATGCAGGGCGAAAGCCATATTGTGCCTTTGGTTGTTGGTGAAGCAACCTGCTGCAAAATGGTAACTGATTTACTGCTAGATCAATATGATATCTATGTGCAGCCGATTAATTACCCGACAGTTCCACGTGGTACAGAGCGTTTGCGTTTGACGGCAACTGCCGCGCATTCGTTAGAGCAGGTAGAGCATATGGCCTCTGTTCTTACGCAGCTTTGGCATGAAAACCATGTGTTCCAATACGCTGTCGCTTAATCTATATTTTTTCCTATGACTGATGATGACGAAGACGATATTGCGCCGTTGCCGCCGGGCACGCATAACTACATGACCCCTCATGGTTATGCCGTTCTAGCAGAGGAGCTGCGTTTTCTATTGCGTGAGGAGCGCCCCAAGATTACCGAGATTGTTTCGTGGGCGGCGGGGAATGGTGATCGTTCGGAAAACGGGGATTACATTTACAACAAAAAGAAGCTGCGCGAAATTGATCGTCGTATTCGTTATCTGACCAAGCGCACGGAAAGTGCCGAAGTTGTCGACCCTAAACAGCAGCAAGGTCTGGAACGTGTCTTTTTTGGCGCAACAGTGACTTATGTGCGCGAGGATGATAGCGAAGTAACAGTGAAGCTGGTTGGTGTGGATGAGGCTGATATGCGCCACGGCAAAATCAATTGGCTTAGTCCTGTTGCTCGCGCGCTGATGAAAAAAGAGGTTGGCGATGAGGCGGTTGTCCGCACCGAAGCAGGTTCGGAGTGTCTGGAAATTCTCGATATCAAATATATGATTGAAGATGAGTAATAGGGTTTAGCGCGGGTTAAAGGCCGCAGGTCTTATGACCGTGTTATCGCTGTCTTTGTCTATGTTCTGCATCATCTCTTCGCGCAGGGCTGCTGTCTCTCTTATCAGTGATGCTTTTAGTTTGTCACATAGCGTGTCGGCTTCATCCCGATCTCTGCAATCTAGCGCAATCGCTGTATTGGGCTGCTTGAAGTAAATCAGTACGATGTCGTTATCGGTTGAAATATTTCTTACCCGTGTAGGGTCGACAGCAATAAACGGGGCATTGCTTAGCACGCGAAGGTGCTCGTTGTCTTCTTCTGTTGCGTGTTTACGTGCGATGGAGTCTGCTTTGGTTTGATCCCAGCCGCAATCGATAAACTGCGTGCCTTTATCTGCATCATTGACCATAACGAAAATGTTATCTGATGGAAACGCGCGCCCTAGTCGCTGGGCTAATTCACGCTTTACCGCTACAAAGGCTGATTTGGCTTTGTCAGGTTCGGCTTTTGTGGTGCTGCTATGTACTAGGCTCAGAGACATGTCAGGTTCTCAAGCCTTGTGGTTTAGGGCGGAAATGACAGCTATTGGCTCTTAGGGTTTCTTTGCTGGCAAAGCGTGCACGCAAGCGGCCGAAAGTACCGTTTGTGCCGGAGATGTCATCCAGATATTTCATTTTACGCTCATGTAGCGCAAGAGCGTCTTTAACGTAAGCTTTTTCATCGCCGCGCAGATCATTAAATGACAGCACTTCACCTAGCGTATAAGCAGGTGTTTTGTCTTCCGGTGTTGATAGGCATTCATCTAATGTGATGATGGCGCCGTCTGCCAGATCGATACCGCGACTAATGACGCCAACAAACTCGGCTGTCTCAGTGTTGATAGCTTTGTACACCTGCTCATCGCCGATTGTACGGCTAAGCTGGTTGAAAATAATGGCGATTGGTTTTTCGTTTCTAATCATGGCAAATTTTTATCAAAAATATTGAAATATGTCAAATATTGTGTGGCGTAAGATGTTACAGAGCAAGGCGTCCGGCCCATTCCTCGGCTTGTCCCAAATTCTTATCTAGTGCCGCCATGGTTTTACCCATGTCGGGGCTTTCATCGTCGCACCATACGCGCAGGGTTTTAAGGTATATGCCTGTCAGGCCTATTACTTTTATCGCCCCCTTAATACCTGCGGTTTCTATTCCTGCCGCTTCTAACATCCAGCTCATTGATCGGCCTAGATGGGGCAGGCTGATAACGGCTTGCTTCGGGTCTGTTTTAAAGCTGGAAAGAATGGATGTCAGGCCGCCACGGTAATCGTTTAGCACGTCGAAGCGCTCCATCATGATGTCAAATAGCTTGTCGCGTTCAGGTAAGCCATGATTGTCAGACGCGATGTTCTCCAGTACTTTTCGATCTATCATGCGGCCTAAAGCAGCTAGAACATCAAAGCGATCTTCGAAGTTATCATGCATGACGGCCATGTCGATTTCGGCGTCTCTTGCTATATCTGACAGGCTGACATTTTGCCATCCGCGCGCCTCGGCAAGTTTGAGAGCAGACTCGACAGCTTTCTGTTTTACAGGTATTCCATTTTTCTTTGTCATAAGCGTTTACTTCGTTTGGCGATGAGCGTAGTGTTTAAAGATATAACATAAACAGGGAGAAAAAATCATGACAGAAAAAGAATTTGGTCTAGTCGGTGTCGGTAACGCATTGGTTGATGTTTTATCGCGTGAGGATGAAAGCGTGATTGCCGAGCTGGCAAAGATGGGGCTTGAAAAGGGCGTCATGAATATGGTGACCAAGGCACAAAGCGAAGCGGTCTATGATCTTATGGGCGCGACAACGGAAATGTCAGGAGGTTCTGGCGCGAATTCATTAGCGTGTTTTGCTTCGTTAGGGGGCAAGGGAGCGTTTATCGGCAAAATTGCAGATGACCAATTCGGTGAAATTTTTAAGCACGATATGGAAGCGCAGGGTATTACGCTGAGCGCTGCAATTGACACGGACGGGGATAGCACGGGACACAGTCACATTATCGTCACTCCTGATGGTGAACGTACAATGAATACTTATTTGGGCTGTAGCACAAATTTTGATGAAGGTGATGTGGATGTTGATTTGATTGCCCGTAGTGAAATTACGTTACTTGAAGGATACCTATTTGATAAGCCTAAGGCTAAAGCGGCGTTCCGCGTCGCGGCTCAAGCGGCTAAGGATAGCGGCGGTAAAGTTGCGCTTACGCTGTCTGATAAGGGCTGTGTTGAACGTCACTATGAAGACTTCAAAAAGCTTGCGGACGAGAGCGTTGATATTCTGATCGGAAATGAATCCGAGATTATGGCGCTGACGCTTGCCGAAAACTTTGAAGCAGCAGTGAAGCAGGTTCAGGAAGCTGGCAAAACGGCAATCCTGACCAAGGGTTCACGCGGTGCGGTTATAGTTGATCAAGGTAAGGTATATGATATAGCGTCTGTGAAGCCTGAAAAACTTGAGGATACAACGGGCGCGGGCGATGCGTTCGCAGGTGCAGCGTTGTATGGTTTGTCTAAGGGAATGTCGCCGCAAGATGCCGGTGATCTGGCTGCTAAAGTTGCCAGCTTCACGATTAGTCATGTCGGTGCGCGATCCCCTGATACCAGCTTTGCTGAAATGTTTTTAAAGTAGATTATTAGAGGAAGTGTAAAATATGTCCGAACCTGTTTATGACCTGGTTGCCATTGGTAATGCCATGGTTGATGTGCTGGCGCATACAACTGAAGAGTTCATTGCCGAGCAAGATGAAAAATGCGGTATGAAAAAAGGGTCTATGAACCTGATTGATGAACGCCGCGCCGTTGAGCTGTATGGTGAAATGGATGCCGGTATCGAGGTGTCCGGCGGATCAGCAGGCAACACGATGGCCGGGTTTGCATCATTCGGTGGCAAGGGCGCTTACATTGGTAAGACGGCCAATGACCAGTTGGGGGATGTTTATCGCCATGACATGAAGGCTATGGGCGTTACAATGAATACTGTGCCATTGGCGCTGGGTGCGCCGACAGGTCGCTGTCTTGTGCTGGTGACGCCTGATGGCCAGCGTACAATGAACACGTTCCTGGGTGCGGGTGTCGAGCTTAGCGAAGCTGATATTGATGAAAATCTGATTGCTTCTGCGAAAGTGACATATCTTGAAGGGTATTTGTTTGATCCGGAGCAAGCGAAGGCTGCGTTTAAAAAGGCTGCGCAAATTGCCCATGATGCCGGGCACCGCGTGTCTTTGAGCCTTTCAGATTCATTCTGTGTTGACCGTCACCGTGAAGATTTCCTGAATCTGGTCGAGAACCATGTTGATATTCTCTTTGCCAATGAAGACGAGATTAAGTCGCTGTATCAAGTCGAAACATTTGAAGAGGCGCTCGAGATTGTTAAAGGCAAATGCGAAATTGCTGCACTAACTAGAAGCGAAAAAGGTTCTGTGATTGTGCGTGGTGACGAGGTTGTAGAAGTTGCCGGCGTGAAGGCAGATGTTGTTGATACAACGGGCGCGGGCGATCAATATGCTGCAGGTTTCCTGTATGGTTTTACGCAGGGTATGGATATGGCAACGTGTGGTCGTCTTGGTACGCTTGCTGCGACAGAGGTGATTAGCCATATGGGGCCGCGTCCTGAAGTCAGCTATGCTGATTTTATTGAGCAGGCGAAAGCTGCAGCATAAATTGCTATAGATTTAAATAAAAAGGCGAGCTATTGGCTCGCCTTTTTATTTGTTATGACTTCAATCTAGTTAGGCCGCAAGGCCGCGCACCATGAAGCTGCTCATACGGCGGGCGAAGCCTGACGGGTCTGTGATCGGCTCGCCTTGTATGATGCGTGCTTGGTCCAGTAGTAGCCATGCTGCGTCCGTGAGGTCTTCGCCTTCTGCAGCATTTTCTGCCATATCAGCAAGGCGCAGCACCAATGGGTGCTTAGGATTGATTTCCAGCACGCGCTTGCTGTCGGCCTCGTATTTCTGGTTAACGCGCAATACGCGCTCCATACGCAGGTCCACTTCGTTGTCCCCTGCAACCAGACAGACAGGAGAGTCTGTCATGCGGCCTGAGAAGCGCACGTCACCGATTTCACCTTGCAGTGTTTCCGCAACAATTGCTTTAAGTGCTTCTAAGCTTGGCTCGAGCTTTTCGTCTTTTTTGTCTTCTTTATTGTCATTGCTCTCTTCGCCGTCGAATTTGGACAGGTCGATATTGCCTTTGGTGACAGACTGGAATGGCTTGCCGTCATAATCAAGAACGGTCTGCAGCCAGAAATCGTCGATTGTGTCTGTGAAGAACAGCACCTCGATGCCGCGGGCCTTAAAGCCTTCAAGCTGTGGTGAGTTTTTCAGTGTTTCAAGTTTTTCACCGCTCATGTAGTAAATGCGGTCTTGTTCTTCGGGCATGCGGGAGACGTAATCGGCCAGTGATACTAGCTCACCGTCTTTATGCGTGCTGTAGAAACGCGTGATTTTCAGCAAGGCTTCGCGGTGTTCGAATGCATCGTACAGGCCTTCCTTGATGACAGGGCCGAACTGCCCCCAGAACGCGTTGAATTTCTCAGGTTCGTCCTGCGAGAGCTTGTCCAAGTCGCTCAGCACGCGCTTGGTGACGTTGTTGCGGATTTTTGCGATTAGCGGATTATCCTGCAATGTTTCACGGCTGATGTTCAGCGGCAAATCTTCGCTATCGATCACGCCGCGCATAAAGCGTAGCCAGGGGTAAACAAGGCCGTCGCAATTATCGCTGATAAAGACTCGCTTCACGTAAAGCTTAACTGCGTGGCTACGGTTAGGGTCATATAGGTCCATCGGACGCAGGGTCGGCATATACAGAAGGGCTGTGTATTCGATTTTACCTTCTGCGCGCCAGTGGGATGTCATCAGCGGATCATCAAAGCCAAAGCCGATGTGACGGAAAAACTCGGCATGCTGCTCCGGCGTGATTTCGTTTTTAGGGCGCATCCAAAGGGCTGTTACCTGATTGACTGGCTTTTCGTCGTCTTTAGGCTCTCCAAGATAGATCGGGAAGTCGATGTGGTCGGAGTAGGTTTCGATGACGTGTTTTACTTTTTCGTCGATTAGGTAGTCGCTGGCGTCATCATTGATGTGCAGCATAATCGATGTGCCGCGGCCATCGATCAGTTTTTCGGCTTCTTTCTTTTTGGCTTCGCGCACTGTAAAGCCTGTGCGGCCATCTGACTCCCAGTGCCAGACTGTGTCTTCACCCGCTTTACGGCTGACAACTTCGACTTTGTCCGCGATCATGAAACAGGCATAGAAACCAACACCGAATTGGCCGATCAGGTTCAGCTTGTCTTTCTTGTCTTTGACTTCGCCCATTTGTTCCATCAGGGATGCCGTGCCTGATTTGGCGATGGTACCTAGATTTTCGATCAAGTCGTCGCGGTTCATACCGATACCGTTATCGGCGATCGTCAGGGTGCGGTTATCCGTATCCTTGGCGACGCGCAGTTTAAAGTCTGCTGCGCCTTTTATCAGGTCGGGGTTGCTGATTGCTTCGTAACGCAAGCGATCACATGCATCTGATGCGTTGGAGATCAGTTCGCGCAAGAAGACGTCGCGGTTGGAATACAGGGCATTTGCCACAATATCCAGCAAACGGGATACATCTGCGCCAAAATTCAATTTTTCCTGTGCCATAACACTTACCTCAATCTACATAACTATTTTGGAAATCTGTATGTAAACTAGAGATAAAAGTGGCGGTTTTCAAGAGCTATGGGGTGATTTTAAGACTTATCCAGTTTGCGCCCGATATAAAGCTGGTAAGGCGCTTTGCCGCCGTTTTTCTGGTAGCCGATAAATTGTCTGGTTTCTACAGGCTCGATCCCGCTGCTACGCATGGCGTGTTCCATGTAAGCCTCGCGGTGACTGCGCCCGCGGTCGATCCAGTTCGCTAAAGCAGTTAGGCTTGGCGTGTATTTTTCTAGCGTATTCGGGCGATCAAACCAGTTATGCGGTGATGTGAAGGCGACTAAGCCGTTTTTGCGCACGACGCGGGACATTTCTGCGATAACATTTGCTGGGCGTGTGATGAGTTCGAATACGCCTGTCGAGGCGGCAAGGTCAAAGCTGGCATCATGGAAGGGCAGGCGGCCAGTTATGCTGCCTTGAACCAATTCATTGGCCACGTTCTTTTTACGAAATTCGCGCAGCATCCCGCTCGATAGATCGATACCTGCAATAAAAGCGTCAGGGTTGGCGCGTCTGAATTCCTCGGATAGAAGGCCTGTACCACATCCGACATCCAACATGCGCAAATTGCTGCGCGCCACATCTGTGCGGGCGGCGACGGCGTTAAATGCTTCGCGCGGGGCAGCGTATTTATTCTGCCGCATGAATTGATCGTCGTAGTGACTGCTCCAGCTGTCATATTGCAGCATAGCCATTAGTGTCTTGCTCATCGCCTGTCCTTATGATTGAGGACGCACAATACAGCAGGATTTTATTTTATGTCAAATTTATCAAGGGTATTTCATGACCTTTGACCATGTGCCGTCTGCGGCGGGGGTGTAAACCACGCGGGTATGCAGGCGGTGTTCGCCGTCGTGCCAGAATTCTATGGTGTCGGGTTTGACGCGGTAGCCTGACCAGTGGGGCGGGCGGGGGATGTCTTCTACATCTTTGAATTTTTCTTCCAGATCTTTAACACGCTGGGCCAGCGTTGTGCGGCTATCCAGCTCTTGTGACTGCAAAGAAGCCCATGCACCTATGCGGCTGCCGCGACCTCTGGTGTTGTAATAGGCATCAGCCTCTTCGTCTGTAACAACCTCAATACTGCCTTGAACGCGCACGGAGCGCCCTAGCGTTTTCCAGTGAAAACATAAGGCGGCTTGCGGATTGGCAGCGAGTGATTGTCCTTTGTAGCTGTTCTGGTTTGTGTAAAAAATAAAGCCGCGTTCATCCAGACCTTTTAACAACACCATACGCACGGCAGGCCTGCCTTTAGCGTCGATTGTAGCTAGTGACATCGCGTTGGGATCATTGGGTTCGCTGACGGTGGCATCGGCCATCCAGATATCAAATAGCTGGTATGGGTTGGCGGGTGCATCTTCCGCTTTTTCTAAGCTCTTAATTATATCCGCAGACATATTTTTCTCTGGCTTTCTCAATGGATTGATATATTTTTGCATTATTAAATGGAACTTTTACGGAGGGTTGTCAATTTGATACCGTAGAATGCCCGTTAGGAAAGAATTTTAAACGTAACTCCAGAATGTGAGGAAACATGAAGAAAACCGTTTTAACATTATTTGTTGCTTCAGCCATTGCGCTGACAGGCTGTAATACTACAGACAGCTGGGGAACAAAACAGACAGTCGGTACAGGCGCAGGCGCTGTAGCGGGTGGCCTGCTAGGTTCTCAAGTCGGTAGCGGTTCAGGCCGTCTATGGGCGACAGGCGCAGGCGTATTGCTGGGTGCATTGGTCGGTAGTGAAGTTGGTTCTTCATTGGATCGTGCGGACCGTGCATATATGCAGCAAGCACAACAGCAAGCTCACACAGCATCAGTAGGTGATACAATTAGCTGGAACAACCCTGAATCAGGTAACAATGGCACCTACACAGTGACGCGTGACGGTACAAGCCGTACGACAGGCCGTTACTGCCGTGAATACCAGCAGACAGTTTATGTTGGTGGTCAGCAGCAATCTGCTTACGGTACAGCATGTCAGCAGCCTGATGGCAGCTGGGAAATTGTCAACTAATTCAAGTTGAGATCAGAATTTGAAAGAGCCGCATTGTGCGGCTCTTTTTTTATTCTGTTTGTTCGTCTTGTGAACTTTGCTGCTGCTCCGTTTTTTGCGGAGGCTGCTGTGGTGGCACAGTCTTCTGTGGTCTTCCACCAAGTGCGGGGCCGGAAGGGGCAACCTCGTAGGCGGCTGCTCTTGGCGCTGCCGCTTTCGGTGCAAGGCCTATTGGCTGCAAGCCTTTGGTGTTTTCTAGTTCCGACGCTGCGGCTAGCTTATGCTGGTAACTTGGATCGTTAATCGTTTTGTCTATGGACGCGTGCAGCTTTTCCATTCCTTTTACGCCTTCAGTCAGGTTGCGTATATCGGACAAGGTTACTGTTTTACCGCTGCGCTGTTTCATCATCACATTACGGCCTATATCATCAATGGATTCCCAAGATACTTGCTGTTTTTGACCGATAAATTCCTGACGCGCGGCGGAGTAGGCATCTGTGTTGTTCTTTTTTGCGATATCAAACGCCTTGGCAGCAGCTTGTAGGGCATTGGCGCACCATCCTAGAGTGCGGCCGAACGTAAGCTCTGTATTTTGCTCGTTGGCTTTTTTAAGCATTGGCATGGCGCTGTTTTGACTGACGCCCTGTGCGATGACGTCCTGACAAATAGTCTCAACGATTTTATTGTGTAGTTTCTGATTTACAAGATCATCAGCAAACGGGCTGTAAGTGTCGTGAATTTTTTCGATAGGCGTCGGTTCGATGTCCAGCAACTCTTTAAGTGTAAAACCGATGGCGCGCACATATGTATTGCTGCTCGTGTTCAGGGCGGTACTAATAATGCGCTCTTTACTCATACCACGCCAAGCCATGTCCTGAGCAGGCTCACAAAACGTTGCCCATTGTTTTAAGCTCTCTATGTCATAGGCTAAGCTGATTTGTCTTGCCATACGCAAGGCTTTGTTGACGCGTAACTTTTTAGGCGTCCGGTCAAAAGGTACCTTCTCAAATAAGGCGTCAACCGTGTCTATACACATGGCAAATGGGAAATGTTCGGGGGTTTGTAATGTTCTGCGTTCTAGCGCAGCACCGCCGCGAAGGCGTGCCATAACTTGTGGCGCTTTCGCTTCTTTTTGAAAACGGCACATGCTCGTGGCGAAGATGTCGGCTTGCAGATTCGCGTAACAGGCATCTATGGCGCTGCGCTCTCTGAAAATAACCTCGTTGTCGTGGAAGCTGTCGTCTACGTCTTTACGGTGATAGTCGATAATGTCCAGAACGTGCCATGCCAGATGATAGGCGTGTAAGCGTGCCTCTGACATGGATGCGAAATGATCGATATTCAAGGCGCACAGCGCTAGGAAGTGGTCGCGTGTTGTTAGGCCTAACAAGATATTTTCTCGTGCGACGGCCGTGCCAAGTAGTGTCGACAGTTCTGATCTGCCAGGCTTTTGTAAAAACTGCATCGCTGTCTCAGCGGCAGGGTGACCTAGTATATCTTGTGCTGCCATACTGAGCGCATCGAGGCGCTGGCCGTCATGGTGGATGACAAAGTGGATCGTTAGATTTTTCTGATAGGTTTGCATTTCCTGCGCGATTTCACGGCAGAATTTTTGAACATTATCCAGCTTTAATTCTGTCTGGGCTTCCATCAGACGGATTTCCTCTTTATATCCCTTCTGAACTATAGCAATCGGGGGTTAATAAAACCTCAAAATCGCCGTGACAGGCTGCGCGTGGAAAATTGAGTTGCTATAAATGCTGGACGCGCTGGCGGAAATGTGTAGGATGCATTCTGTTGCGAAGAAACTAAATGTAAAAACAGGAATTTACAGTTATGTCACAGAATAATGGCATTATGGCCGGTAAAAAAGGTCTGATTATGGGTGTTGCTAATGATCGCTCGATCGCTTGGGGTATTTCAAAAGCCCTTTCAGATGCGGGAGCCGAACTTGCATTCACCTATCAAGGGGACGCTTTGGAAAAGCGTGTGCGTCCGTTGGCTGAAGATATCGGGTCTGATATTTTGCTGCCTTGTGATGTGACCAATGACGAAGATATGGACAAGGTCTTCGGACAGATTAAAGAAAAATGGGGCGGGCTGGACTTCGTCGTTCATGCGATCGCATTTTCAGACAAGAACGAGCTTGATGGTCTGTATCTTGACACGAGCCGCGATAACTTCCGTAAGACAATGGATCGCGCCGCGCCTTTGATGAACGAAGGCGGCAGCATGCTGACACTGACTTATTACGGAGCGGAGCGTGTAATGCCGCATTACAATGTGATGGGCGTTGCCAAAGCAGGCCTTGAGGCATCCGTGCGTTATCTAGCTGCTGATCTTGGCCCGCGTAATATCCGTGTAAATGCAATTTCTGCTGGTCCGATTAAGACGCTGGCGGCTAGCGGTATCGGTGATTTTCGTTACATTCTGAAGTGGAACGAGCTGAACTCTCCGCTGCGTCGTAACGTGACAATCGAAGAAGTCGGCGGTTCAGGTTTGTTCTTGCTGTCCGATCTGGGCGCGGGCGTTACAGGTGAAGTACTGCATGTTGATAGCGGTTACCATACAGTGGGTATGTGCAGCGTTGATACGGCAGCAGAAACAGCGGCTCTGCTGAACTCAATCGCACCGAAATCAAATAAAGAAGAAGCAGCTTGATCGAAGAGAAGTTTAGTCTGCGGGCTGAGGATGCAAAGGATATATACTTTGTATTAAACAAGCTCGACGACAAACCTTGCGATCGCGTGATTGTCATCGGGCATGGCCTGACAGGTCATATCGACGAAGCGCTGCATCATTATGCCAAGACGTTCTTTATAAAAGACGGGAATACGCATGTTGCGCGATTGTCGTTTTATTCCGCTGATGAAAATGCACGTAATTTATCCGAATGCACTGTGGACACACATGCGCGCGACCTTAATCATCTGGTCGCACATTTATCACAAAAATATAGCAAGGTTTTCTATGTCGGGCATAGCTATGGCGGTTTGACTGCTTTGCTGGCGAACCCTGAGGTCGCTGCGACGTGTTTCTGGGACAGCACCTATTTGCCTGCGTTCTGGGATACGGAAGCGCAGTATAGCGAAGCGCTTGATGCGTACATTATAGGCTGGGGCGTTGATAGCATCGCTTCAAAGGCTATGGTGGAGGAGGCCAAGGCGCTTACAGCTGATGTGATGAAGCAGAAGGCAGCAGATTATAAAAGCCCTGCCTGTGTCGTTTTGGCCGGTGCTAATGACGAGAGTATTGAGGGCAGGCAAAAGCTTTTTGATGATCTGCCAAATCCGAAAAAGCAGATCGTGATTGCGGGTGCGGATCATTGCTTCACGAACGGGCTGACTGTTTACGAACTGCTTTCCGAAACTGCGAATTGGTTTGCAGAATTCTAATAAATTGCTGTGCTATTGCAGCGCACTGTGTTTAAATATTTGCCATGAGTGGTAATCGTTTCGGCACATTATTTCAGTATCAAACATGGGGTGAATCCCACGGACCTGCAATCGGGTGCGTGGTTGATGGCGTGCCGCCGCGCATTGCGCTGTCCGAGGCCGATATCCAGCCATATCTTGATTTGCGTAAGCCGGGACAGTCGCGCCATACAACGCAGCGCAGAGAACCTGATGAGGTGCAGATATTATCAGGTGTGTTTGAAGGACAAACTACGGGTACGCCGATTAGCTTGATTATTCACAATCAAGATCAGCGTTCCAAGGATTACGGCGATATCAAGGATAAGTATCGCCCCGGTCATGCTGATTTCACCTATGATGCCAAATACGGTATTCGCGATTATCGCGGCGGCGGACGCAGCTCTGCGCGCGAGACAGCGATGCGTGTGGCAGCGGGGGCTGTCGCGCGCAAGATACTGGAAAGCCAGATTGGCGCGCAGGTGCAAATACGCGGCGCTGTCGTTCAAGTTGGCGCGCTGAAGATTGATTACGATAACTGGGATTGGGATCAGGTTACAAAGAATGACTTCTTCAGCCCTGATGCGGATGCGGCTGCTATGTGGGCGGATTATCTGGATAATTGCCGCAAGAGCGGATCAAGTGCGGGGGCCGTTGTCGAAGTTCGTGCCAGCGGTATTCCCGCAGGTTTAGGTGCGCCAGTATACGATAAGCTGGATTCCGATATTGCCAAGGCATTGATGTCTATCAACGCGACGAAGGGTGTGGAAATCGGTAACGGTTTTGATTCAGTGCATCTAGGCGGCGAAGATAATGCTGATGAAATCCGCATCGGGAAAGATGGGCAGCCTGAATTCCTGAGTAATCATGCCGGCGGTGTGTTGGGCGGTATTTCGAGTGGCCAGGACATTGTCGCGCGCGTTGCTTTTAAGCCTACAAGTTCTATTTTAACGCCTCGCAAAACTATTGATAAAGACGGTAATGAAACCGATATCGTTACGAAAGGACGTCATGATCCTTGCGTTGGTATTCGCGGTATGCCGGTTGCCGAAGCGATGCTGGCCTGTGTGCTGGCAGATCACTGGTTAAGACACAAGGCGCAATGCCTGTAATTTTATAAGGAAGCTCGTATGTCACTTCGCTCTCCCTACGCTCGTAATGGATCTTTGTTTTCTTCGCAAAGAGGCGGCAAGCCTTCGAAGAGAAAGTGGCGCTTTGGGCATATTATAAAGAATGCATTCAAGCGGATGTGCATGCTCGTTGGTTTCTTGGTTATTTTTAGTGCTGTTATGGGCGCATTTACATCCAGCCTGTTTATGGGCGAGACCAAAGTGCCGTCCATTCCGAGCGAAACTATTTTGTTTCTGCCTTTAGAGGGCACGTTTATCGAACATTCGAATACAGTCGGTTATGGGCTTGGCGACAAAGTTCCAACAATTCGTGAAGTTGTGGGCACAATTGACCGTGCTGCCAAGGATGATCGTATTAAGGCTTTGGTGATCTCGGATAGAGGTGGTGCGCTGGGCTTGGTACATTTGCAAGAGCTGAGAAACGCTGTGAAGCGTTTTAGAGAAAGCGGCAAGCAAACATACTTTTATAGCCCTTCCTACGAGAGTTTAGGCGTTTACTATCTGGCGTCTGCGTTTGAAGAGATTTGGCTTCAGCCCATCGGGATTTTGAATATTCCGGGCATTAATGCGGAGATGCCATATGCACGTAACTTGCTAGATAACATTGGTATTGAGCCGCAGATTTTTGCGCGTAAAGAATATAAAAACCTGTTTGAGAATGTGACCGATGACCACATGTCAGAAGCTAGTCGTGAGGCTATGTCTTCTCTGATCGACACTTTGGGGAAAATAATTTCTGCTGATATTGCCGAGGGTAGAGGTCTTGAGCCTGCGGCATTCCGCAAGGCTTTGGATAAAGGTCTATTGCTGGATGAAGAGGCGTTGAGCGCCGGTCTGGTCGATGTGGTCGGTTATGGCGATGAGCTTAATGAGATGCTGATTGAGTCTATTACAGGGGATCCTAATAGTGACGAAACAGTCTTTACGCCTTTGTCGGCATATCAGCGTGCGGTAGAGCATGAAAGCGTTCTCTCTCCGGTTGCTGTAAAAAAGAAACCCAATGTGGCACTAATCTATATCGTTGGTCAGATTGTGCAGCATAACCTTGATGGTGCGAATGAGTTGTCATCCGCGGAGTCGCTTGTGGGTGTTTTGCGTGCGGCTGCCGAACGCAAAGATGTGAAGGCGATTGTAATTCGTGTTGATAGTCCCGGAGGATCTCCTGTGGCGTCTGAAAGTATTCGCCGCGCGATTGTGCATGCACAGGAAAAGGGTAAGCCTGTTATTGTATCGATGGGTGAAGCTGCGGCTTCGGGCGGGTACTGGATTAGTGCGCCTGCCGATCATATTTTTGCTGCCGAGACGACATTCACAGGATCCATAGGGGTTACGGGCGGTAAGTTCTCGCTAAAGGAAATGTGGAGCAAGCTTGATGTGAATTGGGATAGCGTAAGCTGGGGGGAGAACTCCTCACTTTGGTCGTTTAATCAACCTTACACAGCATCAGAACGAGAACGTATGAATGCGCTTATGGACCAGATCTACAACAAATTCGTTGCTGTGGTTGCTGAAGGCCGCAATATGAGTCCAGAGCAGGTTGATGCTGTCGCGGGTGGTCGTGTGTGGCTAGGCGCGCAGGCGAAAGATGTGGGGCTGGTTGATGATTTGGGCGGCCTTGATGATGCGCTGGATTATACTGCAAACCTTTTGGGGCATAATGATAGACAGGATTTGCAGGTTACTGTCTTACCGCGTCCTAAGACTGCAATTGAAAAAATCGTAGAATTTTTGGAAATGCAGGCGAGTATTGGCAAAATGTATGATATAAATGTTAGAATTCTTGAGTGGATTGAGCCGCTTATGGGGTCTATTGCTTCTCAGGAAAACCATGTTTCTGCTCTCGCAGTGACGCCCGAAGGCAAAATATAAACATAGATCCAAGGCTTATAGGGAGCACCCATGTTTAAAATCGCAATGTTATACTTTGGATGTAACAGAGGTGCGACGGCTATTGAGTACACTTTTATAGCTGCGGGTATTGGTCTTTCTATTTTTGCAGCCTTATTTCTGATCGGCGCAGATTTCGGCGATATCTTGGAAGCCATTAACGAAGCCATGTCAAATGCGCTTGAGGAAACAGCGGTAGAAGAGTAAGCTCTGCCAATGTTTTTGGAAGGCTTTTTATATTTCACAGCAGCTTTTGTTTCTGTCCTGATTTTTATCGTAATCGGTAAGAAGCTGGCGGTGCGTTTCGGGTTGGTTGACCACCCAGGTGGCCGCAAGAAACATCACGCCCCTGTCCCTCTTATAGGTGGTTTGACTGTGTTTCCGGCCTTTATGATCTGGGGCGCAGTTTATGGTGTCGAGTGGGGTAGTTATCTATATTTTTATGCGGCGCTAGTGGCGTTAATGACGATTGGGGCACTGGATGATAAATATAATCTGGCGCCGCGTATTCGTTTTGTTACTCAGTTTGTTGTCGCATTTTTGATTGTTGTCTTTGGCGGCGCCAAGCTGGTTAGTATGGGAGACATGTTTGGCTTCGGGCCTTTTGGTCTCGCTTATGCGGCTATTCCTTTTTCTATTATTGCTACGGTTTTGTTGGTGAACGCTATCAATTTGATTGACGGTTTAGACGGATTGTCAGGCGGTAAAGGCGTAGTTTGCTTCTTTTGGCTTGCCGTTGCCAGTGTCTTGGCAGGTAACGCTTATTACCTTGGTATGATGGCGATTATGATTGGGGCTTTGGCAGGTTTTCTGCTCTTTAATATGCGTCATCCATTGCGTGAAAAGGCGTCTGTCTTTATGGGGGATGCTGGCAGCCTGGCGCTGGGGCTCGCTTTGGCATGGTTCTGCATTACTATGGCGCGTATGGATGTGGGGATTGTGCAGCCGATCTCAGTGGCTTGGATTTTGGCTATTCCGATCTGGGATATTTGCGGCCAGTTCGCGCGTCGTGTTTCTGAAGGCCGTCACCCTTTTGACGCTGACCTTAATCATTTCCATCATCACTTCGTAGATGCAGGTATGTCTGTTCGTAAGGCAACGTATCTTATTTTGACAATGTCTTTCCTGACAGGTGCTTTTGGTGTTCTAGGGCTGTATTTGGGCTTGCCTGAGTATGTTCTGACATATCTCTGGATCGGCGGGCTATTTACGCATATGTATCTGTCTATCAAGCCCGCACGATTTAAATCACTGATTGGTAAACTGCACAAATAAGCAGACCACCAGAATTTTATGGCGGCCTGATTACGTAGCGTGTTTTTACGAGCGTGGAGTAGTGTTAAATCATGTCGCCGAACCAGTGCAGTATATCCATGGTGCTGTTACTAATGGCCATACCGACGAAAACTATAAATCCTGCCAGTTCCCACGGTACACGTAAAACATGGGTCGCCATAAAGGCTGTGAATGCATAGGTGTACAGGATAATACAGACCATGATCGGGTAAAGTTCATCCCATGTATGCGTTCCTGCTAAAAGCAAATAGGCGATGGGTATGAATACCACTGTTGATGGAACCGTAAGCCAGTTTGTGGCGGTTATAAATCTGTAGAAGTATTGTTTGCGGTCAATTTCCTTGGTGATCAGGTAAACCGAACCAAAGAAAAACAGCCAGATAAAGGCTAGGCGTAAACTATAAAGGAGGGCAATTGTATTCGCCGAGTTGTCTGCTATGCCCGTCGAAGGGTACATGGTGACCGTGGCTATTGTCAGCGGAAATAGAAGTATCGGGACAGAGAAGGATCTGATGGCTTCGCTGAGCGTATCGCCGAAGCGATCGCGTCCCTCGCGCATAAATAACGCAACCTCAAGGCTGCCTAAAAGGTTGCGTTTTACCTCCGAAATTATAGGTTCCGGCTTGTCATTGTTGTCGCTCATTGAGTCTCCCCGCCGCTGAGCTGAATTTTAGTGTATCCCTTAATTATACACCCTAAGTCGTTAAGATTGGGTTTACTGTGTTTGCTTGATGTGGATAAAGGTTAGTAATAGTAAGGGCTTCCTTGACCCGAATCGAGAGCACCCGATAGCCTTATAGATAAGCGAATCTATTCACCTGAAATCTCAGAGCGGGCTTGCATGAAACTATCTTCTATTATCAGAAACAGTCTTTTGACAGGCGTATGTATTGGCTTGTTGAGCGGTTGTACATGGTTTGAAAACTGGCCTCCTAAAGAGGATAAGACGGCGTCTGCCGCTCCGCCTCCAGGATCTCAGGGGCAGGTTGTCGAGACTTCAGGTGGTACGTGGTTGCAGAATAACCCAAATGTGACACAGGCCGCTCAAGTGCCTTCGCATCAGCAGCCAATGGGGCTGAATATTGATGAGGCGTCGGCGCAGCGTATTGCCCAGCTAGAAGCTGAAGTTGCGAATTTGCGCAATGAGCTCAGAACAATGATGCCAGCCGTAGCCAAGCTTGCGGCTGCTCAAGGTGATTTGAATGAGGCGCTTGCACATATTCAGCCAGCTGCAGGCGCTGCGAGAGCCGCAATGCCACCGATGCAAGCTGCTGCACAACCTGTTTCTTTGGCAACGCCTCCTGTGCCGCAGAGTGCACCAATGCCAGTGCAGGCGGGAGAGTCTTATGAAGATTATGACGCTGAGAGCGACTATGTTGCTGAAGAGCCTGCTGTTGCAGCATCGCCTAAAGCGGCTACCCATGATGTGTCCTGGTATGAGCAGCAAGAGCGCCAAAAACGTGCGGCACAGCAAGTTGCAGCTGTAGAGCCTGCTGCTGCTCCGACGGCTACTGCGCCTGCGACTATTAACGCACCTGCGCCAGAACCAAGTGTATCAGTAACACCTGCAGCTATGCCGACAGCAAATGTGCAGAATGGTGCTTCAGGTGTGTTTGTGCGCAATCTACGTTTTGGTGAGCACGCAGATAAAACACGCCTCGTGTTAGATACGAGCGACCAAGTCACTTTCCGCTACGATATCGACAATAGCGAGAAGCTTCTTGTGATTGAGATGCCACAAACAGGCTGGCGCGGTTCAGAGTCCATGGACATAACGAACTCACCGCTTGTCTCTTCATACAGTGTTGTCTCTGATAATAATGGCGGCCACCAGCTGATTATGCAGCTTAAAGAACCTGCTCAGGTGCTTTGGGCGCAAGCCTTGATGCCAGGTGGTCCGCAAGGGCACCGCATCGTTATTGATTTAGCTCCTATTTAAAGAGTCTTCTAATCTTATTTGGTCTTAAGCCATCTTTGCATGACAGTTGTTGCTGTCAGATCGCCCGTCACGTTGATGGTTGTGCGGCACATATCCAGTATACGGTCTACGCCCAGAATGAGAGCTATACCTGTTGGCGGAACGCCGATGCCGGTCAGGATGGTGGCAAGCACCACGATGCCGACACCCGGCATAGCTGGCGTGCCGATTGAGGCACCTACCGTTGTCAGCAATAGTAGTGTGATCTCTGATGCGTTGAGGTCTACACCAAACACCTGACAGAGGAAGAGAGCTGCGATGGCCTGGTAAAGGGCGGTGCCATCCATGTTAATTGTCGCGCCAAGCGGTACAACAAAGCGGCTGACTTCTTCAGAAATACCGAGTTTTTCTTCAGCTGCTTTTATGCTGAACGGCATTGTGGCGGCCGAGCTGGATGTAGAAAATGCCAGTAGCTGTACTTCGCGTATACCAATCAGGAAATCTTTTATGGATCGCCCTGCAACCAATTTCACGATTAGGCAGTAAACGCAGAACATACAAAACAGGCCTGCCAGCACCGTGCCCATATATACGGCAACGCTGAGCAGGGAGGACATACCAATGCGAATTGTAATGTCACATAAAAGACCGAAAACCGCATAAGGCGCTATGGCCATGGCCCAGCTTACGATTTTCATAGTGATCATTTGGCCTGATAGGCACAAATCTTTGAAGGGCTTGCCGTTCTTTGGCGCTATGGTCAAAAGCGCGAGGCCCACCAAAATAGAGGCTACAACGATCTGCAACATATTGCGTTCAAGGGAAGCTTGCGCAGGGTTGGTCGGGATCATATTTGCCAGTCTGTCGGGAATAGTCAGATCCGATAGGCTGCGCCCTGCTATTAGGCTGTCTGCCGTGCCGGATGCCATGGCCGCTTGTACGTAGCTCTGATCTATGTAACTGCCCGGGTTAATAAACTGCACTAATACAATGCCGATTGTTACTGCTATGGCTGTCGTCGTCAGGAAGTAGGGAACAATGCGTAGACCTAAACGTTTGACTGTTTCAAGATTATTGGTATCGGCGATACCCAATATAGTAGAGCAAACAACCAAAGGAACGATGACCATTTGAATGAGACCGAGGAAGATAACACCGGGGAGTTTTATCCAAGGGGCGAGTGTGTATGCCGTATTAGCATCTACGATGGCAACGCCTTCAGGAGATAACAATATGCCTAAACCTATCCCCAAGCCCATGCCGATAAGAATTTTTAGCCAGAGGTGTTGGTTGATAATAAAGAGCGTAGATTTTGTTAGGCTTTTCCCGCGCGCACTTTGAGGCATTTGATTTTTCCTTGTTTCTTTATGGCCTTAACCACCATAGAATTATTTTTCGAAAGCGTGAAGGGTTGAGTTTGGAACGCCGTATAAGAATTATCATTACAATTGACGCATAAAATGGAGATTAAAAAATGACTACATTCCCTAAACTTATGGCTGCTGCCGGATTGTGCTGTGTTCTCATGGCTGGCCCACAGGCACAAGCCGCTAACAGCTTACTAGATTTTTTGCCAGGTCCTAAACACGAGCGCCCTGTCGTTCAAGTAGAAGATACAGCGCCTGAGTTGCCTGCGATTGATGGCGCGGAAGGTAAAAAGCATGAGCGCGGTGAATTCAAAAAGCGTATGCATGAAAAACGCGAAGAAATGAAGGACATGAGCCCAGAGGAGCGCGAGGCGTTCTGGGAAGAAAAGCGTGCGAAGATGGAAGAGCGTATTAGCCAGCTGCCACCTGAAGAGCAGGAAGCGGCCCGCGCTAAAATGCAGGAACGTCACGAGAAGATGAAAGCTTTGCGTGAAGAAATGAAGGACATGTCTCCTGAAGAGCGCGAAGCAAAAATGAAAGAACTTCGTTCCGAGTGGGAAGATAAGCGTGAAGAACGCCGCGAAGAATTCAAAGAAAAATTTGAAGAGCGCTGGGAAAATTCTTCTGAAGAAGAACGCGCAGAGTTCTGTGAAAAAGCAAAAGGCCATTGTGATGACGGCGCGCAGCCGGCTTGTAAGATGGTCGAAGAAAAATGCTAAACCAACTGCTTCAGTGTCCGCTTGTGCGGGCACTGATCGCCGGATAAACGGCAAACTCTCATAATAAGGGTGTGAGAGACGGGTGTGGAAGGAGCGTTATGCATGACAGATAGTGCAAAAAATGCCAATAAGGTCGATGAGAATGCTGAAGATGATAGTGTTCTTATCGCTAAGGTAGCTAAGGGCGACAGTGTTGCGTTTGAAGCGCTGGCGGCGAAGTATACCAATATGCTTTTTTCTGTTGCATATCGCATGTTTCCACAACAAAGCGATGCCGAAGATATCGTGCAGGAAGCTCTGATCAAGGTCTGGAATAAAGCCGATCTATGGGATGAGACTAAGGGCGCATCTGTAAGTACATGGATGTATCGTCTAACATATAACACCTGTATCGATCACAAGCGTCGTGAGAAAAAAGGACATGTCGAGTTGATCGATAATATTACAGCAGATGATGAGCAAAGCGCTCGTGCCAAGATGGAGCAGGATGAAACCCAGGCCATGTTGCACGATGCCATAAATGACTTGCCCGAGCGTCAGCGCGCGGCGCTTGTGCTGTGCCATTTTGAAGGCCTGAGTAACGCGGAAGCCGCTAAAATCATGGATACCACCGTTAAGGGTGTGGAGGGTTTGCTGGTGCGTGCGCGTAAAGCCTTACAGGATAAATTACAACCTTACAAAGAGGTATTGGTGTCATGAGTAGAACTAATGATAACAAACAGCCGATGACCAAGGCTCTCTTTTTAGAGAAGCTCTCTATCCATGGTGCGGATTTTGCACGCTGGGATGGCTATGATGTTGCAGAGGCGCAAGAGTTTTTGGAGAAAAACGATAGCGTGAAAGATGCTTATGAGCAGGCACAGTCATTGGATACTGTTCTGGCGTCCTATAAGGTGCCCGAAGATCTTGATGTCGATGCGCTGATTAAAAAGACATCTGCGCAGATCGAGAAAAACAAAGTTGTAGGTTTTGCTGATGCCAAAGATAAGGCTGCAAAGCGCAAGATGGGTATGGCCTACTATTGGGGTGGCGGGGCAGCAATTGCGGCGTCGTTAATGCTTATGATGTTGATGCAGCCGCAAACGCAAACTCCGGTGGCAGAAGATGTGCAGCCTGTGGAGCTGGCGATGGCTGCTGAAGATAGTGCAGTTACAGAGGATGTTTCCGCAACGCTTGTTCAAGAAGAGCAGCGCTTATTCTCAACTTGGGAGCAAGCTCTGGCAGAAGACTTAAAGCAGCGCGAGATCATTTCTTTGTGGGAAACAGCGGATGCGCGTTCAACCGCGATGCCTGAGCCCGAGGTTAACAGCAGATCTGTGACAAACGCTGTCGTTGATGGCAGTGCTGACCCTGAAGCTGTTCAGATCGATCGCTTCATCGAAAATAACTACGACGTTATCGAAGACGAAGTTCTGGAGCGTGAAATGGATCTGTGGGAGCTTTACCTGAATAGTGAAGGTTAAAGCTCGTTTTTTCTTAGCCCCACGGCGCTAGCAGAAGGGGAGGCTGACCTTCTTTCCATTGGTCGAATTTGGGCATGACGGCGCTAAAGGCTTTACTGTTTGTATTCTCACCGAGCCATTGATGCAGGCGGGGCATATCTAATCCTTCAAACCAGTATTTATCGACATTGGCGGCTTGTCTGACGAAAGGGAAGATGGCGATGTCAGCTAGTTTAAGATCTTGTCCCATTAGGTAGCGATGCTTTTCAAGTCGGGCATTCAGGTCCGCAAAATAGGCTTCGCATATATCGCGCGCGCCGCTGCAATCTTCGTCAGGGTAACGGTTCGGATATTTATAACGGTCTAGCGCTTTTTTGAATTCATTATCGTTACGAGCGACAAGGTCGTTCGTTTCATCCAGATCGGTCACATAGAATTGCTGCGGGTCTTTTTGAGACAGCGCCCAATGCATGATGTCGTAACTTTCATCAATCACTTTATCTTTGCTCGGGATTAGAACAGGTACTGTGCCTTTGGGCGAGGCCGTCAGCATTGGTTCGGGTTTGTCTTTTAATACGACCTCTCGTAGTTCGACCGTTATGCCCGCATAATACAGGCTTAGCCTTGCGCGCATCGCATACGGGCAGCGGCGGAACGAATACAGGATAGGGTGTTTGTCTGGTGTATTAATCGCGTTATCACTCATAAGAGTGAATATATTATGCGTCGGCCGCTATTTCAATGTGGCCTGCGTCAATTTGTCTCTGGCGCATGCGCAGACGCTCTGCACGGTCTTCGTCCAGAGCGTCAATGCAGTGCGGACATGATACGCCCAGTTCGAACGCGTCAGAGCGCAGATCTTCAGGCTCTAAAGGCTCACGGCAGCCATAGCAAAGCTTGTGTTCGCTTTCCTTCAGACCATGTTCAACGGCAACGCGCTTGTCAAAAACGAAGCAGCTGCCTTTCCATGTGCTTTCATCGGCAGGGATGGTCTCCAGATATTTCAGAATGCCGCCTTTAAGGTGGTAAACTTCCTCGAACCCTTGTGCCAGCATGTAGCTTGAGGCTTTTTCACAGCGGATGCCGCCTGTGCAGTACATAGCCACTTTCTTGTTCTTTTGTGGATCAAGATTTTTGGAAACGTAATCTTTGAACTCGGTAAAGCTGTTTGTGTTCGGATCAACCGCGTTTTCAAACATACCGATTTTTGTTTCATAGATGTTGCGCGTATCGATCATGATCATTTCAGGATCATTGACCAGATTGTTCCAGTCTTTCGGCTCGACATAGGTACCGACGTTTTTGGACGGGTCGGCCTCTGGCGCGCGCAGTGTAACGATTTCTTTTTTCAGGCGCACTTTCATGCGGATGAACGGCTTTTCAGAAGCTTCGGAATATTTCACTTCGCCTTGGTTTACCTGAAATGTGTCATCCAGATATTCCATGATGGCGTCTAGGCCGTCAGGGCGGCCGGCAATAGTGCCGTTAATGCCTTCGGGTGCGAGCAGCAATGTGCCGCAGATGCCGTGTTTTTCGCACATAGCCTTTGTTTCGGCCTGCAAGCGTGGCAGGTCGTCCAGCGATACAAAGTAATATAATGCGGCAACTTTCCAATTCATAAGGCGGTTATAAGGCAATTCAGCATCGCTTTTCAAGATATTTCGTATCGTATATCCGAAAACCTTTTCTTAACTTGCCTGCGTTATGGTAATGACTGAGGGGAGAGGTTTGGACAATAGTTTTCTATTCGCGCAGCTGATTGGTTTTGCCGCATTATGCCTGAGTTTATACGCATGGCAGGTGAAGTCCGCGAAGAATATAATTCTACTTTATGTGCCGACCAATATCCTTTGGGCGTGCCAGTTCTTTTTACTGGGCGCACATGTGGCGGCCTATACCAGCCTATGCAATGCAGGTAAGGATTGTTGTCTCGGGCTTTTCCCTAAACGCTATGTACGGTGTTTGATCGGCTGTTTTATAGCTGTGATTTGGGGCGTGGGTTTAATGCAGTATGCGCAGTGGTATGATGTGCTACCGCTGCTGAGCCTGACAACGGTCAACCTTGCGTATTACATAGATCGTGATAACCGAGAGCTTATGAGTCGAGCCGCTGTCTGGGCGACTGGTTTTGGTCTGACTTATAATTTGATTGTTGGCGCGTATTTCGGCGCGGTTTGCGGTATTTTAGTGGCGGCATCGGCGGTCATCGGTATGCGCCGTGTGGAGTGCTGGACAATGCGCGGATCTATTCTTGAACGCGCTCGGATTGGTCTGCGCGAAGTGTTTTCTGTGGCGCGGCTGCGCACATATCCTTAAATCGTTATACGGCTTGTCCTGCGGCGTGGCCTGATGCCCATGCCCATTGGAAGTTATGGCCGCCGAGATGGCCTGTGACATCGACGACTTCGCCGATAAAGTAGAGGCCTGAGACTTTTCGAGCTTCCATGGTTTGGCTGGATAGCTCTTTGGTGTCAACGCCGCCGATGGTGACTTCGGCTGTGCGGTAGCCTTCGGTGCCGTTCGGAATGATCTTCCAGGCATTTATGTTTTGGGCGAGTGACGTGATGGTTTTATCGGATAGGTCGGCCATATTCTTGCCTGTCACGTTATGCGTATCCGTGATCATATCAGCAAGGCGCTGGGGCAGATATTGTGCGATGATGTTCTGGATTTGCTTTTTCGGGCTGCCATTTTTCGCCTTTTTCAAAACATCCTCAATTTGTTCTGATGGCAGCATGTCAACAGTTACAGCAGTGTTGTCCTGCCAGTATGATGACACCTGCAAGATCGATGGACCCGACAGGCCTTTATGCGTAAATAGCAGTCCTTCAGCAAAACTTCCTTTGCCTGCGTTTACTTTTGCGTCGACGCTGATGCCTGATAACTCTTTGGTTTTACTTAGTAATTCTTCGTCAAATGTTAGCGGGACGAGGGCGGCGCGGGTCGGGATGATGTTCAGGCCGAATTGTTTGGCGATATCGTAGCCAAAGCCTGTGGCACCGATTTTTGGGATCGATAATCCACCGCAAGCGACCACTAAAGATTGTGTCCGATACGTATCGCTTTCCGTAGTAACAAGGAAGGACTCTTCTTGTTTTTCAATGGATTGGATACTGGTTTCGAGCTTGAAGATCGTACCGTTTTTCTCGCATTCGCTGCGGAGCATGTCGATGATCTGCCAGCTTTTTTCATCGCAAAATAACTGCCCTTTGGCTTGATGTTGTGGCTTTCGACTAATGCCAGAAAATCTTGCGGGGTGAATCGGCTTAGGGCGCTTTTGCAGAAATGCGGATTTTGCGACAGGAAGTTTGCGTGGGTGGAATAAAGGTTTGTGAAGTTACATCTGCCGCCGCCAGAGATACGGATTTTTTCGCCGATCTTTTTGCTGTGGTCGATGATGGTGACGCGGCGACCACGCATGGATGCGACGCGCGCGCACATCATGCCCGCAGCCCCTGCGCCGATTACGATTACGTCTGTCTCTATGATTTCAGAATTCATGGTCAGGGTGTAACAGAGCCTGAATAAAAATACCAGCCTAACCCTATGATGAAAGTAGGCCGTGTTCAATTGTGACCAAAGCCAGTGATTTGGTTTTCAGATAAGTCATGGCAAAGATCAGGCCGCCGAAGAAGCTGAGTGTCGGGGCAACGGGGTTGATATACAAGATGTGCGCGTAAGCAAAGGTTGAGGCGCTGGCCAAAACCATCCATTTACCGTTGCCGAAATATCTCGCGTAGCGGGCGAAAAAGAATGTGCAGAAGATTAGTTCCTGCGGTAGGGCAGAGATCACGGGATACATGGTCATCAAAGTCGGCAGAAATTCAGGTCGCGTTCTGGGCAAGAAAAACAGACGTTCCGGATCATACCACATAAGGAAAATCAGCATGGCTATACTGGCGAGAGCCCACCTGAATAAGATCGGTTTTAGGGCGTCCCATGTAACGGCGTCCCATTTCCAGATTTGTTTGATCGTTTTCTGAGTTGTGTATTTGTGGATACCGAACGCGTAAAGGCTTGCGCCCCACAGGAACAAAAACATAAGTGATGCCCATGTGTTCACAATGATCAGTGTCGGCACAAGCACGCACAGAATTAGAAATTCTATGAGCAGAAAAGCCGGATGTTGGAGAGCTGCACGCGCCATTTTTACTTAGTTAGAACTTTCTTGGGCAGAGTGAATAGCGTTTTTCTGCTTTTCTTGCTGCCAGGCTATAGGGTCATATAAGTCGAGAAGATCTATGACAGAAAGAATTTGTTTGATTTCCCGCATCATGGCACGGAAGCTCTCGGGATCGGTTGCCTTGGTGTATATGCTGGCAGGTTCAAAATGATTGTGTTTGCTGGCTATCATAATCAGCATACTGTTCTCATGATAGGCAACCATCATCTTGTTGCCTTGATATTCCGTGTACAAGGTTTTCAGGTTTTCGATCATGGCGGGGTCAACCAGATATCGCGCTTCGGTCTGGTCGTTTGTATAAGCGTCAAAAATTTTCTCGAATTCCGGGTCAACCAGATTGGCTTTGTCGAGCTTGGTTGTCTTCTCTTTGAACCACTCCATCAATTTGTTGCTGTTACGGAGCATGATGGTGTGACCGAAAAAACTTTTCTTGTCGATTTGCAAAAGGATGGCGAGGCCTTTGAATTTGGTGCGGTAATATTTGCTGCCGTTTTTGCCTCTGTGCTCTGTTTCTAATTTAATTTCCGAGAACTCCAGATCGACACCTTTGTAACGTCCTCTGAAATAGTCTTCGGCCGTGTAGCGGTCGTGCTTGGGCACAATTTTTGTATCGCGCATCGCGTTCATCGCGATCTTTCGGTAGCCGTGATATTCCATCCCCATCATATGGGCTAGGCGGGGCAGGATGTTGCGTTTATAGGCTTTGTTGTACTGCTTTTTAGGGCTTGTAACCCATGCATAAAGTCCGCCCAATACAACGACTGTTAATCCCGCAATAGGATCGTCGCTTCCTGATTGGATCGTGAGTAAAAAGCCGTCTATAGCCGCACAGACGGGACCTAGCACCAAGGCTAGTGGAATGCCGATTTTCTTGCGTGTAATGTAGGTCTTCAGTTTTTCCTGACGGACCTCTTCGAGCTTATTAAGATTGTTTTCAGCACGCTCCATAAAAGCGGCTTCGTCTTCGTTGCGCAGAGTTTCAAGATTTGAATTGCCTGAGTCCATGGATAAGTCTTTATAGCGTTTAACAATCCGGTTAATTGTCGTTTATAATGAAGCCGAACGCAATCAATAGAAAATACGAGAGATAATATGAGTTCAGAGTTAGCTGAAAAACTAAAGGCCGCTATGAAAGATGATAATAAGCAGGCAGAGTTCTATGAGCATTTTTTAAACGAACAGGTTTATGTGCCTGTATGGGATAATGAAGAGTCATCAGTCCAAACAGGAGAAGAGGGGACGCAGACGTTTGCCCCTGTTATTGTAGAAGACGAAGGTGTTCATTGCCTTATGATCTTTGATGAAGAAGAGAAGTTGGCCAATTGGGCCGAAGGTGATATCGCCTGTATTGCGATGAATGGTATTTCAATACTTGAAATTTTTAAGTCACAGTTTCATTGGTGTCTGAATGTTGGTGATGAGTTTGTAAAAGTATTCAAGCCAGAAGAGATCGAGTGGCTGGCGTCGCACGTTAATCCCGCTGGCGAAGCTTAAAGTACTGAAATAAATTATGTTGGCGCAACAAATAGCGGATGCGTGATTCCGAAAAATCGGTTAAGCTTTGTTTATGAAGGTTTTCTCCAAATTCTGGCATCTCCTTAGTTCTGTTTTTAGTCCTGCGATCTGGAAGGAACGCTGGCGTAAAGTTGCGCGCGTGAAAAAGAAGACGGTCCTGATCGAGGATGATGAAGACGGCACTGTGCCGGAGGTTGATACGAAAGTTTCGGCACCGACTGTTGTGCGTCAGTATGAAGAACACCCTTCTGAAGCCTACATGGATTTGAAGTACCGTTTTCGTGATATCGGCCGTATGGGAGCGATTGCGGAAACGATGGGACGTGATTTTCTGACGGCTATGCCTGAAGGCGCATGGAAGGCGCGTTTGGGGCAGATCGCGTTTTTACATCGCCGTATGCATGATGACATTACTAACGAGAATGTCAGACGTCTGATTGATAAGTCCAAGGACCACCTCGAAAACAATAAAGAAGATTGGGATGCATGGGATATTGCCAATCTGCGCGAGATGGAAAAAATGTATGACCGTCACGAGCCTGTTTCCAACGAGATGACGGAAAAGCGTGCGCGCCTTGCTTATGAAGGTCGCCGCCGCCACCGTGATGCTCTGGCCGATGGCGACTGGCCTGCGGCGCGTGAATTTTTGTCCAGTATGGTTGATATGAATAAGCAGGTTGCCGAAGCACGCTGTAAAGCGAGTGGTGCGAATTCGCTGTATCAATCTCTGATGGAAGAATACATGCCCGGCATTTCTGTGATGGATGTCGAGGACTGGTTTGGTACTTTGAATAAGAGCCTTACCAAAATGCTTCCTAAAATTCTTGATAAGCAAGCAAATGAACCTGAGCCCCATCAGATAGAAGATTTTTATCCTGCCAAGGCGCAGATGTGGCTTAACCATGCGTTGCTTGAATCTATCGGGTTTGATTTCAGGCGTGGCGGTTTGTTTGAGACAGGGCATAACCCAGTTGAAGGCGGCACACCTGATGATACGCGTCTTGTGATCAAGAATGTTGATATCAGTAACTTCATGGATTCCATGAAAAGTGCTCTGCATGAAGGCGGGCATGGTTTGCCACGAAAAACATGGCGTTACCAGCCGGTCGGTCAGGATATGGGCGCGGCTGTGCAGGAGTCTCAGGCCTTGATTATCGAGATGATAATTGCGCGCACACGCTCATTTTACGAGTTTTTGTCGCCGCGCGTTGAAGGCCTGTTTCATGGCATTCATAATCCGAAGCTTAGCGCAGGGAATTTACATGCGATTAAAACGCGTGTGAAGCCGTCTACGCTGCGTAAGAAGGCCGACGAGGTGACTTATTTCTTCCATATGCAGCACCGTTTCAATCTGGAGCGTGATCTGATTGATGGCAAGTTAAAGCCTGCTGATCTGCCTGATGCCTGGAATTACGGTATGCGTGATTTGCTGGATGTTCAGCCTGAAGGTGTTCGTGATGGATGCTTGCAGGATGTGCACTGGTTCGTCGGTAAATTTGGCTATTTCCCGTCTTATACTGTCGGACACATGATGGCTGCGCAGCTTTTTGATACGATCGAAGATGACCTTCTTGGCGTTGACCAGTCTATTGCCAAAGGTGATTTCAGAAAGATAACCGACTGGCTGGGCGAGAATATCCATGCCAAAGGGCGTTTGCTGAGTTTTGATGAGCTGGTCAAGTCGGCCACGGGCAAGACATTGTCGCCGAAGCCGCTGTTAAAACATCTGGAAGGACGTTATTTAGCTGCGTGACATCTACGCCGTCTTATGATGCAATGCCGACATGAGTATTACAGCTTCTACAAAATATGTTTCTACGCGCGGTGGCGATCAGGATCGCAGCTTCACTGATGTTTTGATGTCAGGCATGGCACCTGATGGCGGGCTTTATATTCCCGATGTGTGGCCGTCTGTTGATCACGGATTGATGAGCCGTTTGCACGGACTGTCTTACCCTGATCTTGCCATGCAGATCATCAAGCCGTTTATCGGCAATGATATTCCTAATGATGTGCTGTTGCGTATCTTGGAAGAGACGTATAGCGGAGATAATTTTACACATACCGCAATGGCGCCGTTAACGCAGGTTGGGCCGAATGCCTGGATTATGGAGCTGTTTCATGGTCCTACTTTGTCGTTTAAAGATTATGCGCTGCAGTTATTAGGGCGCTTGTTTGATTATGTGCTGGAACAAAAAGGCGAGCGTATTACGATTGTTGGTGCGACATCAGGCGATACGGGGTCTGCCGCGATCGAAGCCTGCCGCAATTGCAAGAATATCGACATATTCATTTTGCACCCGCAGGGACGTACTTCAGAAGTACAGCGCCGTCAGATGACAACAGTGGAAGCACCGAATGTTTTTAACGTGGCGATTAATGGCACTTTTGATGACTGTCAGAATATCGTCAAAGCGATGTTTGCAGATGAGAAGCTTCGCAAAGACATCAAGCTGTCTGCTGTAAACTCGATCAACTGGGCGCGAATTATGGCGCAGATGGTTTATTACTTCTCAGCGGCCTTATCTTTGGGGGCGCCAGATCGCCCTGTCTCTTTCACAGTGCCGACTGGTAACTTTGGTAATGTTTTTGCCGGTTGGTCTGCGCGCCGTATGGGGTTGCCTATTCACAAGCTGGGTATCGCAACGAACCGTAATGATATTTTGACGCGCTTTTTTGAAAGCGGCGAGATGAAAATGGAGGGCGTCATGCCTTCGCTATCCCCGAGTATGGATATTCAAATCTCCAGTAACTTCGAGCGCTATCTTTGTGAGCTTTTGGGGTGTAATCATAAAGCGCTGGGCGGCTATATGGGCGAGTTCAAAGCCTCACAATCTTTCAAGCTGGATGCCGAAAAAATGGCTAAGGCCAATAGTGAATTCGTCGCCAAGCGCTGTAGTGATTTGGAAACCATGGATATGATTAAAACATGCTATGGCGAAACAGGCATTCTGATTGATCCGCATACAGCGGTGGCAATGCACGGGGCAATGGATATTATGGCGCAAGACCCGACAGTGCCGATGGTCGTTCTAGCCTGTGCACATCCTGCAAAATTCCCGCAAGCGATTAAGCAGGCGATCGGTAAAGAGCCTCCTGAAGACCCTCGTTTGGCCGCCATCATGAGCAAGGCGGAGCATTACACGCCTATCGCGAATGATGTTGCCAAGGTTGTTAGCTTTGTAAAGAATTCCCCTAACATATAGCAATTTTGCATAACTCTGTTATTTGCGTGTACAATGTAGGCGTAATAAGAGTGTGTGGAATTATGGTACAGGTGACAATTCAATCAGCTAAAGCGCTATATGACAGTGTATTGACTGTGGTCGATAGTTTGCTGTATTCGCGTGAGCAAAGATTTAACCGTGATCGTAACATCTCGATGCGCGCTTTGTATGAGCAGGGTGAAGCCAATAGTGCGGATATTATTCGCGCGAATTTTGGCGGTGAAATGCCAAATGGTTTAGATTTGCAATATCTACCTGACTTTAAATGTACATTTCATGATTTAGGCGAGGCTGAAGAGGTGCAGTCTATGTCGGCGCGTGAGAAACTCATATATTTCAGCCGCGTTGCAGGTTTGGGCGGTCAGGGTGAACGCATTTATATCCACCCCGGTTATCGCGCGGTGGGTAACCCTATGGGGAAGCACGCACAGAATTTAACGCAAACTATAACTCATGAGCATACGCATCGTCTGCAAGGAGAAGATCGTCTGATTGGCTGGGATAATGCCATGGATGGCATGAATACGGCTTTTCTAACAATGCCGCGCAGTTCAGATAATCTTTGGGACGGTGCAAAAAATCTATGTCGTGTTTTTGCACATGCCGTAATGGATATTGGTCCTACTTATAAATTCGGCAAAGAGATGAATATTAAAAACTATCTGTCGCGAGAATGCGAGATTCAGGCGCGTATGGATGAAGTCATGATGGAAGGCTACGCGTCATGGCAGAAGATGCCGACGACAAGGCTTGAGTTATGGGCGGCTCTGGAAAGTGCGGGCATGGATTTGCCGCGCTCTGTCCGCAGGGAGCTGCGAAGTGAAGAAGGGCGGCAGGCGCGACGAGATTTCTGCATGAGTGGGAGAGCGCAAGAAAACGTGGCAGATGTTGTCAAACAGCTTACGCAAGCGGAAGGGCTAGCGATTTTTGCCGAGGACAAGGACAAATTCTGGCATGAGGCAGTACCCCGTATATACGGTAATTTGATTGAACTTTATGGGGATACGGAAGGCCGTGCGCGTATGGGGCTAGGAACCAACCCGATTGCAGCTAAACAGATACTGCGTACTGTTGCGTATACCGAAGATGAGATTACAGCTGCAGACGCGGCGCGTATGGTTGATGCGTTGCCGCCCGAACATGCCGACCGTTTGCTGAAGTCTTTGGTACGGAGCCGCGCCAGCGGAGTGAATGTGGACGCGAATACGGACCGTGTCGTGGATGCTTTGTTTGAAAATGATGCTACGCGCGCGGCACTATTTGATCACACCGCCTATATTGATGACGCACAGGATTGTGAGTTGCCTGCATGGATTGAGGCACTTCAGAGTGGCAACACAGAGTTGCTGCAGAGATATGTTGATCATGGGTTTGCGTTTGATACGAAAGGACGCATGCAGAATATGGTTTACAATTTCGAGGCGGATATCTGCATGATTATCAAGGGGCAAAGACATAGCATAGAGTTGCTGGCAGATCCTGATAATGCAAAGCTAGCCAAGCCTGCGGTTAAAGCATTCGGACGTGCCACAGTATTGAATAACATTCAGGAAGCGCTTAACAGGCAGCAAGCTGCAACACAGTTCTTGTTGGATAGTGGCATTGATATTGATAAGCCGATGCGTGATGCTGATGGCAATGTCAGCACTATACGTGATGCTGCGGGTGAGGTGGGGGTATATCAGCGGATATCGACTGAAGGATTTGCTGTTAAAACGGGTTCTGATGATACTGCGCATCTGTAACCTATTGCCGTTTTGCGTGGTCTGCGCTATTTACTTCTAATGAGCATAAAACTTACGACACTTGATAATGGTTTGCGCGTGATTACCGATACGGTTCCCGCGGTGGAGAGTATTGCTGTTGGCTTTTGGGCCGATGTGGGGGCGCGTCACGAAGTGGCGGCGGAAAACGGTGTGGCGCATATGGTTGAACATATGATGTTCAAAGGCACGCCGACCCGTGATGCCGCGCAGATTGCCGAGCAGATCGAAAATGTCGGCGGGCAGATGAATGCCTATACCAGCCGCGAGATTACGTCCTACCATGTTCACCTTTTAAAAGAAGATACGGATCTGGCGCTGGATGTGCTGAGCGATATTATCCAGAACCCGACCATGCCTGATGACGAAGTCGAGCGTGAGCGCGGTGTTATCCTGCAAGAAATCGGTATGAGCCTTGATACGCCCGATGAAAAGGGCAAGCTTTGGGCGCACCAATTTTAGGGACGAGCGATATTATCAGCAATATGAGCCGCGATACGTTGATGGCGCATGTGGAGCGTTTTTACACGCCGCAGCGTTTAGTGTTGGCGGCGTCGGGTAATCTTGATCATGATTATATTGTAAGCAAAGCAGAGGCACTGCTGGGGAATTTGCCTGTTCATGAGGGCAGGGACGCCGCGCAGGCGGAATATTCTGGCGGCGAGATCCGTGTTTCCAAGGATCTGGAGCAGAGCCATATTATTCTCGGTTTTGATGGCCTGTCCCGTCATGATGATGATTTCTATGCCGTGATGGTGATGGGAACGGCGCTGGGCGGCGGTATGTCGTCACGCCTGTTTCAGGAAGTTCGTGAAAAGCGTGGTTTGGTGTATACGGTATTTGCGCATCACTCACCTTATCAGGATGCGGGGCAGATGCTGATTTATGCAGGCACTGGCCCTGAAAAGCTGCCTGAATTGGTCCCTGTATTGTGTGATGAGATTATGGCGATCCAGAATAATATCACGGCGGAAGAGTTTGCACGCGCAAAGGCACAGATCAAAGCCGATATGGTGATGGGGCAGGAATCCATGATGCGCCGTACCAACCAGATGGGTAAACATTTGATCCATTATGGCGAGGTTCCTGATTTGCAGAAAAAACTAGCGAAGCTGGATTCACTTACGATTGAAGACTTACAAAGAGCAGCCAAGCGCGTCTTTAGTACGAAGCCAACATTGGCAGGTTTAGGACCGCTGGGGCAATTGGAAAGCTATGATAAGATTTCAGAAAGGCTTGCTGCCTAGTCAGAGAGCGAGTGAATATCCTGTTCTGAAAGGGTTCAGGATATATCTTCGTCCGCCGCAGCTTAGCGATTATCAGCAATGGTTTAATGTCAGACAACGGAATGCGGATTATCTGCAGCCGTGGGAGCCCACATGGCCAGAAGGCTGTCTGGATCAGGAGTTTTTCAAGCGGCGCTTCAGACGTCAGATGCAGGACTGGCAGTATGATCGCGCGTATTCCTTTCTGATTTTTTCGGCACAAGATGATGTTTTGTTAGGTGGGGTCAACCTCAATCACGTTGTGCGTGGGGTAACACAGCAGGCAACGCTTGGGTACTGGATTGATGAAGATATGCAGGGGCAGGGTTTAATGGCTGAGGCATTGCGCCTTGCTATGCGTTATGGCTTTCAAGACCTCAGCATTCATCGTTTTAATGCTGCGTGTCTACCTGATAATGAGCGCAGTGCGCGCCTTTTGTTAAAGCTTGGGTTTACCGAAGAAGGGCTTGCGCGCAACTATATCCGCATTAACGATGATTGGCATGATCATCGTTTATTCGGGTATTGTGTCGAAGATTGGAACGATTAGGCGCGTCCTGTCATAGAAGATAGCATTCCCGGATCAATGCCGATTTTTTCAATGGCTTTATCCCACATAGTGTCAGGCTTTACGTCAAAAATCAGTGCCTTGTCAGGATCCAGAACCAGCCATGCATTTTGCTGTAATTCTTCGTCTAGCTGGCCTGCGCCCCAGCCTGCGTAGCCGAGAATGAACAAAAGTTCTTCGGGGCCGTCACCTTGGGCTATGGCTTTGAGCGCATCAATGGTTCCTGTAACGCTGAACTCTTCATTGATCTTGATGGTTTCGCCTTGTTCGAAATCGGTACTATGAAGTACGAAGCCACGTGCTGTTTCGACAGGGCCACCGCTAAGAACGGGAATTTGTTCTACGGTTTTATCTTCGGGCTTATCGATTTCCAGCTGCGTCAGCAGATCTTTCATATCAACGCCAGGCAGGCGGTGATTGACAACAAGTCCCATTGCACCATTTTCATCATGGGCGCACATATATATCACTGCTTTGTGGAAGCGTGGATCGCCCATGCTGGGCATTGCCAGTAGGATGCGTCCTGTGAGATATTTGTTATCAGGCTTTTCTGTCATATGCCATTCGCTTTCGTAACAAGAAACGTTATATCATATATAATAGACAATTACACCAGAACGAGTAAGAGATGAGATTTTTAAAACTATTCCTGATTGCCGGTTTTGTTGGTTTTTCAACGCCAGTACATGCTGTTGATAGTGATTGGGCTGTGCAAGACTATGTGCAGGTACGATTGGTTATGGGCGTGGATACTATTGGCGATGCTGATGAAGTTAAGGGCGGCTTGGAACTGCGTTTGGCAGATGGCTGGCACGCTTACTGGCGTATGCCGGGTGATAGCGGTTTACCACCTGTTCTGAATTGGGATCGTTCCGATAATGTGGAAAGTGTAACCGTTGAGTGGCCGACACCAATGCGCTTTGAGACATTGGATATGTTCGGTTTTGGCTATAAAGACCAAGTGCTGATGCCGCTACGTGTGGCAGTTACTGATCCTACTCAGGATACATTATTGGCTTTAGATGCTGATATCATGGTGTGCGAGGAAATTTGCGTGCCGCAAAAAGTATCGACATCCGTTTTAATTCCTGCGGGTGATGCAGCGGTATCTGTGAATAGTGCGCGCATTGATAGAGCGTTTGATAGGCTGGCTGCCAAAGAAAACAATGAAGCGCTTCGTATCGAAAATATTGTAATTGGGCCAGAGGCTGTTGTGGTGAATGCTTATTCCCGCCGCGGTTTTGATAATATCGATGTGTTTGTTGAAAGCGGTGATTTGTATATCACTGCCATCCCCGAGATCACGTTAAATAAGGATGATGATAAGCGCGCCATGATCCGTATCGCAGGGCCCGAGAATATCGAGAACTTGATGGAAGAGCTTAGCGGTGTGGAAGTGCGTGTGACGATCGTTGCAGGGCGCGATGCGCTGGAGCAAGCCGTAACATATTAATTAGTAAAGTCCACCTGTTCCAACGATGGGGCGGTTTGTGTCTATTTCACCGCCGCTCATGCCGCCAGCTGAAGGCATGAGGCTGATGCCGTTACCATCGAGAATGTAAACTTTATCTGTTGGCTCTGTGCCAGGCAGGAATGCTTCCCAGATTACTTTCTCATCACCTGGCTGTGCGCGTGTACCGTCGTTGGCGTCAATCAATACCTGTTTGATGCCTGGCGGAATGCGGAACGGAATAGCTGGTGTGTCTTTTAGTGCTTCTTCCATAAAGGCTTTGAAGATTGGCACAGCAACGGAGGAGCCTGTTTCTTTACGACCTAGTGAGCGTGGCTCATCAAAGCCTGTGTATACGCCAACAACCAAGTCAGGTGAGAAGCCGATAAACCATGCGTCTTTTGAATCGTTCGTTGTGCCTGTCTTGCCTGCCAGCGGACGGTTCAGTTCACGGATGCGCACGCCTGTGCCGCGCTCTACAACACCTTCCAGAATTGATACGATTTGGTAGGTCATGCGCGGGTCGGCAAGCTGCTCTCTGACATCAGGAATTTGCGGGACAGCTTGGTTATTCCACTCAACCAGCTCTCTACCTTCTCCGCCGCAATGTTCACAAGGGCGTTGGTCGTAAGTAAAGATGGTCTGACCGCGACGGTCCTGAATACGGTCGATCATAGTTGGCGTTAGTTTTTTACCGCCGTTCAGCAGCTGTGCATATCCTGTGGTGATGTCCAGTAGTGTTGTTTCACCCGAGCCCAATGAGTTTGCTAATAGGGGCGGTAGATTCTCAATTACACCGAAACGGCGTGATAGCTCGGAGATGGCGTCCATGCCGACATAATCTGCAAGGCGCACTGTCATCAGGTTACGGGATTTTTCGATGCCGACGCGGATCGGTGTCGGCCCGTAATATTCATTGGAGTAGTTTTGCGGACGCCATTTGGCAAGGCCCGGACCTTGATCAATAACAAACGGCGCGTCCAGTACGAGCGTTGCAGGTGTGAAACCTTTTTCCAGAGCTGTTAGATAAACAAACGGCTTGAAGGCAGAGCCTGGTTGACGCTTGGCTTGGGTCACGCGGTTGAATTCGCTTTCGTTGAATGACCAGCCGCCTTGCATTGCTAATACGCGGCCTGTGTGCGGGTCGATTACGACGATCGCGCCGTTGAGCTCCGGAATCTGGCGCAAGCCCCAGACTTTTGAACCGTCCTCTAATGTTACGAGATCGATCATAATTACATCGCCTGTGCGTAATACGTCGCGTACGGATGTAACACCTGATTTTGTCCAGGTTAGGTATTCGCGCTTCAGTGTTTCGCGGCGGCCATCTTGCAAACCGATTGTTGCTTCATCAGCATTTACGTCAAGCACAACGGCCAAGAACCAGTCAGAAAGCATGCTGGCGGGGGCAGGGTATTCTTTGATTTTTTCCTGCCAGTTGTCTGTAGAATCCCAATTTGTTAGCGCGCCGCGGTAACCGTGGCGACGGTCATAATCAACCAGACCTTCACGCAACACGCGCTCGGCAATTCTTTGTAATTTAGGATCAACGCTTGTACGAACCACCAAGCCGCCGCCATAAAGGCTGTCGTCACCGTATCTTTTGATCAGTTCTCTGCGAACTTCTTCGGCGAAGTATGGCGCGTCAATTGCCGCTGCCGCATCCTGAAGGTCACCAATGAGCGGCTTTAGCTTGGCAAGTTCAGCTTGGCTTTCTGTAATGTAGCCTTCTTCTGCCATGCGATCGATAACCCAGTCACGACGTTCGATAGCCGCGGCGGCATGGCGCACAGGGTGGTAGTTATTCGGTGCTTTAGGCAGAGCCGCCAGATAAGCAATCTCTTGAATTTCGAGCTCTTCCAGAGATTTGTTGAAATAGATCAGGCCTGCGGCAGCAACACCGTAAGCGCGCTGACCCATGTAAATCTGGTTCAGATATAGCTCCAGCAAGCGGTCTTTGCTCATCGCACGTTCCATGCGCATGGCGAGGATGGCTTCGCGAATTTTGCGGGTGTATGTACGCTCGTTCGTGAGCAGGAAGTTTTTAGCGACCTGTTGTGTGATGGTCGAAGCACCGCGCAGGCTTTGGCCACGTAAATTGCTGACGGCGGCACCTGCGACAGCGATAAAGTCAACGCCTTCATGTTCATAAAAGTTTTGATCTTCTGCTGATATGAATGCCTGTTTTACAAGGGCAGGCATTTCTTCGATCGGAACGAAGATTCGTTTTTCTTGGGCAAACTCGGCCAGCAAGCGACCATCACCTGCATAGGCGCGGGTCACAACAGGCGGCTTATAATCTTTGAGCTGACTGTAATCGGGTAGGTCTTTACTGTAATAGGAGATCACGAAAATCAGGGCGCAAACGCCTGCGATGCCGGCAAGCATACCGAGCGATATCAGTCCGAGAAATCCATACCAAAGAAAACGCATGAGTTTTATATGGCACAGCGATAGGGCGGCGACAAGGCTATTATGTGGCTAAATGATGGTATTTAGGGGAAAACCTGAGTATGAAAAATCAGGCGGCTTCATGCATCAATTTTGAGTCTTCGGTAATCGGGCCATCAGCGCGGCCGTGGATGAATTGATCCACGTAATCATTGCCTGAATGATCCAATTCTTCTACAGGGCCATGCCACACGATGCGTCCTTGATAGATCATAGCAACGTTATCAGCAATCTTACGGGCGCTGGCCATATCATGCGTGATCGATAGCGTAGTCGCGCCCAAATCTTTCACACAGTCTACGATCAGGTCGTTAATAACGTCAGCCATAATCGGGTCCAGACCTGTGGTCGGTTCATCAAAGAAAATGATTTCAGGGTTAGCCGCAATAGCGCGTGCCAAGCCCACACGTTTTTGCATACCGCCTGAAAGTTCGGCGGGGAACAGATCACCGACCGAAGCACGCAGCCCGACAGCCTGAATTTTTTCGATAGCGATTTTGCGGGCTTCTTCACGGTCCATGCCGCGTCCTTGAATAAGACCGAAAGCAACATTTTCCCATATTTTCAAAGAGTCAAACAGGGCTGCGCCTTGGAAGAGCATGCCGAATTTGCGCATGATTCTATCGCGCTCTTTGCTGTCGACACCAACGCTTTCCTGACCATCGATCAGGATGGATCCTTCGTCAGGCTGTATCAGGCCGAGCACGCATTTCAACATGACGGATTTACCTGTACCAGATCCGCCGATGACGACTAGAGATTTTCCTTTAGGGATTTCAAGGTCAACACCTTGCAGAACCTTGTTGCTGCCGAAAGATTTTTTGACGCCGCATAGACGCAGTTTGATATTTTGTTCTGCTTCACTCATGAAAAGAATACCTGCGTCAGGAGATAATTAGAAATCAAGATCAGGATGGATGATGATACCACCGCATATGTTGTAGCAGCACCAACACCTTGTGCGCCGCGACCGGAATTAAAGCCGTGGTAACAGCCCATGACGGAAACAAGGAAGCCAAACACAGCTGCTTTCACAAGGCCGGATACAACGTCAACACGTTCAATAATGTTCCATGTTTGAGATAAGTAGCTGCCCGGTGAAAAGCCGAGGTTATAAATGCTGACCAAGTAGCCGCCGAATACGCCGACAATGTCACCGATTAAAACAAGTACGGGCAGCATTAATGTGCCTGCAATCACGCGCGGTGCGATCAGGTATTTGAAAGGATTTACAGACAGGGTAGATAACGCATCGATCTGTTCGGTAACGCGCATGGTTCCGATTTCCGCAGCCATAGAGGCGCCGACGCGGCCTGCGACCATCAGGCCTGCCAATACGGGGGCCAGTTCGCGGGTGATTGAGAGAACAACAACGGATGCGACAGCGCTTTCTGCGTTAAAGCGGGCAAAACCTGTGTAGCTTTGCAAGGCCAGTACCATCCCTGTAAAGAGAGCCGTCATGCCGACAACGGGCAGAGAGTAGTAGCCGATATCGACAAACTGGCGCAGTATAAGGCGCGGGTAAAAGGGCGGTAAAAAAACGTGAGTGACTGCATTGAACACAAAAATGCTGATTCCGCCGATGATGCGGAACAAATGCATGATCGTTACGCCGATGGCTTCGCAGCTATCCAGAACGTAATCGATTGCAGACTTGGAATTTTTTACCAAGTTGTCAGTCAGTTCTGTTGTAGTATTATGTGTGTCGTCAGTCATTTGCAGCGCCTCAACAATAAGATTGAAACCTAGGATATTTTTGTGAGTTCGTCCACTGTGAAGAGCATAAAACCCGCAGATTTGATCTGTATGAATCAGTTTATCGATCACGAGCCGATTGAAATTGATCTCGTGTATGCTGATGCTGCGCACCCTGAAAACATCTTCGGGGCGGCGTTGTATCGTGATGGGGCGCAGTTCTGGCTGCATCGGGAACTAGCCGATATTGTACTTAATGTAGCCAGGCTGGCACAGAGCGAACGCGGCGCGAAGCTGGTTTTAAAGGATGGTCTGCGCACAATTGAAGCACAAGTGGCCATGCAGGAAACTGATATAGTTAAGGCCAATCCGCAATGGTGTGAGCCAGGGCCCAATAGGTTGTTATCACCGCCGGGAACTGGTGGTCACCCACGTGGTATGGCAGTTGATGTTAATTTGATTGGAGAAGACGGTCAGGAATGGGATATGGGGACGGCCTTTGATCATCTGACGACTGACCCCGCCGTTAATCCAGCAGCACGAAGTTATCAGGTTTTTCCTGCCAATGTGCTCGCAAATAGGGTTTATCTTGAGACGCTGTTTTTAAGAGCGGCTGACATAGCGGGGCAGACTATTCTGCCTTTACCGTCCGAGTGGTGGGATTTTAGATTCCCGCATGATTATTCTTCGCAGTTTGCGGCTATCTCTGATGTGGACCTTCCTGAAGATATGCGAATGACTTAAACATATTCGCGGCTATAACGGCTGCCAAGTGAGGTTAGGATTTCGTATCCGATTGTGCTTGCATCGCGTGCTAAATCGTCTGCGGTTTGTTGATCGCAGATCACATCCAGCGCATCTCCTTGCTTGGGTTTGTTTTCCAAGTGGGTGATATCGACTGTTACCGCATCCATTGAAACACGCCCGACGATCGGGCAGGCTTCTCCTTTGTAGAACATCTGCCCCTTATTGGTGAGGCTGCGTAAAAAGCCATCAGCGTAACCAAGGCCGACAGTTGCGGTGGTTGAATTTTTATCGAAACGGTACGTTGCGCCGTATCCGACAGTCTCATCTTTAAGGGCTTGACGCACTTGTAAAATACGCGCTTTTAGTCCGACAACATTTTGCATCGGATTATCAGTGTGCGGTGTCGGGTTCAGGCCATAAAGTGCCATGCCCGGACGGATGTTATCCATGTAATATGAGCTGTCGCAGAATACGCCTGCCGAGTTGCAAAGTGATTTCGGTGTATCAGGAAAATGCTTTGCGATGCCTTTTCTTTACGGTCATCAGAGCACGCAAAATGTGTCATGATGGCTTTGATTTGCAGGGAGCCGATAATTGATAAGTCTTCCAGTAATTGCGGTGTTTCCACGCTATCTAGCCCAAGACGATTCATAGCGGTATCAAAATGGATGATGGCGGGCAGGGGGATGCTGCGGCCTGCAGCCACTTTTGCCCAATCGGCAATATCAGCGAGCGAGTTTAAAACAGGGGTGATGTTTTCGTGAACGTAATAGTCTTCGGTGCCGCGGTAAAGGCCTCCTAATACGGCGATAGGTTTGCGTGTCATGCCGCGTAGTTTCAGGGCTTCGTCCAGAGTGGCGACGTAGTAAGAGGGACAGTCCTGATTTTCCAGTGTGGCCCAGACTTTTTCGATGCCCAGCCCGTATCCGTTGGCTTTGACTACGCCTGATACACGACATTTGTCGCCGACCTTCTCACGGAATAGGTTGTAATTGGCGGCGAGCGCTTTGAGGTCGATAGTCAGCCATGAAGAGGCCGTACGGTTGTTCATGGCTGTGTCTCTTATTCGTTGTGGTATTGCTCCAGATCGGAGAAGCGTGTGACGCTCGGATCGAAGTATAGCTGCACAGGACCGATCGGACCGTGACGCTGCTTGGCAACAATGACTTCGGCTTTGTTATGGGCGCGCTCCATGCGTTCCTGCCACTGGGCGTGCTTGTCGCCGTCATTAACGTCGGGCTGTGCACGCTCCAGATAGTAGTCTTCACGATAGATGAACATGACCACGTCCGCATCCTGTTCAATCGAACCTGATTCACGCAGGTCAGATAGCATCGGGCGTTTATCTTCACGCTGTTCCACCGCACGGGAGAGCTGTGACAGAGCGATCACAGGAATATGTAATTCCTTGGCAATAGCCTTTAAACCCTGTGTGATTTCGGAGACTTCCTGCACACGGTTTTCTGTGCCTTGTTTGGACCCTGTGCCGCGCAAAAGCTGCAAGTAGTCGACCATGAGCATATCAAGGCCGTGCTGGCGTTTCAGACGGCGCGCGCGGGTGCGGACTGCCGAGATTGATAGGGCAGGCGTGTCATCGATATGCAGCGGCACTTGGGTTAGTTTCTGGCTCGCTTCGATGAAGCGGCGGAATTCGTTTTCCTTGATATTACCTTTACGCAGCGAGTCGCCGGAGATGCCTGACTGTTCGGCAAGAATACGAGTGGCAAGCTGGTCAGATGACATCTCGAGAGAGAAGAAGCCAACGATACCACCTTCTTTACCGCCTGAATCGGCGTAGGCTTTGGCTGCGTTAAAGGCGATGTTCACCGCCAAAGAGGTCTTACCCATTGACGGACGTGCGGCGAGGATCAGCAAGTCAGACGGGTGTAGACCGCCGAGTTTGGCATCCAGATCGCGCAGGCCTGTTGTCACACCTGTTACGTGGCCTTCGGTTTTATAGGCTGTTTCCGCCACTTCGATAGCGGTCAGTATAGATGTTTTAAGCGTCACAAACCCTTTATTTGCATCGCCCGTTTCTGCCAATTTAAATAGCTTGGCTTCAGCGTCTTCTATTGTGTTGGTCGCATCGCGCTCCAAGGAAGAGCTATAGGAATCATTGACGATGTCTTCGCCGAGCGAGATAAGCTCGCGGCGCAAGTGTAACTCGTACAGGCTTTTAGCGTAGTCTTCGGCGTTAACGATACTGATAACACTGGCGGCAAGATCTGCCAGATATTCTGCGCCGCCGATATGGGACAGATCTTCGTCTTTTTCGAAATAGGTTTTTAGGGTAACAGGTGTTGCTGTTTGCCCGCGTTCTACCAGAGTCTGGATGGCTTTGAAAATACGTTGGTGAGCAGGAGCAAAGAAATGTTCGGCATTCAGAAAATCACCGATTTTTTCCATCGCGCGGTTATCAACCAGCAGCGCGCCTAGCAAGCCTTGTTCAGCTTCTAGATTATGGGGCATCATACGATAGGCGGCTTCGCCAACCGTATGCATTTCATTCTGAGAGTCTAATTTTTTATCTGTAACCATGATTAGAAATTATACCGCACCCGACAAGAGTGCTAGTGAAAGATGTCGGCCCCCCTGTGGATAGCGGGAATAACGTGGACAAAACCACATAATAAAAAACCCGCCGTGTTGGCGGGTTTTTCAAATCTGTTTGGAAGGGAAGAGAATTACTTCTCTTCAGCTTCTTCGCTTGCTTCTTCAGCTGTGGCTTCTTCGCCTTCAGCTTCTTCAGCAGCAGCGGCAGCAGCTTTTTCTGCTTCTTTAGCAGCTTTAGCTTCTTTCTTCGCAGCTTCTTTAGCAGCTTCTTCGGCTTCCTCAGCGTCGCGTTGCTTTTCAGCTTCCAGAGCGCCTTCTTCCAGCATCTCTTCTTTAGCAGCTTCAGCAGCTTCTTCAGCAGCAGCAGCTTTTTCTTCAGCAGGCAGGAATGCGTCTGCAATCAGAGCTTTACCTGTTTTACGCTGTGTCGCTGCTTCGTCGTTTGTACGTGCGATGTTTACTGTTACAGCCACGATAACTTCCGGGTGAACAGCAATTTCAACTTCGTACAAGCCGATTGTGCGCAGTGCGTCGTTCAAACGAATTGTTGAACGGGCAACTTTGATGCTTGTAGATTCTGTTACGGCGTCCGCAATGTCGCGTGCTGTAACTGAACCGTAAAGCTGGCCGCTTTCAGAAGCGTGACGGATAACATCGACAGTAACACCCTCGATTTTCTTCGCGTCTTTTTCTGCTTCTTTACGCTTGGCTTCGTTCTGCTTTTCGATCTCTTTCTTCTGAGTTTCGAAGTAAGCAATGTTGTCTTTCGTAGCGCGCAGAGCTTTTTGCTGCGGGATCAGAAAGTTACGTGCGTAACCAGGCTTAACGTTGACGACTTCGCCAAGGTTGCCAAGGTTTTCTACACGTTCTAATAGGATAACTTGCATAGCCATTTCATACGCTCCTTATCTGCCGTCCCATTCCTGACGCACGTAAGGCATCAGGGCCATGTAACGTGCGCGCTTGATAGCTTTCGCCAGTTCACGTTGTTTCTTTTGAGAAACAGCAGTGATACGGCTAGGAACCATTTTGCCACGCTCTGATACGTAACGGCTGAGTGTTTTTGTGTCTTTCCAATCAATTGTAGGCGCGTTAGGGCCTGTGAATGGACATGTTTTGCGGCGTTTGAAAAACGGACGCTTAACTGTTGGAGTATCTGCTGCACCCATTATGCGGCCTCCTTCTCTTCTGTATCACGACTGCCGCCCATCATAATTGAAGGACCGTCTGATAGTTTTTCCAGTTTAATGCTCATGTAACGCAGAACGTCGTCTGACAGACGCATTTGGCGCTCAACTTCCAGCAGAGCTTCTGCAGGAGTCTCGAGTTCAACCAGAACGTAGTGGGCTTTACGGGCTTTGTTGATTTTGTAAGCCAGTGTTTTCAGACCCCAGAATTCAGTCTTGTGGACTTTACCTTTGGCGTCTGTGATGATTCTGAAAGTTCCTGCCGTGCGATAAACACGGTTTCGTATAAAGGCATATTAATCTCCTCTCGGGTTTGTTCTATACCTAGAAACAAAGCTGACGGACATGCCGCCAGCGAGGTTGCTATTGCTCTACATATTTATAGAGTATGCGCATTTATACGGATAATCCGCGGATATGCAAGAAAAATATCGCAATTTTATAGGATTACGAATCGGCTCCGACCGGAAGTGGTAAATCGTTGCTGTTGGCGCTGCTTCCTGTGTAACCAGTCATGAAAGTGCGCCAGTAAGTACTTTGTGATTTTGCTGATTTTTGGGTCTTCATGTATTTGCGTAGCATCGCGGCAAGTTCTGCGCGGCGCACGTCCGGGCTCGCCCATCATAAGATTGATTGAGCTGGATCTGCCAGAAAAAGTCAGTTGTACGCGGTCATTCATAATGGAACATGGCATCAAGGTGTTCTCCCGTTCAAGGTTGTCGCCGTACCGCATATACTCGTCCCTTAAAAAGGGCATAATACGGCGCTTTTTTGTTTTCTTTGAGATGCCCTAATATTGCATATTTTCGGCAAAAATACAAATTTTTCATGGTTGTAGGGTGAAGTGTTGTACACAGCGGGTTACAGCTATGCTTTGGTAAGGGTGGCATAGCCCGTTTCAATGGTGTATAGGTATCAGCCAACATATATATGAACATAATAATGGGAGGAGTGGTAATGACACGCGCATTTGTATTTCCGGGCCAAGGGTCCCAGTTTATTGGTATGGGTAAGGATCTAGCTGATGCCTTTACCGATGCCAAAGATGTTTTTGAAATGGTAGATGATGCGTTGTCGCAGAACCTTTCCAAAATTATGTGGGAAGGCCCTGAGAGCGATCTAAACCTGACAGAGAATACGCAGCCTGCGCTGATGGCTGTTTCGATGGCTGTAGTAAATGTCCTTAAAAAGCAGGGCGGCATTAAAATTGAAGATTGTTGTGCTTTTGTAGCGGGACATTCGCTGGGTGAATACTCAGCTTTGACGGCTGCGGGTGCTCTGGAAATTGCAGATACGGTGCGTCTTTTGAAAACG
>LWDU01041933.1_pt1 | contig 51022 bp, 54 predicted proteins | sample 727161 | NCBI WGS metagenome assembly LWDU01 (sample SAMN04566230, study PRJNA314399) | hydrothermal vent metagenome | isolation source: deep sea hydrothermal plume seawater | place: Mexico: Gulf of California, Guaymas Basin | collected 2004-07-11
CTTTGATGAAAATGAGGGCCTTCAACCACCCGCCTTCATTCAGTTCAGTGTCGTAGCCCATTCAGAACAAGGTTTTAATGGGTTTTCTTTGCAGCAGGAATTTGAGACTCTGGGGTTGGTGTTTACAGAATTACAGATCTACCAAAGTCTGAGTGCTAACAGTGATGTTCGTTTTAGTATTGCCTGTCTTGTTGAGCCGGGTGTTTTTCCTATCAACGAGATGGGCACGTTTTATTGTCCGGGAGTGGTATTTTTTATGCAACCTGATGAGATGGAGAATCCGGTTCACTGTTTTGATGAGTTAGTGGCTTCCATTAATCATATTGCTCAAACACTTCATGGTGAAGTTAGAGACGCGGCACATAATCCGCTAAGTATTGAGTCTCTGCAAGCCATTAGACAGACCTTGACGCTCAGTTGATGAGGTATTTGATCAGGCGCAGTAGATTATTCTTCTTATCAGGCTTGAGCAGGCCTGATACAAGGTACTTAAGATGACGATTAAAGTTTTATTCGTTTGCATGGGCAATATATGTCGTTCGCCGACGGCCGAAGGTGTTTTCAAAAAAACAATTACTAAAAGGAATGTGGCGCAGAATTTTATCGTTGCTTCAGCGGGAACACACGCCTACCATATTGGTGATGCGCCGGATCATCGCGCGCAACAGGCTGCTTTCGCTAGAGGTGTTGATTTGTCGCAACAGCGAGCGCGAAAATTTATCAGGGGTGACTTTGAGGACTTTGATTATATTCTAGCTATGGACCATGAGAATTTCAAAATTTTAACGTCGGCATGTCCTGCTGAATTTAGGCATAAAATTCATTATTTTCTGGATTTTGCACCGGAATTAACGACACGTGAAGTGCCAGATCCCTATTATGGCGGCCCATTTGGTTTCGAGGAGGTTTTAGATTTAGTGGAGACAGCCTCAGGTGCCTTTCTTGCTGAGCTTATAAACCAGAAGGGCTTGTGATGAGAATGTTGCTTCAGCGTGGGTGTGTTGCTTTGTTGCTGCTGTTTTTTTCTGTTTCAAGTTACGCGGGAACCGGCGTATCCAACCAAAAAATAACCCATGTGATTGTCGTTTGGTTAAAAAAGCCTGGTGATGCTGTGCAGCGACAACGATTTTTAGATGCCAGTAGAAAATTGAATAATCTCCCGGGCATTATTAACCGGCATGTTGGCGTGATCAAGCCTAGCCACGGGCATGGGCAGGATACTAGTTTTGACGTGGCTGTATCGGTCACGCTTGAAAACCAACAAGCGATGGATGCGTATATGAATTCGCCTTTGCATCAACAGATCATAAAAAAACAGTTGCAGCCGTTAGTGCGTAAAATCATCACCTATAACTTTAGTGGCGGATAATGCCTTATGTCTTTAACCACCACAACCATAGACTATTACGATAGTGATACCCTTTTACAGGGCTATCTGGCTTTCGATTCTACCGTAGAAGAATCTCGGCCAGTTGTTCTCATTGCACACGCCTGGGGTGGTCGTGATGACTTTGTGGAAGCAAAGGCGCGGTCTTTGGCGGAAATGGGCTATATCGGTTTTGCACTAGATATGTATGGCAAAGGTGTCTTAGGGCGTGGTCCCGATGAAAATTCTCAACTGATGCAGCCATTTATGGAGAATAGAGCGTTGTTACAGCAACGCATTGGTGCCGCACTTGATACCGTGAATCAACTGCCTTTTGCAAATAATAACAAGGTTGCAGCAATTGGTTTTTGTTTCGGTGGTCTGTGTGTTTTGGATTTAGCGCGCACCGGCGCACCTCTTCAGGGTGTGGTAAGTTTTCATGGCTTGCTACTACCGGCGCATAATATACCGCAGCCCGAAATCAGCGCGAAAGTTTTAGTTTTACATGGCCATGATGATCCGATGGTGTCATCGGATCAAGTGGTTGAGCTGCAACATGAGTTAACCCGATCCGGGGCTGATTGGCAATTGCATCAGTACGGGCAAACGATGCATGCATTTACGAATCCTTTGGCAAATGACCCGGATTTCGGCACGGTTTATAAGCGTAATGCGGATTATCGCTCATGGCTTTCGATGCAGCATTTTTTGGAAGAGTTATTTACTTAAAGTCCACGGTATAGGTTCAAAAAATAAGCGATTTTTGTTATAATCATCTATGTTTTCTATCTACGCTAAATACACGTAAGGGATATGTGGCTTAGTCTGCTTCTCCATGATTTTCACAAGTCACGCCGGTTTAGTTTGTTACTAACCCGGCATTTCTTTTATGAATAAAATATATGTCTGAATTTGCTAAAGAAATAGTACTGGTAAACCTAGAAGATGAGATGAAGAAGTCTTATCTTGACTATGCGATGAGCGTTATTGTGGGTCGAGCCCTACCGGATGTGAGGGACGGTCTTAAGCCCGTGCATCGCCGAGTGTTATATGCGATGCGGGTGTTGGGTAACGATTCGAATAAACCTTACAAGAAGTCAGCGCGGGTTGTGGGTGATGTGATTGGTAAATATCATCCGCACGGTGATACCGCCGTTTACGATACCATTGTTAGGATGGCACAACCTTTTTCCATGCGACATTTATTGATTGATGGGCAAGGAAACTTTGGTTCTGTTGATGGCGACTCTCCGGCGGCAATGCGGTATACCGAAGTCAGGATGGCTAAGATTGCGCACGAATTGCTGGCGGACTTAGATAAAGAGACGGTCGATTTCATTCTTAATTACGATGAGTCTGAAAGTGAGCCCGCTGTTTTGCCGACTAAAGTCCCCACATTATTGATTAATGGCTCTACCGGTATTGCCGTTGGGATGGCCACTAACATACCCCCTCATAACTTGACTGAGATTATTAATGCTTGTCTAGCACTAGTTGATGATCCTGATCTTGGTGCAATGGATTTAATGACCCATATCCCCGGACCAGACTTTCCAACTGCGGCGATGATCAATGGTGCACAAGGGATTCGTGATGCTTATTTAACGGGTCGAGGTAAGATTCACCTTAGAGCAAGAGCTGTTTTTGAAGAAGTGGGTGAGAGTGGTAAGCATGCCATTATCGTTACTGAATTACCTTATCAGGTTAATAAAGCACGATTGCTTGAGAAAATAGCCTTTTTGGTGAAAGAAGGAAGATTGGAAGGTATAACGGCATTGCGTGACGAATCTGATAAGGATGGTATGCGCATGGTGATTGAGTTGCGTCGTGGTGAAGTGCCCGCGGTTATATTAAATAATTTGTATCAACACACGCAATTACAATGTGTTTTTGGTATCAATATGGTTGCATTGATCAACGGCCGCCCTAAGTGCATGAACCTAAAGGAGATTTTGGCTGCTTTTATTGATCATCGCCGTGAAGTCGTGACTCGGCGAACGATTTTTAATTTAAGAAAAGCGCGGGAGCGGGCACATGTTCTTGAAGGTCTTGCTGTTGCAATGGCTAATATTGATGAAATGATTGCTTTGATTAAGGCGGCTAGCAATCCGGCTGAAGCTAAAGCAGGCTTGTTGGCGCGAACTTGGGCGTCTGGTATTGTGGCTACCTTGTTAGAGCGTGCCGATGCGGAACGATCAAGACCTGAAGAATTGCCGGAAGAATTTGGCATGCACGGCCAAGAATACCGCCTCTCCAGTGAGCAAGCACAGGCCGTACTTAATCTGCAATTGCACCGGTTAACCGGTCTTGAGCAAGATAAAATTGTTTCCGAATATCAGGGCTTACTGGAGCAAATTGATGATTATTTGGATATTTTATCCAGTACGCAGCGGTTAATGACCGTTATACGAGAAGAGCTTAACGATATCAAAGAGCAATTTGCGGATGATCGCAGAACGGAGATTCTTCAAGATCATCTGAATTTGTCAGCTGAGGATCTGATTACCGAAGAAGACGTTGTTGTTACCGTATCGCATGAAGGTTATGTGAAATCGCAATCATTGGAAACGTATAAGATACAGCGCCGAGGCGGGCGGGGTAAATCAGCAACTAAAACCAAAGATGCTGATTTTATTGATCAAATTATGGTTGCGAATACGCACGATATTATTTTATGTTTTTCCAGTGCAGGTAAGGTGTATTGGCTGAAGACTTATCAATTACCCTCTGCCAGTAGAAATTCTAGAGGGAAGCCTTTTGTTAACTTGTTCAATTTGGATAAAAATGAACGAATTAATGCCATTTTACCGGTTCAAGAATATACTGAGAACCAATTTATATTTATGGCAACCGCACAAGGAACGGTTAAGAAAACACCATTAAGCGAGTTTAAACGGCAGCGCGCCAGTGGCAAAATTGCGATTGACCTTAAAGAAAATGATCGCCTGGTCGGTGTTGCTATTACGGATGGTCAGCAAAATATTCTTTTGTTTAGTAGTGCCGGTAAATCAGTTTGTTTTAATGAAACAGATGTCCGTTCTATGGGTAGAACGGCGGCAGGTGTTCGGGGTATTCGATTAGCGCAAGATCAGCGGGTTATTTCGTTAATTATTGCTACCGAAGGGACGGTGTTGAATATCACTGAAAATGGCTTTGGTAAGCGTACCCAGTTATCTGATTTCCCCTGTCACAAGCGTGGAGGGCAAGGTGTTATTGCCATTCAAACCACCGAGCGTAATGGTGCTGTTGTGGGTGCTGTTTTGGTTTCAGATGATGATGAAATCATGTTGATTACCGATGCAGGAACACTGGTTCGTACACGGATCAATGAAATTACGGTAGTCGGCAGAAACACACAAGGTGTGACTATCATCAAGTTAGGCAAAAAAGAACGAGTAGTTGGAGTAGACCGAATAGCGGGATTACCTGATGATATCTCAGATGAAACACAGGATAAAGGAGCAGAGTTTTAATGAGCAGAGTTTTAAATTTTAGTGCTGGACCATCAATGTTGCCAGAGGCTGTCTTAAATCGGGCTAAGGATGAGTGCCTAAATTGGCAGAATAGTGGTCAATCCGTTATGGAAATGAGTCATCGTAGTAAGACTTTTTTATCCATTGCGCAAAAGCTCGAGTCGTCTCTTAGATCTGTTATGAGCATCCCGGATAACTATAAGGTACTCTTTTTGCAAGGGGGGGCGTCAGCACAATTTGCAATGATTCCAATGAATTTATTACAAGGAAAACAAACCGCCTGTTATATCAATTCTGGTGCATGGTCCAAGAAAGCAATTGCCGAGGCTAAGAAGTATTGTACGGTTAAGGTATCCGCCAGTGGTGAAGACGGAGGGTTTTGCACGGTTCCAAATATTGAACAGTGGCAGATCGATCATGAGGCCGCTTATTTACATTACACCAGTAACGAAACGATTAATGGTGTTGAATTTCCTTTTGTACCCGAGGTAGGGCTTCCTTTGGTGGCGGATATGTCGTCTAATATTCTTTCACGAACTGTCGATGTTACTAAGTTTGGTTTGATTTACGCCGGTTCTCAGAAGAACATGGGCCCTGCAGGTGTGACGGTTGTCATTGTTCGAGATGATTTGTTAGACGCACAAAATGAAGCGATTCCATCGGTTTTTAGTTATGCTCAACAAGCGGCTAATGGTTCGATGTTAAACACGCCGGCGACATATAATTGGTATTTATTAGGTCTGATGCTGGATTGGTTGGAAGATTTAGGTGGCGTGAGTGCCATTGAAAAAATCAATATCACTAAGGCGGATAAGTTATATCAGGCCATTGATGGGTCTACATTATTCCAAAATAACATTGATGTGACCTATCGATCTAGAATGAATGTCCCTTTTGTTTTATCCGACCCTGATTTGTTGCCAGAATTTTTGCTTAAAGCCAGTGACCAGGGAATGGTTGAATTAAAAGGGCATCGTTCAGTCGGTGGTGTTCGTGCCAGTATATACAATGCGATGCCAGAAAAAGGAGTGGATAAGTTAATACAGTTTATGAAAGAATTTGAGCGAACACATTAGTAGATAGCCTATTCCTATGACTTCCTTGTTACCCTTAAACGAATTAAGAAACAAAATTGATACGATTGATCAAAGTATTCTTACTTTGATCAATCAGCGCGCTGCGTTAGCTATTGAAGTGGCTAAGACCAAAATGGCTGCAGGCGATGATGGCTGCTTTTATCGTCCAGACCGAGAAGCGTTAGTGTTGCGGCGGATTCGAGAAATTAACGAAGGTCCGCTGGATGACGATGTTGTTATCAGTTTTTTTCGGGAAATAATGTCAGCTTGCTTGGCGCTGGAAAAACCTTTGGCGGTTGCTTTTTTAGGGCCTGAAGGGACATTTACCCAGCAAGCGGCTGTTAAGCACTTCGGCCAAGGGGCGCACTGCGTTCCGGCATCATCGATTAATGATATCTTTTGGGCGGTAGAAAATAAGCATTGTCAGTTTGGAGTAGTGCCGGTTGAAAATTCTACCGGGGGTGTCATCACCCATACACTCGATCGATTTACTAAGTCTGAGCTGAGTATTTGCGGTGAGGTTGAAATAAGGGTTAATCAAAATTTAATGACCCGTGAAAATGACTTAAGCGCGATTTCGACGGTTTTTTCTCACGAACAGTCGTTAAAACAATGTCAGAAATGGTTGGATGAGAATTTGCCCGGTGTTCTACAAAAGTCAGTGAGTAGTAATGCTGAAGCTGCAAAGCTAGCGGCAGAACAGGAAAATAGTGCGGCGATTGCTCCTGTGGTCGCTGCTGGATTATATGGTCTGAATATTTTACAACGTAATATTGAAGATGAAGCTGACAATACTACGCGCTTTTTGATTATTGGAGATCAACGAGCGTCTACAACCGGTGACGATAAAACCACGTTATTAATTTCAACGGGTAATCAGTCGGGGGCATTACATAAGATCTTGCAGCCGTTTGCAAAATATAATATTAGCATGACACGAATTGAGTCTCGACCCTCTCGTCAAGGTCTTTGGGAATATGTTTTTTTTATTGATATTGAAGGGCATATTGAAAATAAAGAAGTCTCTCTCGCATTGAGTGAATTGAAAGATTCAGTCAATATGTTGACTATTCTGGGCTCATACCCTAGAGCGGTTATTTAGTTAAAAACAGATGAATTTAGAAACCAATCAGATTTGTCAGTTGGCACTTCCTGGTGTCCGTGCGCTTATTCCATATCAGCCCGGAAAGCCCATGAGTGAACTTGAAAGGGAATTGGGTTTATCCACAATTATTAAGTTAGCCTCGAATGAAAACCCCAAGGGACCCAGTCAAAAGGTTGTGTCTGCCATGCAGACGGTTTTGGCTGAGGTTTCTCGTTATCCTGATGGTAATGGTTTTTCCCTGAAGGCGGCATTAGCACAGCATCTAGCCGTTGAATCAACACAAATCACACTAGGTAATGGCTCTAATGACGTCTTGGAGATTATTGCTAGAACATTTGTATCCGAGCGTTCTGAAGTGATCTTTTCTGAATATGCATTTGCTGTTTACCCTATTGTGACCCAAGCCATGGGGGCACAAGCGGTTATTTCAAAGGCATCAGCGGGAGGGGAATACCCGTGTTATGGGCATGATTTGTCGGCGATGTTAGAGCAGGTCACTGAGAAGACTAAATTAGTGTTTATTGCTAATCCTAACAACCCAACGGGCACATTCTTAACATCAGAACAACTGTATGGTTTTCTTTCTGATCTTCCTAAGCAGGTTATTTGTGTGCTTGATGAGGCGTATTTTGAGTATGTCAGTCCTGATGAGCGTTCGGATTCAATTGCCTGGTTAACACGGTTCCCCAATTTAATCATTACCCGTACTTTTTCCAAAGCCTATGGGTTAGCGGGAATGAGAATTGGCTATAGTGTTTCTAGTTCTGAAATGGCTGATTTGCTTAATCGGGTTCGGCAACCTTTTAATACCAATTTAGTCGCCTTATCAGCGGCAGAAGCCGCTTTAGCGGACGGTGAGTATCTTAGAGAAACGATCGCATTAAATGCACAGGGCATGGGGCAGTTGACCACGGCTTTTAGCGAATTAGGACTCAGTTGGATTCCCTCTAGAGGGAATTTTATCACGGTCGATTTAGGTCGCTCTGCAATGCCTATTTATGAAGAATTATTAGTCGCCGGCGTTATCGTCAGACCGGTAGCCAATTATGGGTTACCCCATTTTTTGAGAATAAGTATTGGTACAGAAGCTGAAAATTTATTTTTTATTAATGCATTAACTCGGATACTGGATTGATGTTTAAGAATTTATCGGTTATTGGGGTGGGTTTAATGGGGGGCTCTATAGCCTGTAAAGCGCGAGAGCAAGGGTTGGCTAAACACATCGTGGGTGTGGGTTATCCTGCACAGGCGTTAAATTTACAGCGTGCTGAGTCATTAGGGGTTGTTGATCAGGTCAGTTATTTTGGGGAAACAGCTGAAGCAGTGCTGGCACAATCAGATTGCGTGATCATTGCGGTTCCGGTTGGGTCTATAGAGCAGATATTTTTAGAATTAAAGGGTATCTGGAATCCGGATGCTGTGTACTCCGATGTTGGGAGTACTAAAGGCAGTGTGATTCAATCAGCGCGCAATGTTTTTGGCGTTGTGCCGGATAATTTTGTGCCGGTTCACCCGATTGCGGGTGCGGAAAATAGCGGTGTCGATGCGGCTCAACTTGAATTATTTACCGGTAAACGGGTGATTATTACGCCGACAGAAAATAGCTCAGCTAAAGCCCTTTTAACACTTCGCGTTTTCTGGGAAAAGCTGGGCGCACGTGTTTCAACGATGGATAGTGACCATCATGATGCGGTTTTAGCCGCTACGAGTCACTTACCCCATGTTTTAGCTTTTTCATTAGTACGCTTGCTGGATAAAAAAGACAGTCATGATGAGATTTTTAAATATGCAGCCGGTGGGTTCAAGGATTTTACCCGTATTGCCTCGAGTGATCCGGGTATGTGGCTTGATATTTGTATGAACAATAAAGATGAGCTTATTCCCCTTATTCGTCAAATCAATGATGAATTGGAGGAGATTGCTCAATTTTTAATTAAGGGCGATTCAGAAAGTGTTTTTAAAACCTTTTCGACTGCAAAATCAGCCCGTCAACGTTTTTTAGATCAGTGTGATTAAATAAATATGTCCGATTCAATAATTTTTACAGTACAACCCGGTGGTTCTTTGAATGGTGAGATCCGTGTACCAGGCGATAAATCTATTTCTCATCGTGCTATTATTTTGGGGTCAATAGCTGAAGGGACAACGCATGTTACGGGCTTTTTGGAGGCCGAAGATGCTTTGGCAACGCTAAAGGCATTTCGAGCGATGGGGGTTGAAATTGAAGGGCCAGACGACGGTAGGGTAACCATCCATGGTGTGGGTTTAAAGGGGCTTAAAGCACCTGAAGGGCCACTTTATTTAGGAAACTCAGGCACGTCAATGCGCTTGCTTTCTGGCTTGTTGGCGGGTCAATCATTCGATTCTGAGTTAACCGGTGATGACTCCTTATCAACAAGACCCATGCGGCGCGTAACCTTGCCTTTGGCACAAATGTCGGCACAAATAAAGACAGAAGATGATGGTACTGCGCCGCTGGCCATTACTGGAACTTCTGAGTTAACCGGTATCCATTATGATATGCCGATTGCGAGTGCTCAGGTTAAGTCTTGCTTATTACTGGCAGGACTTTACGCGGAGGGAGAAACAACCATAACGGAACCTGCCCCGACTCGAGACCATACAGAGCGAATGTTGCAAGGTTGTGGGTATCCCATTGAGCGAAGAGGTAATAAAGTATCGATTACTGGCGGGCATCGCTTACAGGCTGTAGCTATTGATGTGCCTAGTGATATTTCATCGGCCGCCTTTTTTCTGGTGGGCGCTTCAATTGCCGCTAATTCATCGGTTCGTTTGAATCATGTCGGTATTAACGAAACCCGTACCGGTATTATCGATATATTAAAATTAATGGGTGCTGATATTACGCTGACCAATGAACGTGAGGTTGGCGGAGAGTGGGTCTGAAAGGCATTGTAATTCCTGAGCATTTAGTTCCGTTAGCGATTGATGAATTTCCGGTATTATTTGTGGCGGCAGCTTGTGCAGAAGGGGTAACTGTCCTTACGGGCGCTGAAGAATTACGTGTTAAAGAGAGTGACCGTATTCAAGTAATGGCCGATGGCTTACAGCAATTACAGGTGAATGCAGAAGCTACGCCTGATGGCATGATTATTCACGGTGGTGCCATTGAAGGTGGCGAAGTGATTTCACATGGGGCTTTTGCGATTGCGGGATTGCGTTCAAAAGCGCCCATTGTGATTCGCGATTGTGAGAATGTTAATACGTCTTTCCCTCAGTTTTTATCTTTAGCCAGTGAGTTAGGGCTTGATATCGCGCAAAAGAAAGCATGAAACATCCTATTTTAACGATAGATGGTCCTAGCGGAGCGGGCAAAGGGACGGTTAGTCGTGTTATTGCTAACCAGAAAGGGTGGCATTATTTAGACAGTGGCTCTATTTATCGTGCTTTAGCTATTGCTGTTCTAGATCAAGCTGTTGATTTAGAGGATAAAGTGGAAATTGTTCATTTGGCTCAACGGATGGTGCTTGAGTTTTCAGGTGTTGACGTCTTGACGGTTAAATTGAACACAGTGGATATTACGGCCCGTTTAGGGACTGAAACTACGGGGGGTATAGCCTCTCAGATTGCCGTAATTCCTGAGGTTAGAGCGGTGTTATTGCAAAAACAACGTGATTTTAGTCAGGCACCAGGGCTTGTGGCTGATGGTAGGGATATGGGGACAGTGGTATTTCCGGATGCGGCGTATAAGGTGTTCTTAACCGCTTCAGCTGAAAAAAGGGCGTTAAGGCGACATAAGCAGTTGATAGAAAAAGGATTTAGTGCTAATCTAGGACAGATAACTCAGGAGATAGAGGAACGAGACCTGCGCGATAGTCAACGTGCAACTGCACCGTTAGTACAAGCGGAAGATGCGCTTTATGTGGATTCAACGGATAAAACCGTTGAGCAGGTCATTGCAGAGATCCTTTTATTGATCCTCTGAGCTTATCAGGTGAACCTTAAATTCATTGAGATTTAAGGTTTTTTTATCAACTAACAGAGAAATGTTTGTTTGAAGTTAAAACAAACGCGGGAAAGAATTATGAGCGAAAGCTTTGCAGAATTATTTGAAGAGAGTCTAGCCAAGACTGAGATGCGTACAGGAGCCATGTTGATGGGGACTGTTGTAGAAATTGATAGTGACAAAGTCATTGTTAACGCAGGATTAAAATCTGAAGGTGTTATTCCTAAATGGCAGTTTTTGGATGCGAATGGTGAGTTAGAAGTTGAAGTCGGTGACGAAATAGAAGTTGCCTTAGACTTAATTGAAGATGGCTTAGGCGCTACATTACTTTCCCGCGATAAAGCAAAACGTAATAAAGCTTGGATGGAGCTTGAAAAAGCATTCGAAGCGAATGAAACGATTACCGGTCGCATTAATGGTCGTGTTCGAGGTGGATTAACCGTTGCTATCGGTTCCTTACAAGGCTTCTTGCCGGGTTCTTTGGTTGATGTTCGTCCTATTAGAGATACCAGTTTCTTGGAAGGGCGTGATCTTGATTTTAAAATCATTAAGATTGATCAAAAACGCAATAATGTTGTGGTTTCTCGTCGTGCAGTTGTTGAGACAGAATATAGCGCTGAGCGTGAGGCATTACTAAAATCATTAAAAGAAGGGCTTGTTTTACCCGGTATCGTTAAGAATTTAACTGATTACGGTGCATTTATAGATTTAGGCGGTGTTGATGGCTTATTGCATATTACTGATATGGCTTGGCGTCGTATCCGTCATCCTTCTGAATGTGTAGAAATCGGTCAGGAAATACAAGTCAAGATTCTAAAGTATGATGAAGAGAAGAATCGTGTTTCATTAGGGATGAAACAAATGGGTGAAGATCCTTGGCAGAACATTGCTAGAAGATACCCGTCTGGCGCTAAGTTATTCGGTAAAGTTAATAATCTAACCGATTACGGTTGTTTTGTTGAAATTGAAGAAGGCGTTGAAGGTTTGGTTCACGTTTCTGAAATGGATTGGACCAATAAGAATGTTAACCCTTCTAAATTAGTTCAGTTAGGTGATGAAGTCGAAATTATGGTTTTGGAAATTGACGAAGAACGCCGTCGTATTTCATTAGGCATGAAACATTGTCAGACAAATCCATGGGAAGAGTTTGGCGCGTTACATAAAAAAGGCGATAAAATCACCGGTAAAATTAAATCGATCACTGATTTTGGTATCTTTATTGGGCTTAGTGGAAACATTGATGGTCTGGTACATATGTCCGATATCTCTTGGTCAGAAAGTGGCGAAGATGTAGCACGCGACTATAAAAAAGGTGATGAGATTGAAACCGTTATTTTGACTGTTGATACAGAGCGTGAGCGTATTTCGTTAGGTATTAAGCAATTAGAACAAGATCCGTTCCAAGGTTTCTTAGCACAACATGAGAAAGGCACACCGATTAAAGGTGTTGTTACTGAAGTTGATGTAAAAGGCGCGGTTGTTAGAATTACTGACAGTATTGAAGGCTACATTAGAGCGTCTGAAATTAAGCGTGATCGTGTTGAAGATGTTCGTACACACCTCAAAGAGGGTGATGAGATTGAAGCCAAATATATTGGTATCGACAAGAAGAATAAGTCAATTTCCTTATCGATTAAAGCATTAAGTGAAGATGAAGAAACGGCAACTATGAAGGATTATAAGAAAAAATCGTCCGGTTCAGTTGCGACATCTGCACCAACATTAGGTGATTTATTCAAACAAATGGATAAATAACCAGAGACCTTACTAAGGCAGCCACAGGGTGTGGTTGCCTTATTTTTAAGTGTTAAATAGGAATAATCACTTGTGACAAAATCAGAATTAATTGAAGAGTTGTCAAAAAAACAACCGCATTTATCGCCCAAAGATGTTGAATTGGCCGTTAATTGTATGCTGGAGCAGATCAATCAATCCTTATCGTCGGGTGAAAGAATAGAAATACGTGGTTTTGGCAGTTTCTCACTGCATTACCGCCCTTCGCGTATGGGTCGAAACCCTAAAACCGGTAGTGCTGTTGCATTAGCACCTAAGTTTGTCCCTCATTTTAAGCCAGGTCGTGAACTTAAGGAGCGTGTTGATGCTTCTAAAGACTGAAGCATTAGTTTTTTAACTGACTGCGGATAGTCTGATTTCAAGATAGACCTCGTGTTACCAAAACCAAGGCGCGGAAAATTATTTTTGTGTCAGGGTAATGGCGTAACTGCAAACGATAGGATGCTCTCGAATGGAAAATAAAGTTAATTTAGATTATAATGAGAATCATTATTAATTAGAATCTTAATTAGGTTACGCTATGGTATCGCTTATTTTTCAAGATCTTGCCGTCGGAGACAGTGCTCGAATTACTGGTTTTGATAATGCTGGCCGAGCATACCGTAAACGATTGCTCGCCATGGGGTTAACGCCAGGAACTGAATTCAAGGTTTCTCGGTTTGCACCTATGGGCGATCCAGTTCAAATCAAATTACGAGGTTTTTCTTTGTCACTAAGAAAAGATGAGGCTAGTGTCTTATTATTAGAATCTGTTACCCATGACTAATTTTTCTATTGCGGTCGTAGGGAATCCAAATTGTGGTAAAACAACCTTATTCAATGCCTTAACAGGGTCAAGGCAGCACGTTGGTAATTGGCCGGGTGTGACCGTTGAACGTAAAGTAGGTGAATATCATCATAATGCGATTAAAATTGAGTTAGTTGATTTACCGGGTACTTATTCATTAGAAGTGACCGATGACAGTGTCTCTCTCGATGAAAAAATAGCACGCGATTATGCGGTATCGAATGAATCAGATTTAATTATCAATATTATTGATGCTTCTAATATTGAGCGGAATCTGTACCTGACGACACAATTGTTGGAAATGAAAGTGCCCATGATGGTGGTGCTTAATATGATGGATACCGCCAAAAATAGCGGTATTGATATCAATATATCCGCCTTGTCTGAACGGTTAGGTTGCGCAGTCGTTCCTATCGTGGCCTCAACTAGACAGGGTATTGAGGCATTGAAAGAGGCGATCAATACGGCCTTATTCTCACCCAGTATCCCAGATATTATCATTGACTATGATCTTAATTTAGAGCAGGCGATTTCTGAGTTGTCTGAACAGGTTTCTGGTATTGCTAAAGAAAAATGTAATGATAATACCCGTTGGTTAGCCCTGCGACTCCTAGAGGGAGACACGTTAGCGAAACAATTAGTCAGTGATGAAATAACAACCATAGCGCGACAGTTAATGGAGCGTGTTGAATTGGCGGCTGCTGAGGAAATTGATATTCTAACAGCAGATGCACGGTATAGTTTTGCGAATAAAATAAATTATCAATGCATTCATAAACTAACAGAGGTGTCGCGTCAGTTTTCCGATTCGATAGACCAAATTGTATTAAACCGCTTTATGGGCATCCCTATATTTTTACTGGTGATGTATTTAATGTTCATGTTCACTATCAATATAGGCAGTGCGTTTATTGATTTTTTTGATCAATTTATAGGTGTTTTTCTCGTTGACGGATTGAGATTTTTATTGGAAGGATGGCATTTCTCTGATTGGTTGATTGTTTTAATCACCGAAGGGTTAGGCGGTGGTGTTCAGGTTGTTGCGACTTTTATACCGATTGTTGGTTTTCTATTTTTGTTCTTATCAGTACTTGAAGATTCAGGCTACATGGCCCGTGCGGCCTTTGTAATGGATCGATTTATGCGATTAATCGGTTTGCCGGGGAAATCATTTGTACCTATGATTGTCGGTTTTGGCTGTAATGTCCCTGCAATTATGGCGACACGGACCTTAGAAAGTTCGCGAGATCGAATCTTAACTAACTTGATGAACCCTTTTATGTCATGTGGTGCACGGTTACCGGTTTATGCCTTATTTGCGGCGGCCTTTTTTCCTGAGGGCGGCCAAAATTTAGTTTTTGGATTATATTTAATTGGCATCTGTGTCGCTGTTTTGACGGGCTTAATCATGAAGTGGGCATTATTTGGAGGCAAGTCCATGCCATTTATTATGGAGCTACCGCCTTATCATATGCCTACGCTACGGGGTATTCTGATTAGGGCTTGGGAACGCTTAAAAACATTTATCTTTAATGCTGGGAAAGTGATCGTTCCGATGGTTTTAGTGTTGAATTTTATGAGTTCAATGGGTATGGATGGTAGCTTTAGTCGTGGAAATAGTGAGCAATCAATTTTGAGTGAAGTGGGCCGTGAGTTAACCCCCATGTTTGAACCCATGGGTATTTCCGCTGATAACTGGCCGGCTACGGTAGGTATCTTTACCGGTTTACTGGCTAAGGAAGCGGTTGTGGGTACTTTAGATGCGCTATACAGCGCACGGGCAGTACAACTTGAGGGCCGCAGTGATGAGCCAGAAGCTTTCAGTTTATGGGGCGGTATTAGTGACGCTTTTTTGACGATACCTGAAAATCTTATCGACGTGGTTGATAATGTCTTTGATCCTTTAGGGTTAGATATTGGTGATACCCAAGATGTTTTAGTCGCAGCAGAAGAGCAAGAGGTCAACAGTGGAACGTATAAAGCGATGCAGTTAAGTTTTAATGGCAAAGCAGGTGCGTTTGCGTATTTGTTGTTCATTTTGCTTTATGCCCCATGTGTGGCCGCAACAGCGGCCATTTATAGGGAAACAACTATGGCTTGGGCTATATTTGTGTTGTTTTGGACGACGGGTATTGCTTATATGGCCGCGGTTATTTCCTATCAAGCACTGACATTCCAGGATAACCCTCTAGGCGCTACGACCTGGATTCTTAGTTTATTAGGCTGTTTTTTGGGGGTTGTCTTATTGTTGAAGGTTTGGGGGAATAAGCAAAGCCGGGCAATATCGACAGATTTTCCAGACTCAACGGGTGAGGTATGATTCTTTCTGATTTACGGCGTTATATTGAGGTGCATAAACGCGTTGCATTGATTGATTTAGTCAATCATTTTGATATGGATGCTGATGTGATTCGGGGAATGCTCGGAAAATGGATCGCTAAGGGTAAAGTCCAAAAAATGGCCATGGATGAGGGCTGTGGAACACAGTGTTGTCAGTGTGATCCGCGGTTAGTTGAATTCTATGAGTGGGTTGGCCCAAGATAACTCAGCGTTTACCGTGTTAATGGGTTGTTTCAGTTTGATAGTCCTGATTTCAAAATAAGCGCAATGAGACTTTGTCTTTACACCGGAAAGTACGAATCCGTGATCGGTCTGTTCAAAGCAGTCTAAGTGTTAAATAGATTCAATCTCTAGGTCCAAAAAACAACCTGATCAAGTATAATACTGCACTTTTCTTACTGAATAATTATGGCGGATTTTTTAACTGAACTACAGCGTCGGCGTACCTTTGCGATTATTTCGCATCCTGATGCAGGAAAAACAACCCTTACAGAAAAGTTATTATTATTTGGCGGTGCCATTCAATTAGCGGGATCAGTCAAGGGTCGAAAAGCGGCGCGTCATGCAACCTCTGACTGGATGGAAATGGAAAAGCAGCGGGGGATTTCGGTCACTACGTCAGTCATGCAATTTGATCATAATGACAAAATTATGAACCTATTGGATACGCCTGGGCATGCTGATTTTTCTGAAGATACTTATCGTACCTTAACGGCTGTTGATTCTGCTCTGATGGTCATTGATATTGCCAAAGGGGTTGAAGAAAGAACCGTTAAATTAATGGAGATATGTCGGTTACGAGATACGCCTATTTTAACCTTTATTAATAAATTAGATCGAGAAGGGCGAGACCCTATCGATCTTTTGGATGAAGTTGAAGATATATTACAAATAGATTGTGCGCCAATGACATGGCCAATTGGAATGGGCAAGCGTTTCAAGGGTGTTTATCACATTTATCGTGATGCGGTACATTTGTTCTCCCCTAATCATGGCGGAAAAGTTGCTGAAGGTACTGTGATTGAAGGGCTTGATAATCCAGAGCTTGATGCGCTTGTTGGTGATCAGGCCGATGAATTGCGTGAAGAAGTTGAGCTCATAAAGGGTGCAAGTCATACCTTTAATCTAGATGAATATTTGCAGGGTAAGCAGACCCCGGTTTTTTTTGGTTCTGCGATTAATAATTTTGGGATTAAAGAGTTATTAGATGCATTCGCGCAATATGCACCCATGCCACAGAGCCGCAAGGCTATTCAGCGAACCGTCGAGCCTTCTGAAAAGGATTTCACCGGTTTTGTTTTTAAAGTGCAGGCCAATATGGATCCCGCTCATCGTGACAGAATCGCATTTATGCGGGTTTGTTCAGGGCAGTTTAGTAAAGGGATGAAAATGAATCATGTGCGCGTGGGTAAAAATATTCAGATCGGTAATGCGATTACTTTCCAGGCAGATAGCCGTAAAAATGTAGAAGAAGCCTTCCCCGGAGATATTATTGGTTTACATAATCACGGGACTATTCAGGTCGGAGATACTTTTTCTCAAGGTGAAACATTGAAATACAGTGGCATCCCTTTTTTTGCACCTGAATTATATCGTAAGGTTGTTTTGAAAGATCCACTTCGAATGAAGGCGCTACAAAAAGGGTTGGCGCAGTTAACTGAGGAAGGAGCGACACAGTTATTTAAACCACTCAGGAATAATGACCTTATTTTAGGTGCTGTGGGGGTGCTTCAATTTGATGTGACGGCATTTAGGTTAAAAGGCGAATATAATGTCGAATGTGTTTATGATGCGGTGAGTATTTTTGGTGCTCGCTGGATTACTTCGGAGGATCCTGAGCAATTGGCGTTATTTAAGAAAAAAGCTTTTGATCATTTAGCCGAAGATGGCGGTGGTTATTTGGTGTACTTAGCGAGTAGTCGTGTGAACTTGCAATTGGCAGAAGAGCGCTGGCCTAAAATTAATTTCAATGCAACACGTGAATTATAAGGCTGGATTTATCGGGTTAATTAATGATCCCTGCCTGTTGTAAGCGTTTACGTAAAGACATGACGCGGTTACGGTTGACCCCTAAGTCACTATAACCGACTCTAGAGGCGGAACGAACGTCAATAGTTTGTTCTTTTTCATGAAGTAATAAAGTCATGTCATCAACAAAGCGAAAAATGAGACTGGTTATTTCGGCTTTGATAAGGTTATTTGTAACCACCGTAAGTTTTGTTCTCGGTTGTTGTTGAAGGGCTTCTATAATATAAGGCCAAGCTGTTGATGTGCTTGCTTTAAGGGTAAAGGGTTCTATGAAATGTTCAGTGTCTGATGGCGCAGCCCCACTTGAAACACAGTTTGGGGTATTGGGGCACGGATCTAAGTGTAAGGTATTTTGTGTACGGGCTTGTGAAGGCATTGACATAGTCATTAACAGAAGCGTGATTAAGGGGTAAGAATAAATGCTCATTTTTCAGAATTAGCTGAGAATAGAGGGGTGTTATTTTATGCAGTAAAGCGGGAGAAACTTTACTATAAACCTTTTCTGACTAATTAAAAATACGGCGCTTGATAATTTTGCGCTTGAGTAGAAGAGAGCAGCGCCGTTCACATGACGCACGGTAAGGGTGTTCTCTAGTGTTTATTGTTTAATCCCGCATTTAAAAAGGCATCAATACGAGTGATTTGTTTAAATGGATATGGGTAATAAAATAAACCGGAAAGTCTGTGTGGCGCCGATGATGGATTGGACAGATAAGCATTGTCGATTTTTTCACCGTTTGATTTCTAAGCATACGGTGTTATACAGTGAAATGATCACTAGCAATGCGTTATTACGCGGAAAGAGAGACACGTTGTTAGCCTTTGAGCCGTGCGAATCTCCAATTGCTTTGCAATTAGGGGGTTCTGATCCCAAGGCTTTAGCAGAGTGTAGCGTGATTGCCGAAGATTTTGGTTACGATGAAATTAATCTTAATGTCGGTTGCCCGAGTGACCGGGTGCAAAATGGTCGTTTTGGTGCCTGTTTAATGGCAGAGCCAGAAACAGTAGCCGAATGTGTTTTTGAAATGCAAAATAAAGTTAATATTCCGGTGACTGTTAAAAATAGAATTGGGATTGATGGCCAAGAAACGTACCATGATTTATCTACCTTTATAGAAACTGTTGCACAAGGCGGCTGTGAGGTTTTTATTATTCATGCTCGGATTGCTGTATTAACGGGGTTGTCGCCTAAGCAAAATAGAGTCATTCCCCCCCTGAATTATGCTTATGTTAATCAGATAAAGGCTGCATTTCCGGCTTTGGAGATTATTGGTAACGGGGGTGTTCAAACCTTGAATCAAATGGACACACATTTACAAAATCTTGATGGCGTTATGATTGGTCGGGAGGCTTATCACAACCCTTATTTGCTTTCAGCGGTTGACGCTCGCTTTTATCATGACCCAGTGCCTGGTCTAACACGTCGTGAAGTTATTGAGGCAATGATTCCTTATATACAGAAGCATTTAGCAACAGGGGGGCGTTTAAATCAAATAACACGTCATTTGTTAGGCTTGTTTCATGGTGTCTCGGGCGCAAGAAGATGGCGGCGTTATTTAAGTGAAAATGCACATAAACAAGGCGTTAATGAATCTGTGGTGTTAGCAGCTTTAGATTATGTCTAAATCAAAAGGGCGTTATAATAACGCCTTATTTATCCTTATTCTTAAAAAGAGTTGAGAAACAAGTATGGAAGATTATTTTTCAAAAATCATTGAATCTGTGGGTGAAGATATTAACCGTGAAGGGTTGATTGATACCCCGAAGCGTGCAGCAAAAGCATTTCGATTTTTAAACAACGGCTATAGCAAAAGCCTTGATAAGGTTCTCAATAATGCGATTTTTGAGGCGGATAGTGATGATATGGTTATTGTGAAGAATATTGAAATGTATTCTTTATGTGAACATCACTTATTACCGTTTATTGGGCAGTGTCATATTGGTTATTTGCCACGTAAAAAAGTGATTGGGTTGTCTAAAATCGCTCGTATTGTGGATATGTATTCGCGACGTATGCAAATTCAAGAGCGCCTCACACACCAAATTGCAAGTGCCATAGGTGAGGCTGTTGATGCCCGAGGCGTTGCTGTGGTTATTGAGGCGAAGCATCTTTGTATGATGATGAGAGGCGTTGAAAAACAAAATTCAGTGATGGCAACTTCAGCGATGACAGGTATTTTTCGTGATGAGCTCAATACTCGAATGGAATTTTTAAATTTAATTAAAGATCGGTAGTATTTTTTCGGGTTTTAGGGGCTTGGACCGGTATTTTGAGGCAACAATTGATTGTAAGAGGACTTTAAATGAAAAAAACGGTTATGGCATCTTGGGGAGATCAACCCGCTAAAATACGTTGTGTTAAAGCAGGCGACGTTGGTGAAGGCGTTATTGATGCGTCGACTTTTGAAATTTTAGAAATAGATAACTTATTTGATACGGTTAATTATGCGACCACTACTTTTGGTCAGGCAGTATTATATCGATCGCTGATTCAGCCTGAGGAATCATTTTCTGCGGTTACCGATAAACAAGGTGCGGTTACTGAGATCCAGAAAAATGATGCCCTAAAAGAAAAAATAACCAATACTGTTGATCAAGTCAAAGAGCATGAGGATCGATTGTTGCAATTATTTTATGGGCAATTTTCGGGGTTGTTGGGTTCAAATAATGGAGATAATGTGGTTGATGGGTATGGGTATATGCCGTATCGGACAGGCACACGAACGGTATTACAATTAGTGGATAATATCAACCAGATGCCTGCTGTCGATAATGCTTACCTGAAGCACTTGTTTGATACCATCAAATCTTTTTCACAGACGCGCCAATATGGGTTGATGAAAGGTCCGGTCTACGTCAGAGAGCATTCCATTCAAGCTAAACATGAGCGTTCTGGCTCTTTTATGCCGGCAATGATCTTTAAACCAACACTGCTTAAGCCGCTTTTCATCGCTTTGCTTTTTATACTTATTTGGTTATTAGATCAATTTAATCCTTTGACTGCCAGTGATGCGGCATTTAGCTTGAGTTTTGACCCTTCTTTTTTTGTGATGTTTTTACCGTTAGCGTTGTTATATATACCGGTGATAGGTGCCTTTGATAGGGATCATTGTATTTATCCGCTGCGTGATGAATTTAGGCGCTCTGAAAATGTTCAAAATACGTTAGATGCTTTAGGTCAGTTAGATGAATTACTTTCGTTTATTAAGTTAAAAGAGGCTTATCCATCGGCAATGATCATGCCGAAAGTTGTTGATAAAAAGCACTATGAAGTCAGCCTAACGCAAGCGGTTAATCCTATTTTAGGAAAGACTATCGAGAATTATGTGGGTAATGATTTCAGTTTACAGAAAGATCGGTTAGCTTTTATTACAGGACCTAACAGTGGTGGGAAGACTGCTTTTTGTAAAACGTTAACGCAAATCCAATTGCTCTCGCAAATAGGGTGTTTTGTGCCGGCGGCAGCGGCTTCTTTAACTATTGCCGATAGGATTTATTATCAAGTTCCTGTGATTAGCCATTTAGATGATGGTGAAGGGCGATTTGGTACTGAACTTAAAAGAACCAAAAATATTTTTTTATCTTCTACAGCAAAGAGTTTAGTCGTTTTAGATGAATTATCTGAAGGGACTACTTTTGAGGAAAGAATAGAAACCGGTCGGAATATCATGGAAGGGTTCTTAAAGAAAGGAAATGGCACTATTCTCATTACCCATAATCATCAGTTAGTTGATGATTTTTTTCAGCGATCGATTGGCTTGCCTTGTCAGGTTGAATTTAAAAATGAGGAGCCTACCTTTAGATTGATTGCGGGTATTTCACGTAATAGCCACGCAGATCGCGTCGCTAAAAAGGTCGGTTTTTCTAAGAGTGATATTGAAAATTACTTAAAACAAGACGGTGATCGGTAAGATAGAAAGCGTTTTTTACAAGCCATTTTGCCGTTTTTTTAGGGCTTGTCAGGATTGTAATATGCCCGAGTGTTACTAACTTTACATTAATTTAGTGAGTTTGAGAATTTCGTCAGTTATGAGGTTCTTTGTAGATAGATTAATGGGGTTGAGCATGAGTTGGGAAAACAAAAAAACTGACAATGGCGTTGTGCTTGTCGTTGATGATGCCATTGAGAACATCATGGTTATTGAAGCTATATTAGAGCAAGAGTATTGCATTCTATCTGCAGAAAATGGTCAACAAGCAATCGACACCTGTCTAGGCAAACACCCACCCGATTTAATTTTACTTGATGTAGAGATGCCCGGTTTAAATGGTTTTGAGGTCTGTCGGTTTTTAAAGGCGGATCCTAGAACGGTTAAGATTCCGATTATTTACGTGACCAGTCATGCGGATAAAGAGGCCGAAGCGTTAGGGTTTAGTGAGGGGGGTGTGGATTTTATACCCAAGCCTATTGATATCAATGTTCTTAAGGCCAGAGTGAAAACGCATATCCATTTATCGAAAACGGAGCGCTTTTTAGAAACAAAGGTGCAACAACGCACAGAAGAGTTAGCGCAAACTCAGGCAGAAGTGTTGTATGCATTAGGACGTGCGGGGGAGTATAAAGATAACGAAACCGGAGCACATGTACACAGAATGAGTCGTTATGCCAAAATTATAGCGAGTAAGGTCACTCAAAATAGAACATGGTTGGAGTCACTTTTAGTGGCGGCGCCGCTGCATGATATTGGAAAAATTGGTATTCCCGATGTCATCATGCTTAAAGAAGGACCGTTAGATGCTAATGAATGGGAAATCATGAAAACTCACCCCCAAGTGGGTGATGACATTATTGGCCATCAAAATCATTCTGAAGTGATGCTATTAGCAAAAGAGATTGCTTCTGGGCATCATGAAAAGTGGGACGGAAGTGGCTATCCGTTAGGTCTGATGGGCGAAGATATTCCATTTTCTGCTCGGGTGGTCGCTTTAGCAGATGTTTTTGATGCGTTGACATCGAAGCGGCCTTATAAAGAGGCCTGGTCCGTAGAGAAGGCGGTTAATTGTATCGATGAATCTTTTGGCCAGCATTTTGATCCTAGTTTGGCGGAGCCGTTTCATCAGGCTTTACCTGAAATGCTGGATGTAAAAGAAGCCTTCAAGGACGCTGTAGATTAAGTGGGCTCGAGTTCAGTTTAAAATAGGTGAACACCAAAGTGTTCTAGAATAGATATTAATTTAATTACCGGTAGACCGATTAATGCATTAGGATCTTCTGTTTCTATGCGTTTAAACAATGCAATTCCTCTTTTTTCCATTTGAAAACCACCGGCACAATGGATCGAAGGTTCAATGTTGACGTATTGTTCAATTTGTTGGTTTGATAAAGCCTTAAATTGCACGGTCGTTATATCAAGTTCGGTTCGTTGTTTACCTGAGGCGGTATTGAGCACGCTGACGCTGGTATAGAATTTAACTTCTTGATTAGCGCATAACTTGAGTTGGGCGATATTGTTTTTAATTGACCCAGGTTTAGTTAATTGAAGGTTGTTTAGCATGGCCACTTGATCAGATCCAATGATGAGGTGATTAGGGTAATGGCTTGACAACGATTTTGCTTTAGCTTGAGCCAGGGATATAGCCAGTTCAGAGGGTATCTTGTTTCGGTAATGTAGTTCGTCTATAGTGGGTGCGGCAATGCTAAAGGGGAGCTTGATAGCCTCAAGTAATGCTTTTCTGGCAGTGGACGTAGAGGCTAAAATGATTTTATGCATCGGGTTCTCCAACAAATTGATTGATAAAGGAATTGACGATTTGAGTCAATAAATATATCATTGTATGGTTATGTTAGATCGAATACCTGAATATGTAAATCCTTTGTCGCTAGCGGATAAGCGGCGTGAATTTAAAGGGGAATTTAGTCTCTTATCGATGCAACGATTGGCAGGAATGCTTGCTAATTGTGAAGGTAGGGTGCGTTTTCACCTGTTTTTTTCAAAACAAGGGAAATTAGCGACTATAACCGGTGAAATTGAAGCTGAAGTCTATCTTGAGTGTCAAAATTGTCTGGAGCCTATGTTGCATGATGTTCGGAAAACTGTTCAATTAGGAATAATTAATTCGATAGAAGAGATGGATAAGTTGGGAGACCATCTTGAACCATTCGTACAGAGTGAAGATAAGATAGCATTTAGAGAAATTGTTGAAGATGAAATTATTTTGTCAATACCAGATGTCCCGAAACACACTGAGGTGTGTTTAGAGCAGATTCTTGGGAAGACGGAAAACGAACTGGAAAAGGGTGTTCAAAAGGAATCTCCTTTTTCGATATTGAAAGATTTAAAAAAAACCGGAGTATAGAAATGGCTGTTCAAAAAAGTCGTAAAACCCGTGCTAAACGTGGAGATCGTAGAGCACATGATAGTTTGACCGCAAAAACATTAACGCAGGATCCTATGAGTGGTGAAATGCATTTGCGTCACCATGTAAGTCCTGAGGGCTATTACAAGGGTCGTCAAATCATTTCGACTACGGAAGAAGATTAATCGTCCTTATATTTTGCAGCCATTGAGCCCGTTATACTGGGGTCAATGGTTTTTTTGTATTTGAAGATTAGAAATTAAGTGGGTGATTGTCCTGATTATGAGTGAGTTCCGGAGTTATTTGTGAGTACGAGTTCAATAATTGCTATTGATGCTATGGGTGGGGATTTTGGGCCTGAAGTGACCATTCCTGCATCCTTAGAGCGTCTTAAAGATAATGTGAATTTAAGCTTGATTTTTGTTGGTGATGAAAAGCTGATTAGTGCGCATTTAAAAGCACAAGGACAGCAGGATTCTGAGCGGGTCAAAATACAACATGCAACCCAAAAGGTTGAAATGGATGATTCTCCTGCAAAAGTGCTTAGGACCAAGAAGGATTCCTCAATGCGTGTTGCTATTAATTTAGTTCGCGATGGTGAGGCCGATGCTTGTGTTAGTGCTGGGAATACAGGCGCATTAATGGCGACGGCCCGGTTTGTTTTGAAGATGATTCCAGGTATTGACCGACCGGCTATTATTTCTACCTTACCGTCCGTATTTGGACATACCCATGTACTTGATTTGGGTGCTAATGTGGATAGCGGTGCGGAACACTTATTTCAGTTCGGTGTTATGGGGTCGGAGCTAGTAAAAGCCTTAGATGGTATTGATAATCCAACGGTTGGTCTGCTGAATATTGGTGAAGAGGACATGAAAGGCAATGAGCAAGTTAAAATGGCTGCTCAATTGTTTGAAACATCACATTTAAATTATATTGGTTTTGTTGAAGGTACGGCTTTAAATGCGGGTTCAGCAAAGGTGGATTTGATTGTTACCGATGGATTTGTGGGTAATGTTGCACTTAAATCAATTGAGGGCGCAGCCAAAATGATCGGTGTTGCACTCAAAGAAGCTTTTAATAAGAATTTGTTAACTAAATTAGTTGCTTTAGTGGTGATGCCTGTTCTAGCTAATTTCAAGAAAAGGATTGATCCACGCTTATATAATGGCGCAACATTTTTAGGGCTTCGTGGTACTGTGGTTAAGAGTCATGGCGGAGCAGATGTTGTTGCATTTGCTAATGCAGTGAAAATTGCTGAAGTAGAAATAGCACACAATGTGACTAAAAAAATAAGTGAACGCGTCCAACTTGTTTTATCTGAGAGGGAAAGTTAATGGCTGTGTATTCACGTATCGCCGGCACAGGCGGTTATTTGCCGGATGAAATTCGTACTAATGATGATATTTCTAAAATCGTTGATACAACAGATAGTTGGATTTATGAACGTACAGGGATTAAAAGTCGACATATAGCTGCACCCGATGAGACCGCTTCAAGTATGGGTGAAGTTGTAGCCCGTCAAGCGCTTGAAATGGCGGGAATGGCTGCTGAAGAAATTGATTTAATCGTCCTAGCGACCAGTACACCCGACCGGGTTTTCCCCAGTGCAGCATGTTTGTTACAGCATCGACTAGGAATTCGTAATTGTGCAGCTTTTGATGTGTCAGCGGCGTGCTCTGGTTTTATTTACGCATTAAGTATCGCGGATCAATATATTAAGTCGGGAGCAGCCAAGAAAGTATTAGTGGTGGGTTCTGAGCTTAATACCCGTGTCGTGGATTGGACTGACAGAGGGACCTGTATTCTATTTGGTGACGGTGCTGGAGGGGTTATTCTTGAGGCTTCGGAAGATCCGGGTATTTTATCGACCCATATACATTCTGATGGGAAATATCAGGATTTACTCTATTTGCCAAATCCCCAAGCTGATATTGAATCGGATCAAGATGGGCATATTGTTATGAAAGGTAACGAGGTTTTCCGTATGGCAGTGAATACCTTAGGGCGGATCGTTGACGAGACTTTGGCAGCTAACAATATGACAAAAGCAGAGATTGATTGGTTAGTTCCCCATCAGGCCAACATACGTATTATCGCGGCGACGGCCAAAAAATTAAAAATGTCGATGGATCATGTAGTTATGACGCTTGAAACGCAGGGAAATACCTCGTCGGCATCGGTTCCATTAGCGCTTAATGAGGCGGTTCGTGATGGTAGAATTCAACGCGGCCAGACGATATTATTGGAAGCATTCGGTGGTGGTTTTACCTGGGGTTCTGCATTAATAAAATATTAATTTGAGGTGAATATTTTAATGAATGATCAACAAAGTAATTTAGCATTTGTATTTCCGGGACAAGGTTCACAATCTGTTGGAATGCTCACTAATTTAGCGGAGAATTACCCTGAAGTTAAACAGGTTTTTGAACAGGCTTCAGACGTTCTTAGTCTTGATATTTGGAAATTAATTCAAGAAGGGCCTGTTGAGGCACTAAACAAAACACAAAACACACAGCCGGCCATGTTGGCAGCGGGAGTGGCTACATGGCGAGTTTGGTGTAATCAAACGAATAGTCGGCCGCAGTATGTTGCAGGACATAGTCTGGGTGAATATACCGCTTTAGTGGCTGCTGGAGCCCTAACTTTTGAAGACGCCATTTTATTAGTTACTGAGCGCGGGCGCTTAATGCAGGCAGCCGTTCCAGAAGGCATTGGTGCAATGGCCGCTATTTTAGGGTTAACGGATGAACAGGTTATCACTATCTGTGAAGAAACGGCTAATGATGAAGTTGTTTCAGCAGTAAACTTTAATTCACCGGGACAGGTTGTGATTGCAGGTCATGTTGGCGCTGTTGATCGCGCTATGGTTGCGGCAAAAGAGGCTGGCGCTAAACGAGCATTGCTGTTACCGGTAAGTGTTCCTTCGCATTGTGCGTTGATGGAGTCTGCGGCCAATCAATTGGCGGATGTACTTAATCCCATAGTCATCAACTCGCCGAAGATGACATTAATTCATAATGTTGATGCTGCTGCCCATTCAGACACGGATATGATTAAGTCGTTACTTAAATCACAGTTGTATCAACCCGTTCGTTGGGTACAGACGGTTCAACACCTACAAAATCAAGAAGTTGAACATTTTATTGAATGTGGCCCGGGTAAAGTGTTAATGAGTTTGAATAAACGTATTGCTAAAGGTAAAAACCATTTGGCAATTCTTGATTCTTCAACCCTAGAAAATGTATTGGAGACAGTTAATGACTAAACAAATTGCACTAATCACCGGAGCTAGCCGCGGAATTGGTCGGGCCATTGCAGAGAAACTCGCACAAGATGGTTTTTTTGTCATTGGTACGGCGACGTCTGACAAAGGTGCTGAAGCCATTACTGCTTATTTAGCCGAAAATAATTTACCAGGAACAGGCTGTAAATTAAATGTTTCAGATTCCGAGTCTATTACTGAGCTTATTAAAATGATTAACGAAACCTACGGTGCGCCAACGGTTTTAGTCAATAATGCGGGTATAACGCGTGATAATTTATTGATGCGCATGAAAGATGATGAGTGGGATGACATCATTAGTACTAATCTAACCTCTATTTTTAGGATGAGCAAGGCTTGCTTGAGAGGGATGATGAAAGCAAAGGTGGGTCGTGTTATTAATATTTCATCGGTTGTTGGGTCGACTGGAAATGCGGGTCAAACCAATTATTCAGCCGCGAAAGCAGGTATGGTAGGATTTACTAAATCAATGGCGAAAGAAGTCGGCAGTCGTAATATTACTGTAAATACGGTGGCGCCTGGTTTTATCGATACCGATATGACACGTGAATTACCCGATCAACACAAAGAAGTTTTATTAGCGTCAATTCCATTAAGGCGTTTGGGCGCACCTGAAGAAATTGCACATGCAGTCTCTTTTTTAGCTTCTGATGGCGCTTCTTATGTAACCGGAGAAACTTTACATGTGAACGGTGGCATGTATATGCCCTAAGGTATTGAAATAATAATTAATTTCAATAAGGGGTATTGGATTACAAATTTCTTGAGTGACATTTCCAGAAATTGACGTATAATCTAGCCGCAATTGCGACTATTATCTGGGTTCGTTATGTTCCCTAGAGATAGCCGAATTTTAGAGTAATTTAAGGGAAATTTAAAATGAGTGATATTCAAGAACGTGTAAAAAAGATTGTTGCAGAGCAGTTAGGTGTTAAAGAAGATATTGCAAATGATTCATCTTTTGTTGATGACTTAGGTGCCGATTCATTGGATACCGTAGAATTAGTTATGGCGCTTGAAGAAGAATTTGAATGTGAAATTCCTGATGACGAAGCTGAGAAAATCACAAGCGTTCAGGAAGCAATAGACTACGTTAACGCAAATAAATAAGGTTTTAAAATAGAATTAGTGGGTTTGGTTTGAGCCCATTACTATTTTTTATAGCTTTTTTCAAAGAATTTTAAGGTAAGAAATGAGTTCTCGTCGAGTTGTTATAACTGGATTAGGTGCGGTTACGCCTCTAGCGAATACGGTCACTGAAACATGGGACGGTATCGTTAATGGTAAAAGCGGTATCACTAATATTGATTCATTTGATATATCACCTTTTGCCTCTCGTTTTGGGGGTGTTATTAGGGATTTAGATATTGGTCAATATATTCCATTAAAAGATGCCAAGCGAATGGATGGATTTATCCATTATGGGCTGGTGGCGGGTTCTCAAGCGTTTGAAGATTCAGGTCTAATAGTGACTGATGAAAACGCAGAACGCATTGGAGTGGCTATTGGTGCAGGCATCGGTGGTATAACGGGTATTGAAGAGTGTCATGCAACTTATACCAAAAGTGGTCCGCGGCGTATTTCACCTTTCTTTGTACCCGGAAATATCATCAATATGATTTCTGGAAACTTATCGATTAAATATGGTCTTAAAGGCCCTAATTTTGCGATCGTTACAGCGTGTACTACGGGAACGCATAATATTGGTGATTCGGCTCGAATGATTAAATATGGCGATGCTGACGTTATGATCGCTGGGGGTGCAGAACGTTGTACAACTTCACCAACGGCAATGGGTGGTTTTGCATCAGCCAAAGCACTCTCTCGGCGTAATGATGATCCAACGCGTGCGAGTCGTCCTTGGGATGTTGACAGGGATGGTTTTGTATTAAGTGATGGTGCTGGTGTTGTGGTTCTAGAAGAACTGGAACATGCTAAAAAACGCGGTGCTAAAATTTATGCTGAACTGGTTGGCTATGGCATGAGTGCGGATGCTTATCATATGACATCACCTTCTGAAAGTGGTGAAGGGGCAGCGCGTTGTATGACTAATGCCTTACGGGACGCACAAGTAAACGCTGATCAAATTGATTATATTAATGCGCATGGTACTTCGACGCCTGCAGGGGATATTGCTGAAACCCAAGCTGTTAAAAGGGCGCTAGGCGATGCGGCTTATACTACGGCAGTGAGTTCAACCAAATCAATGATTGGACATATGCTCGGTGCTGCAGGGGGTATAGAAGCGGTATTCACGGCGTTAGCCATTCAAGATCAAGTAGCTCCGCCAACTATTAACCTTGACAACCAAGATCCAGAGTGTGATCTTGATTATGTTCCCAATACGGCTAGAAATATGACTATTGATGTTGCTGTTTCTAATTCTTTTGGTTTTGGTGGAACCAATGGCACCCTTGTTTTTAAGCGTTTTTCATAAAAATAATTTTCTGTAATGTGAGTACTTTCATACAGTGTTGACTGATGTACTTATTAATGGTGAAAAGAAAGACAATTTAAATATCACTGATCGTGGTATTCAATACGGCGATGGTTTATTTGAGACGATAGAAGTCTCTTCAGGGCGAGCCGTTTTTATTGACCGTCATCTCGATCGTTTGCAACTTGGTTGTAAACAATTACACATTCCTTATCCAGGCAACCCAATTCTTTTGAGTGAAATTGATCTTTTGCTTGAAGGTGCGTCTAATGCTGTTCTGAAAATCCAAATAACCCGTGGAGCCGGTGGGCGAGGTTATCGACAGCCAGATAGTGTGACACCTACGCGAATCTTGTCTTTACATTCGTTTCCTAAGTTCCCAGACTCGTTTACACAAGAAGGTATAAACGTGACGTCCTGTAAGGGCCGGCTTAGTTCAAACCCAGTGCTCGCCGGGATTAAGCATACCAATCGCCTTGAGCAGGTGCTAGCGCGTGCCGAGTGGGTTTCGGAATCGATCCAAGAAGGTCTCATGAGTGACCAACAAGGGAATGTGATTGAAGGAACCATGAGTAATGTATTTATGGTTAAAGAGGAAAAAATAATAACACCGCTATTGGATCATTGTGGTGTGGCTGGAATTATTCGTGGATTAATTTTAGATTTTTGTCCTGAACTTGGTTTTGTTGCTGAACAGCAATTAGTCACAAAAGAATGTTTGAATGATGCCGATGAAATCTTTGTAACCAATAGTGTTATTGGTGTTTGGCCCGTTAGAATGATAGATAATCATCGTTTTTCTATAGGGCCCGTTACCCGTCAGATTAGCGCTTATTTGGAGCAATTAAAAAACCAGGAAATCCACGCATGATCAGGTCTTTTTTTTGGTTAATGGTGACGCTATTGTTAACAGCCTTAGTCTTTGCCGCAATAAGTTATCAAACCGCGGTGACTTCACCGATCACTAAGGATAATGCAATTATTTTTGAGATAAAGGATAACCAATCTTTATCGCAAGTCGTTCAACAATTAAAACAGGAGAACATAGCGGTTAACAGGGATTGGTTTAAGATAATTGCTTATTTAAATGGTCAGCAAGAGCAACTAAAATCGGGAGAGTATTTAATTACACCAGACCTGAAATTACCCGAGCTCTTAGCCTTATTTGTTTCCGGTGTTTCACATCAACATTCCATAACTTTTCCAGAAGGATGGAATTTTAACCAAATTAAGCAGACGCTAAAACAACAAGCAGCAATAAGGCAAACATTAGACGCAGTAACACTGCCAGAACTATTAAGGTTATTAAACTGCCCTTATCCCGATGTTGAAGGTTTACTTTTTCCAGATACCTATTTTTTTAAAAAAGGCGATTCTGATATCTCTATTATCAAAAGAGCGTATATAAAGATGGCTGAAGTTCTTCAACAAGAATGGGAAAATAGAGGCGATAATTTACCGATAAAGACAAGTTATGAAGCGTTAATTTTGGCATCAATTATTGAAAAAGAAACGGCTATTCCATCTGAAAGGGATCTTATAGCAGGCGTATTTAGTCGTCGATTAGATAAGAAGATGAAATTACAGGCTGACCCCACTGTGATTTATGGGTTAGGACGTAAATATCAGGGCAATATAAGGAAACAAGACCTGCTCGAGGATAGCGCTTATAATACTTATCGACACAAGGGTTTAACGCCCACCCCGATTGCCATGCCGGGGAGAGCAGCCATACATGCGGCCTTACATCCCGCGCAAGGGGATAGCTTGTATTTTGTGGCTAATGGACACCGTCGGCATGTTTTTTCTAATTCATTAGAAAGTCATAATAAAGCTGTTAACCGTTATCAGAAATAATACTCATGGAATCAGGAAAGTTTATAACCTTGGAAGGTGGAGAGGGGCTGGGTAAATCAACCAACCTTCATTTCATCCAAAGTTTTTTAGAAAAACAGGGGCTTTCAGTGGTTGTTACCAGGGAACCTGGAGGCACGCCTTTGGCAGAACAAATCAGATCATTACTTTTAGAAGAAAGAGCGGAGGCTGTCGCAGATCAGACTGAATTATTACTGATGTTTTCTGCCCGTGCTCAACACCTCAAGGAGGTTATTTACCCTGCATTGGCCCAAGGCCAGTGGGTGATTAGTGATCGTTTTACTGATGCAACCTATGCTTATCAGGGCGGGGGGCGACAAATGCAAATAAGTTTAATTCAGCAATTGGAAACTTGGGTTCAGGGCCTCTTTAGGCCTGATGTAACATTTTTACTGGATGCCCCGATTAGTGTAAGTATGCAAAGGGTGAAAGAACGGTTGAATAATGACCGCTTTGAGCAAGAACAATTACCGTTCTTTGAGCGAGTGAGAGCAGCTTATCTGTTACAAGCGCAAAATCACCCTAATCGAATTCAAGTTATTAATGCTAATCAGTCATTAGAGTCGGTACAACAAGACATGGTTGCGCATTTATTACCGTTATTACAAAAATGAATGCGTGTAGGGATATCCTCCCTTGGCATGACACTGCTTGGCAGTTATTGAGGGCCTATATTACCCATGAGCGAATTCCTCAAAGTATTTTAATCACCGGACAGGCTGGGCTCGGAAAGAGAAAGTTAGTTAGATTTTTTGCGCAATTATTGTTATGTGAGACAACGTGCAATGATACCTTTACCCCTTGTGGTCACTGTCGGTCCTGCACACTTTTTCGCTCTGGTACGCACCCTGATTTTGTGGAAATTAAATCTGAATCAGAAGATAAAGACATTGGGGTTGATCAGATTCGTGGGTTGTTGTCCCAGTTAAGGTTAACGGTTCAATATCAACAATATCGTGTCATTGTGGTGTACCAAGCGGAGAAAATGAATCGCTCGGCTGCGAATAGCTTTTTAAAAGGTTTAGAGGAGCCGCCTAACCGTACCGCTATTATTTTGATCACGGATCAATTATCGCTGATACCGGCTACTATTCAGAGTCGGTGTCAGAAAATATTGATAAAAACGCCTAGTCCTGAGTGTGCGACTGATTGGTTGGCCAGTAATAAGGTTTCCGGTGACTTGTCTTTATTATTACAGTTAACTAATGGTGCGCCCTTGTTAGCACAAGAATATGCAGGGTCTGATGCAATTGCTATTAGGGAACAATTATTTAATCAGTTTTGTTTGTTACGCAGTAAAAAGGTATCTATTGTAGAGGTTGCTGCATTTTGTTGTGATCATCATCAATTTGATTTGCTTGCTTGGATCAACTCTTGGATTGTCGACCTTGTGAAAATAAGCCAAACATCGGCGAACACCAGCGTACGGAATATTGATTTATATGATTCCTTGAACATACTCTCGGGTAATCTAGACTTACAGAAGTTATATGATTTGTATGTGACTACACTGGAATTACGTGTTCAATTAAAACAACCGATTAATAAAAATTTGGCCTATGAAGGATTCTTTATCCGGTGGTTGGCTGTTTAGTTGCGAGGTCTTAAATGGTCGTTCAGCATGATTCAGAAATATTGTCGCTCGTTATTAGCGACCAGGATGAACTACATCGTTCTTATATGCCATTGATTATTGATGGGGGCTTATTCATAGCGACTCAAGAGACGTTTGCATTAAATCATGAATTTTTTTTTCTACTGCGGCTGCTTAATGACTCTGAACGGATATCTTTTACGGGGAAAGTGGTCTGGATTACACCCAGTAATTCGGAGAACTATCGAGAACAAGGCGTTGGCATTCAATTTTGTAATGATAGCAATGGCATTATTAAAAAAAAAATAGAAAAGTACCTCTCAGGTTATTTGAATTGCGAACGAGCAACTTATACAATGTAATTATTTAATTATAGTTATTCTTCCATGTTAATTGATTCCCACTGTCACCTTGATCGAATTGATCTTACTCCTTATGACGACAACTTTAAAAACTTTGTCGTAGCTACCCAAGAACAACAAATTAGTTCAATGTTGTGTATTAGTATTGACTGGGAGTCCTATCCTGCGATGTACCGATTAGTGGAACCGTTTGATAATATTCCGGTTACCGTTGGAGTGCACCCTAATGTTCAAGAAGGTCATGATCCCAGTGTCGCTGAATTAGTTGAATTAGGAAGGGATGCGAAAGTTATTGGTATTGGTGAAACAGGCTTGGATTATTTTCGTAGTGACGGTGACCTGCAATGGCAGCATCAACGTTTTCGAAATCATATTCGGGCGGCTAAATTAATTAATAAGCCATTGATCGTTCATACGCGTGAGGCCGCTGATGACACTATTCGAATTTTACAAGAAGAAGGTGCGGATACAGTGGGTGGTGTTATTCATTGCTTTACCGAAGATTGGGCCATGGCTGAAAAAGCATTAGCATTAAATTTTTATATTTCTTTTTCAGGTATTGTTACCTTTAAAAATGCACAACAAATACAGGAAGCGGCACAAAAAGTACCTGCAGATCGTTTTCTTATTGAGACCGATTCCCCTTATTTAGCCCCGGTTCCTTTTCGAGGGAAACCTAATTATCCTTTGTACGTTCGTTACGTGGCTGAATTCATAGCACAGCTACGTAATACGTCAGTAGAACAAATTGCAGAACAAAGTACCCTGAATTTTCAGAACTTATTTTATAATCGTTAAGGCTTTATTTTAAAACGTTGGCGAATAGAGCAATAAAATTTAACGGGGTGCAGCTTCACTAACAATATTTAGAGCATGATCTAATTGCTCAACAGTATTATAGAAGTGGGGTGAAAATCTGATCCCTTCCCCTCGCATTGCGCAGAGAACCTTATGACGTTGTAAATAATGGTATAAGTGTTTTTTGGGAAGTGTTTTGTGTTTGAAGAGCACGATACCTGAATTCAGTTGCGAAGGTGAGGCGCTGAGTAAAATAAGGTGTTTGCTTTGTTGTATTTTAGAGGCTAAATAGCGGGCATTGGCAAGAACCTGTTGTTCTACGTTATCTATTCCAATTTCTAATAATAGCGATAAGCTGGCTGACAAGGCATGAATACCAAGCATGTTAGGACTACCACATTCAAAACGTTGTGCGGAAGTGTGGGCTTCCCACGGTAGATTTTCATAATCATGGGTATCCTTAATCATATGCCAGCCATATTGGGTTAATTTAAGTTGTTTTCTGGCATCAGGGTGGCTATAAAACACGCCCAGACCTTCAGGGCCACACATCCATTTGTGACCATCAGCCATAACAAAATCAGCTTGGTAACGTTGGACATCAAAATTCAAAGCCCCAAGGCTTTGAATCGCATCAATGCAAAATAAAATACCCTGTTGGCGGCAAAAGTCTCCGATCATTTCAAGGTTTAGATGTTGGCCAGCAGCAAATTGCACGGAACTGATGGTAATAAGGCGGGTCTTGGTATCGACCTTTGAGAATAAGCTGAATTCAGGTGTTTTATTTTTTTCTAAACTAGCTTGTCTAAATTCTACGCCTTGGTTTGCAAGTGATTGCCACGGAATTCGGTTAGAAGGGAATTCAATGTTGCTGGAAACAATATTGTCGCCCGGATGCCAGTCAAGGCCGTAAGCGACAAAGGATAATGCTTCAGAGGTGTTTTTAACCAGCGCAATGTCATCGACTGAAGGGGCATGAATAAGTTGTTTTAATTGGTTTTTGAGTTTCTTTTCAATGGCTATCCAGCTGAGGTAATTTGTCGAACCCATAGCGCCGTTTTCTAGGGCAAATTGCGCAACGGCTTGAACACTGCGTTGAGGCCATGGAGCAACAGCAGCATGATTAAGATGAATAACGGAGTGATCTAATTGAAACTCAAGGTGTTGGTTTCTAGTCATCGGGATGAATACCTTTACGTTAACAATACAGCGGTAAAATTAGCAAATCATTTAGGGTTGAATTTAAGAACCAATAGCTCGACTAACGCAACAAAAGATTACCCGCCTGTTAGTCGTCAAGCGGCGATTGATGAGTTCCTAGAACGGTAGTTCATCAACGGAATCCGCGATCGCATCAATCGAATCATGGGCTTGATTACCTACCACGGGGATGATAGAAATCACCGCGCCTCCCATTCGCATAGGTACTGAGAGTACTTTAGTGAAGACACAACCCTGACAAATAGCAGCAAGACAAAAAAGGGTAAGAAATTTGAATGATATGCTCATAACAACTTATAGAATGAAAATAAAAAGTAATTATATAGTAACGCAAATGGTAGTGATCAGAGAAACATGATTAAGCTTTACAGTAAATAACGTTTAAATGAAAAAAAGGTGTTTTTATCAGAGCGATGATGGTAAAAATACATAGTTACTTTTTTACGGCAATTTTGCGGTAATATTTAAAAGTTATAACGTCTCCTTTAGCTTAACCACCCAGTGATGTGATTTAAAAAATGGAAAATAATACGCTAAGAATTACCGACACTACGTTGCGCGATGCACATCAATCACTCTGGGCGACCCGTATGCGCACCGGAGACATTATTGACATTATTGATCTTATTGATACGGTTGGATACTACTCCTTAGAAGTGTGGGGCGGTGCTACTTTTGATGTTTGCTTGCGTTTTCTGCGGGAAAACCCATGGGAGCGACTTAGACTTATTAAAGCAAAAGCGGTTAAAACACCGTTGCAAATGTTAATGAGAGGACAAAATATAGTCGGGTATAAGAATTATTCTGATGATCTGGTTGAGCGTTTTGTCGGTACTGCACATGATAATGGGGTTGATATTTTTAGAATATTTGATGCTCTAAATGATTCCAGAAATGTGCGTTCAGCCATTGAAGCGGTTAAGAAAAGCGGCGCCCATGCGCAAGGCACACTGTCTTATACGATTAGTCCAGTCCATACGATTGAAAAGTATGTCAATGATGCTAAAGCGCAAGTTGAAATGGGGATTGATTCTTTGTGCGTAAAAGATATGGCAGGGTTATTGTCTCCCACGGTAGCGACTAATTTAGTATCCGCCTTAACGCACCTGAATATTCCCATTCAAATTCATTCGCATGCAACCAGTGGAATGGCTTGCTCTGCCTATTTAGACGGTGTTAGAGCCGGTGCGGGAGCCATTGACTGTGCAGTTTCTTCTATGGCTGGTTTTTCATCGCAACCCCCCGTTGAAACTATGTTGGCTATTTTTGATGAAACAGAATTTGATATTGACTTAAATATTGACGCGTTAAGAACGGTTAATCAATATTTTNTGCTCTGGATAGACTACCTGAGGTGTTAGAAGAAGTTTCACGGGTTAGAAAAGATTTAGGCTACCCTCCTTTGGTGACCCCAACGAGTCAAATTGTGGGTGCGCAGGCGGTGATGAATATTATTTGTAATGAACGCTATAAAATAGTTCCGCAAGAAGTAAAAAGTTATGTGAAAGGTTTTTACGGTAAGTCACCGGCGCCAATAGAAGCGGCTTTCATTAAGAAAATACTCGGCGATGAAACGCCCATTGATTATCGTCCTGCAGATGATCTTGAAGATATGTTGCCTACGGCAGGCGAATCTATATCAGATCCAACCCTCATTACCAATGAAGAAGATATTCTATCGTATTGTCTCTTTCCTGAGGTGGCTGTTGAGTTTTTTAAATGGCGTGCGATTCCAGAAAATGAACGACCTCCAACCCCAGCTGACCTTGAACTAGAAGAACTGGCTGTGGTTGAGGCGGTTAAAACACCCGCCTCCGTAGAGCCGCAACACCCTGAAGTATTAAGCCCTATCTTGCATCAGGATGATTACAATGGGATGAGTATCCTGATTGAAAAAGCGTCTAATTTACAATTAAATGAATTAACGCTCAAAAAAGGAGACTTTAATCTCTCTTTACGGTCTGGCACGGTAACGCAAGCGACCGATACCGGTAATATCAGTGCATCACCGATACCTCAGCCTAAAGAAAGCAAGACTGTTGACACGCCTAAAGACCCAATACGATCGATGCGATTATGGCAGGAACCTTTTATCATGCCTCAGGTATGGCTGCTGACCCTTTTGTTTCAGAAGGTTCGCTGGTCAAGGAAGGTGATATTATTTTCATCATTGAGGCGATGAAGTTATTTAATGAGATTTCAGCACCATCCAATTGTAAAATAGTTAAAGTATTAGTCAACAATGGTGACTTAATTAGTAAAGGACACCCGCTACTGGCTATTGAATATACTTAGTTAATAACGTTCTTATAAAGTTTGTTTCTGGGGGTTGAGTCCACCAGAAAAATCACCTGAATGTGGCGCCATTCCAACCCCAATATTCTCCAGGGCAATCGCTGAATTCAATATATATTCGGGTTCGTTTAACGTTTAAAAATTTTTCCAAGCACTCACTGATTGATTTTGAAATAGACGTTGTCTGGTTCGTTGTCAGACCGATGCTTTTACATTCAAGATAGGCTAAGGGATGCTTGTTCCCGGCAAATAACATGTGACGGTTTTGATTTAATTCTACCAGTACATAGTTTTCTGGTTTTCCTGTTTCGAGCGCTATTAATTGGTATTAGTGGTTAATTTTAGATAAGGCATAGCATTTCCTTTTTTACGCATTAGATTCATGACGACTATACTGCATCAGTAGGAATAGGGTAACAATCCCCCATAAGGCTAAAAATTAACAGTGTTCTTTTTTACTTTACCTCAATAATATTAACAGGGTTTTGTTTTAGGGGTGTTTTTCAACAGAATCGATTATTTGAAAGTCCCCTCCTTTTAGACTACGTTTCTTTAGAATGTGGCTTGAAAAAAAGGTTTTTTATGAACGATCGATGTGAACGAATCGCATTAAATACTAATGGATATATTGTGGTGGGGAGTGAAGAATTAATGATTTCAGTCGTTAATATTTCATTAACCGGTTTTTTAGCAAAAATGGAACCGACTGTATTAATACCCACAGTGCGGGAATTATTTCAAGGAATTAGTGAACATAAGTTAATCGAGTTTAATTTGCACGCACTCAGTGTTTCAGGACTGTGCATGATGGTGTGGAGTAAATCCATATCAGGACAGTTTTTGACTGGATTTGAATTCTATGAGTCACGGTATGATTCATTAATGAGCAAGAGTAAACGACGCTTTTATCGGCAGGCACAAGCTTTAAAGGGTATCCTTAGGCATGAGGGTTTAACGTATAACTTCACGACAACGGATACCTCTGCTTTAGGGATGATGGTCTATGTCATTGGACCGGTGGGATTTAAAAATAAAGAAAAGGTAACCTTTGAAATTCAAGAAAAAAGAATGACGGGTATGGGCGAGGTGGTTTGGCTACACTATGATAATGATAAAAACAATGCCATTATGGGGCTAAAGTTTTCAACGCTCTCGAATTTATGAAGCAGGCCATGTGGTCCGTCATTTATTGATCTATCACAACGCTTAAAAGCCTACCTAACCGGTATCATTAATGCAGGACCGGTAAATTTAGTTTGCCCTGATTGGATATCAAATAATTGTTTTAATAACATGAAAGTAGTTTTACTTTGCAAGTCATTGTCGGCAATATAATACCAATAGTCACGATAGGGAATAGCAAGGTGTGCATTTTCAGGTTTTTCACGACTGCTTAAGATCTTAAAAACTGAGCCCGCAGGTGTATGACTCCAATCAAATGTTTCCCCTTGATGGTTTTTGGTAATAATCACTAAGCCTGCATGCACATGCTCAATAGGGATATCAATGTTTTGAGAAAGATAAAACATAATACTTAATATTGACCGTGTTCGAATAGTGAGCTGGTTTTTTTCTTGCTTGAGAAAATTAGTGTTTAAGGTGATGAGTGCGGAATTATTCTGGTCTAAGGTAAAGCCTAATAATCTACCCAGTTCATGCATTTCTTTTGTTTCATGATCATTGTGCGCTTTAAATAAAATATTTATTGCCTTATCATTAGTGGCTGAACCCATGTCAATAGTGCCTTGATCAAGCTGGTGTTTTAATAGCGATAGTAATTTCTTGAATTTCCTGAATTTAGGCTCTTTTGTCGGTGTCGGGCCAGAGGCAGACGGTGCATTTAATAAGTCATTTGTCTTTTCCACACACAACCCGAAAACACGTTCAATACTCCAACCTGATTGCGTTAGAACCATGATGGCATCAAGAGAAATACCGGATAAAACATTTTTGAGGAAGTCTTCTCCTTGTACCGGTTGGTAGGTAATCGTGGGCCTGTCTGTGTAGCCAATGCCGATGTCGGGTTTAATTAAATTGCCACCTGGCGCAAGATCAAAGCTAGAACTGAAACCTAAATTACCACTAAAGCTCATCGATGCAGTGACACTGCTGACTTTCAGAAAATAGGCCTCATCCAAGTATTTTAATCGAACTAAATTAAGTAACATTTGATGATTTAAAGTCATGGCTATAGCGTTGTTATAGCCGGTATGGGTTTCTTTAACGATATTGGGTCCGAAGGAAGATTGGCAGCCCGTTAAAGAAATAATTAACAGTAAAAGGGCCCCGGTATTTTTAAGTTGATGACGCATAAGGGTTGGTAACAGCATGATGACAGTTGCTAATCAGTGTAGCATTTTTAAAAAATGGATATCCCTTTATACTAATTCAATCTATAAGTTAAGCGATGAAATAATCACATTTTATACAGCGTATAATAACGATAGAACCTTCATTTATTTCCAGAGCGAGTAGATTTCACCGATGGCAATTTATCCACCTGCTAGTGAACTTACCGATAGCGAACTTGAACACGTTATCAAGAAAGCTAATAAGGCTTACCGGTTAGGGAAACCCACTATAGAAGATTCTATGTATGACCATGAGTATTTAGCCGAGCTACAAAGACGTTATCCTGAGCATAAACTTCTTCATCGAGTAGAAAAAGAACCCTTTTTTTCGGAACAAAAAGTTAAACACCGGAGGCCGATGTTAAGTACAGATAAGGCCTATAGTCTTGACGACATGGAGCGCTTTTTTCAACGGGTAAAAAAAGCAGCGGATAAAATTTCGGTTAATCATGATGATATTAAAGTGCGTGTCACGGCTAAATTAGATGGCCTAGCGGCTTCTTTAGAGCAAGGTATTTTAGCAACCCGTGGTAATGGGGAGTCTGGGACTAATGTCACGCATGTATTTGATTTAGGGGTTCGCCATGTCGGTGACGATACGGGTTTAGGAGAATTAGTCTTAGCATCTGCGTATTTTGATGAATTTCTTAAAGATGAATTTACCCACCCCAGAAATTTTATGGTGGGACTCGTTGGTGCAGATAATATAAATCAATATGCTAAAGCGGCCTTATTAGCCGGTGCGGCACAATTCGTGCCCTATACAGCATTGAAAAATTGGCAAGGAAGCATAGCTGAATTAATGATTGACCTTGAGGCTGTTTGTCAGTCGGTTAAGGCGTGTGGTTATCCAACAGACGGTGCAGTTATTGACATTATGAATCCTGAAATTCAATTAGAAATGGGGTCTACTAATCATCATCACTGTTATCAAATAGCTAAAAAAGATCTAGGCGAAAGATCGCAAACTATCATTGAAGATGTTTTGTGGCAAACAGGAAGAACCGGTCGGGTGACGCCAGTTTTTAGTGTAACGCCTGTTTTTATTTCTGGTGCAACGATTAGGCGGGTCACTGGACATCATGCAGGAAATATTTTAAAAGATAATATTGCCAATGGTGATGAAATTGAAATTTCAAGAGCAGGAGAGGTGATTCCTAAGTATGAGCGCAAAATTTCTGGGCAGGGTTCGCCTTTAATACCAAAAGTTTGCCCAAGTTGTCTGAGTACACTTGAATGGGATAATGATTTTTTGGTTTGTTATGATTTGAATTGCCCTGCGCAATTACAGGCAAGTTTAGAACATTTTTTTAAAATTATAGGCAATGTCGATTTATTAGGGCCTAAAAGTATTGAGAAAATTATTGCATTTGGAGTGGTCACTTTAGAAGGAATTTATCAGTTAGAACAAGGCCAATTAGACGCTATGGGTTTTGGTCCCAAACAATCAGAAAATATTATTCAACAACTTGAAAGATCACTAACGGAAGCGGTTGATGATTATCGTTTTCTAGCGGCTTTTGGCCTTAATCGATTGGGGGTGGGTGATTCGCGTCGGTTATTAAAACATATCCCATTGGAACAATTACCGACTATGACAGTGCCTATAATGTCGGCAATCAATGGTTTTGGGGAGCTAACCGCCCAGGCCGTTGTTAAGCAGTTAGCACATAAGTGGCCAACCATTAGATTTCTGATGGATCAAGGCTTCATCCTTGAAAAGACAATGTTAGAACGAGACAGGGTCATAGCGGAATCTGTATTGACCGGTAAGAAAGTAATTTTTACAGGGAAAATGCAGCGCAGTAGAAGAGCAATGCAAGAGCAAGCTTTGGCACTCGGGTGTGAAGTCCCGGGTTCACTTTCTCACGCTACAGATTACCTCGTGTGTGGGGAGAATGTTGGCGCTAGTAAAATTGCACGTGCTACGGACTTAGCAGTAAAGATTGTTTCTGAGTCTGAATGGGTCATTCTCATGAATGAATCTAAGGTATAAACGTTAAATTTCATTGGGCGTGATTACATTTTTATGATTCTCAATTAGCATAGAAAATGTGGTTAAGAGGTCGGTTTTTTTATTTTACTAGTGTTTTGAAAACAAAATTAAGTTACTATAAATTTTCAACTTATCATTCATGATTTTTTGAAAAATAGATTAAGAGCCTATGTTAAAGATTACGACAATAATGGACTTATTTTGGTATTGTTTTTGTCTGTGTTTAGGGTTGCATTAAAATAGAATTTAGAGGGGAAAACAGTGGAATCAATTATTGCAGTTAGTATCATTGCGGGTATCGTAGCAGGCCTTATTAAGGAAAATTTAGGAACACAAAGCGGCACACATGTTGTTGCGGATGAAACAGCACCCGCAGAAAAGCCTGTAGCTAAGAAAGCGCCGGCGAAAAAAGCAGCCGCCAAAAAGCCTGTAGCTAAGAAAGCGCCGGCGAAAAAAGCAGCCGCCAAAAAGCCTGCAGCTAAGAAAGCGCCGGCGAAAAAAGCAGCCGCCAAAAAGCCTGCAGCTAAGAAAGCGCCCGAAAAAAGCAGCCGCTAAGAAATAAACAGTAGGTCTTATTACAGTTTGATTGTAATAAGGGTGGTTGTGAGTTTGAATGGGACCGTTAGTGACGCTGTACGAGAATGACCACAGTGCTTGACGGTTATTCTCCACATAATGGTTAAGCTGAGCGTTTTTTAAGAAGGACTGAGGCGATAGATATTTTTTCTATGTTATGCGAATTGGAATTGATTTAGGCGGAACCAAAATAGAATTGGTTGCTCTTGATTTTAATGGTTTAACGTTATTTAAACAACGCATAGCAACCCCTCCAAATAGTTATCCCGATACCCTCAAAGCCATTGCTTGCTTGGTCGACGAATGTGAACAAGAATTAGGCGTGAGTGGTTCAGTCGGTGTGGGTCATCCGGGTGTAATCTCTCCGGACACTGGAGTCGTTAAAAATGCTAATTCAGTATGTCTTAATGGAAAACCCTTAAAAGAAGATCTTGAAAGTCATCTTAACCGCACTGTTCGGTTAGCGAATGACGCTAATTGTTTTGCATTATCTGAATATAGCGATGGTGCTGGCGTAAATTGTAACAGTCTGTTTGGGGTTATTCTGGGCACCGGTGTCGGTGCAGGGATTGTTGTCAATGGTACGGTCATAACCGGTTGCAATGCTATTGGCGGTGAATGGGGACACAATCCATTACCTGGCTTTAACCCATCTGATGGTGACAACTTATCTTGCTATTGTGGGCAGTCAAATTGTATTGAAACTTTTTTATCAGGCCCAGGGTTTGCGGAGCGGTTTAATGCTGAAAATGAATGTGATTTTGATAGTAGGCAAATTATTGATCAGACGACGCAAGGAGATCTGATTGCGATCAGTGCTTTTGAACGTTATTGTGACCAAGTTGCCCGATCATTGGCCGGTATCATAAATATACTTGATCCTGAGATCATTGTGCTCGGTGGTGGAATGTCTAATATTGCACAACTTTATGATCGTGTGCAGGCCTTATGGGGCGATTATATTTTTTCAGATACGATCAATACACAGCTGAGTGCAGCCCGGTATGGCGATTCAAGCGGTGTTCGTGGTGCAGCGTGGTTATGGCCAGAGGGCTAGGTGTTGTTTATTTATGAAGTTAGGTGATAAAAAACCTACCCAGCAGCGCATTAAAAAATGACCACCAGATAGGTATTAATTACACGTAAGCGATGGGGCTATAGTTTTTCAAATACCGCGTAACCCATCATGCCTCCTTTTAGAACCAATTTTTTCCCTTTCCGCAAAAATACTTTATAGCGATCATAAAGTGAACGACCAACACGTTTAATAATCAAGGTGTTGTTTTCAACAGTAAATGTTGATGTAATGGTAAAAGGTGCAGCAGCGCGGTGATCAATAGCGCTTAAACTAAAACTCCCATCCGTATTAAACGTCCAGGTTTGATTTTCTTTGATTTTCTTTTTGTCAACATAACTGAACGGATTATCATCGACACGGTCAGGTTTTTTTGCGAAAAGCTTAGGCCCCGTTGCAATTAACTTCCAACTTCCAGCGAAATAAGATGCATCTAGAGTCATTTCTTCGGCTTCTGCAGCCATAGATTTAAAGGGAAGAAGTAATGCCAAAAGTAAAAGGGGTAATGTTATGAGTTTATGCATAATTAAACGCTCGTAGTTAATTAAAAAAATACTGAAGTACCGTCATCCTAACATAGAGCGCAGAATGGTTTATAGATGAAATAGGGAGTGACAGGGGTGTTTGTTCAACATTAACGTGTTCATTTAGATACATTTTTGTTGTGGGACATAGATATAACCATTTTCCGTATCGCCGAAACACTGGTCGTTAACGCCGGTCACATATAATCCGCCGATATAGGCACAGATTATGGCATCCAGAGTATCTTCGTTTTGTTTTAAGGTATGGCCTTTCAGTGCTGTAATATAGTCAGGCTCCACATGGTGTTGAAAAAGGGTGTTAATAGTCAACCTTAGCACCTGGGAAGAGTGCAGGCGGCTAAGGTATTTAGCCAATGTAATTTGGCCTTGTTTTCTAGTCGCTACAGACCCTTTTTTGTAAAGATGGCGTTCAGTTAAGGCAAAAAATTCGATGATTGCAGGGTGCGGATAACATTCTAATTGCCAACATCCTCGGTCTGGATGATTTAAATGATAAAAACCTAATTGCGTTAAATGCTGTGACAATACAACACTGTCAGCATTGGGGTAGAGTGTTTTATTAGTCGGGTGACACCCTGCCTTTTTTGATCGATAATAGCTATTTAATTGTTGCTCACAAAACCGTTGCCCCGTTTGATTAGGGATAATTAGAGAGGCATCAAGAGCTAGTCCGGTCAGAGCGGGTTTTTCTTTAATCTTTTTGAGGATTTCAGGAATAGTTTTTATGCTCGGTATTAAATCATTAATGATTAATTCACCATTCATGAGTTCACCAAAAGCCATGGCTGAATTGTTTTTATTACAATGCCAAGCGAGATCAATACCACAAATATAAGGATTATTTTTAATAACAATACCTGCCCAAAAGGTGTTTTTTTTATTATAACGTGACGGCGTATTGTTTTTTCAACCCGTTAAATTATGGGGAAAAGATGAAGCCTCATGTCAAGACCGTAAATGCCGATCATTTTTGTTAGACTATGATCTCAATAGAAAATTTGTTGGAATAAATGGATCTTGTTGATGGCTAAAAAAATAATTGCAATTGTAGAAGATGACGAGCAACAACGCAGTCAGTATAGTGTCGCCTTGCGCGCGCAAGGCTATCATGTCGATGAGTATTCAAATAGAGCACAGGCTGAAAGAATGTTTCGCCAACAACTCCCTGATTTAGCCATTTTAGATATCATGCTTGGGCACGATTTAGAAGGTGGGTTTGAACTCTGTCGTTTCATTGAGCAGATTAAACCGCGTGAAGTTCCTATTTTATTTTTAACCAGTCGCGGTAATGAGGTTGATGAAATATACGGTTTAAATCTCGGTGCCTGGGATTATCAAACCAAGCCGGTTACCTTTGAATATCTTTTAGCCCGCGTTCGTTCATTATTGAATATCAAACAAGGTTTATCTTCCGAAGTCGTAGCAATCTCAACCCCTTGCCAACAATTGGGTCCGTTGGCCATTAATTCAGTGACTTGTAAAGTCACTTGGCATGAGCAGGGTGTGTTATTAACGCCAACAGAGTTTGCGATGCTCAAACGATTACTCGATTGCCCTGATGGTGTCAGCTATGATGGTTTTTCAGAAGCGACACGTCAGGGTGTTGTTGAAAATAACACGATTAATACTCATATAGCTCAAATTCGTCACAAGTTTAAGGCCGTTGATGGAAATTTTAATGCGATTAAAACGCGTTATGGTTTCGGTTATAAATTATCGTTGGAATGAAAGCGAGTTCTTTTCGATTACGGATAGGTCGAGGCCCGTTAGTTATTATTGGCCTGTTTCTGATAATGATTTTTACCTTGGGCTATCGTTATTTTCAGGAAATGAAAGAGCTCCACCTTCAGGTACAAACCGAAGCGCAATTATTGTCAACACAAGCGATTGCTAAGGTATTACATGAGCGCTCTGATTTGTTTTTTTATTCCAGCGAACTGGATAGTGAATGGATAGAAAAATCATCGCTTAATGTCTTTCATTTGCGCGCACCCATTACCCTTAACGGTGATAAGGATGATTGGGGAATCACAGATGATTTTTTTCACCGTTACAGTCAAGACAGTGCGCTTTATGCTGAAGACAGCCGTTTCTCTCAGCCACTGGCATTCAATTTGTTATTAGGGGAACGGGCGAAAAGCCTTTATGGGTTTGTTGCAGTTGAGGATTCTAAATTGCTCTTTAGAGATCCTTTAAAGTACCGCAGGCTTGATAACAGTGATCATATTCGTTTAATTCTTAAAAAGAATGGTTTGCCACAACGCTATGTGTTGGTCGCCGCCCAACCGGGCGAAATGACCGCTTTTGAAGTCCATGAAGACTGGCGTCATGCGGTTACAGGAGAACCGGAATATCAAATTAAGGCATTTTTGAAGCCGACAAAAAAGGGTTATCAAGTTGAGTTTCAATTACCTTATGATTGGGTGGGTTTTGAGCATCGTCTTGTCGTGATGGCCGCTGACGTGAATGACTCGTATTTTCGTCAGGTAGAAACAGTGATCGGAACATTGCCGACGCAATGGTCGGGTGAGCTCAATCAACTGATTATTTTGTCATATCCGTTACAAAAAATATTAGCCGGTCTTGAGCGACTTGAAAGCACGCGCATTTGTGTCGTTGATCGTTATCGACGGGTTAGGACGGTGACACCCTCGATGACCCAGACGGTTAATCTATGCGATAAAAATAATGAAAAAAGCAAACGTTTAATTGATTCAGCGTTGGCGGGTGCCAGTCAAGTGGTTACCTATCAGCGTAAAAATGAACAAGGGATTATGAGTACGGTGATTGCGAGCGCAGAACCTGTTTTTCTTAAAGAAGAAATTATCGGCGCTGTGTTACTTGAAAAAGACAGTCAGGATATTTTAACGCATCAACGTAAGACGCTTGACCGCTTGGCGTATGTGATTATTGCTGTGGTGATGGGCATCTTCTTATTTATAGTGCGCTTGTCTTTTCGAATTTTACGCTTAAGTAGTGAATTAAATAGCGTTATTAATTCAGAAGGGCGTTTAGTTAAAACCGATATCCAATCAGAAAAAGAGGCTCGAGATGATTTAGGTGATTTGTCGCGTGGGGCGACTGAGCTGTTAGGTCGGTTAGGACGCTACACGCATTTTTTAGAAACCATCCCGAGAACCCTGCGCCATGAAATCTTAAATCCGGTCAATGCGATAAGTTTAGGGCTGCAGCAATTAGAGACATCACCAGAAAAAGTTACCGAAATCGTTAAAAAAACCAAGCGCTCCATTTTACAACTCGAATTGATTGTTAGCCGATTAACTGAAGCAGCCCATATTGAGGAGGCATTGGCAACCGATGTTATAGCCACCATCGATTTAGCCTATTTGCTGGGTGATTATGTGGAAAACATTCGCGAATTACATCCGGCGGTCCAATTTAACTATAGCGATTCTAGTCGTGAGGTTCTTATACAAGGCAATGACCTTCGCTTTGTACAACTCTTAGATAAGATCAAAGATAATGCGATCAATCATCTTTCCCCAAACGGCAGTATTGATATTGTTTTGGGGTGTGAAGCCGGATGGGTTTCTGTGACTATCAGTAATGATGGTCCGCTGGTGAGTGACTCGGTGTTGAAGGCGCTTTTCACAGGGATTATCCCTCGTCAGAATGCCGCAGTAAATAGTCCACATTTAGGTATTGGGTTGTATATCGCTTATCATATTATTCAATCGCATCGGGGCCATATTAATGTTACCAATCGTTTGGATGGATCGGGCGTATCAGTAGTTCTAACCTTACCGGCGGCCTAAAGGTTGCCAGATCAACATGCCCATCTTTTCTTCATTATTTATTCATAAATTCTTAGTAATTAGGTCATACGATTAATGCTTAAATAAGCATCACATTCATTCATTGGCCCCTTTGAGTAAGGGCTATTTAAAGTGTAGGAGACCGTCGTATGTTGAAATTAAAGACTGGTAAATTAGCAGTATTACTGACCTTGTTTTTTATGGTGGGATTTAGTCATGCCGCTAACCCGCTTTTAAAAACAGGTAAACCCACCGGTTTAACAACCCAGATTAATCAAGTCGATGAACAGACACAATCACACTGTACAACCCTGATTAGTCCCAGTAAGTTTTTAGACCAATCTGCAGGCTTTAAAAAAGGCGTTACTTATTTTAGTCACGATAGTATTTTGATCAGCCAACCCTTTGTGGAGTTAATCGCAAAACAAGCTGAGCAGTTAAGTCATCATTCAGACACCTGTGTATTTTTAGCGGGCTATAGTGATTCAATAGGCCCAGCACCATACAATCAACAATTGAGTCTTGAAAGGGTTGAAGAAGTGGCCAAGATGATGATTTATTTAGGTGTAAACCCGGGACAAATCATAAAAGTTGGCTATGGTGAACAGTTCGTAGAAGCGGAATCGAAATTAGCCAAACAGCGTCGTGTCGATTGGTATTTAACCGATGCGTTGGGTAAGTTATAACCCTTGGCTGATGACATAAACCCAAACGTAATACGTTGCTATTAGCTTTTTAATACACATTCAGTTATGGTTGTAAAATTGTTAAATTACTAAAACAAGTTAATGAAAATATTGAAACGTGATCGTCTCCTTCTCCTGTTGATAATGACTTGTTTAAGTCACCCGGTAATGGCCGGGTGGATTTTAAATCAGGACAGTAGTCAGATAAATTTTATTTCGGTCAAAAAAAATACGGTTGGTGAAGTGCATGTGCTGACGGGTCTAACAGGGTCTGTAGATGACAACGGTCAAGTATCCCTTACTATCAACCTCAATAGCGTAGAAACTCAAATCCCCGTTAGAAACGAACGGCTAAAGAAGCTATTTTTTGAGACCGATATATATCCTGTAGCGACGGCAGTGACAACATTGGATCTTACTGAAATAAATGCCTTAACCTTGGGTCAGTTAATATCCCAAGAACTCACAATAAACCTTCAGTTACATGGCGTTCAAATCGCGTTACCTGTGAGTGTTCAGGTGAGTGCCATGAGTGATCATGCCTTGTGGGTTACGCTAACGGAGCCCGTTGTTTAAAAACACTGATGACGCTGGCAAAATTACCTTCCATCAGTACGGTTGTCCCGGTTACGGCAAGGTTGCTTTTTGAGGCCGAATAATCTCTTAGAGTGTTCGTGTCTTGAACGATAGTGGGCGTTGTAATAGATGCAAAATATAGGGCATATGACTCATTTTTAAGATATCTTAATCCTTGGGTTCGATATCACTAGTTAAATGCCTTTCTAGTGTGTTCTACTGAGCAATTATTCAAAAACAATTCAGTGCCTTGCATCTCGTTTTTGGAGATAACTGATTTTAGTAGAGGGTTTACTGGGGATATGGCTCATTCATCGTTGAGAATTGTTTTGTTAGTCACAATTCTTTTTAACTTAACGGCTTGTAGCTCATTATTAAAGGAAGACTCAGAGCCTACCGTATTCGATATTCCCTCGCAGTGGGAAGAGCGCGTTGATAATGGCCCCGTAGATGTCAGACCGTGGACTGAAGACTTTAATGATCCCTTGTTAAATGCTTTTATTGATGAGTCCATACATAAAAATTATGATTTAGAAGCGATTCGTTCTGCGATGTTTATCAGTCATGCCAATGCACGGGTTAACGGTGCAGATCAGTTACCTCAAATTGGGGCTAACTTTAACCCGAGCCGAAATAAAAGAAATAACAGCGGTGGTTTTGGGGTAAACAGTGGCTCCTATACCGATACCTGGCGAATTAATTTAAATATTAATTGGGAATTTGATCTTTGGGGAAAAATAGCTAATCGTGTTGAGGCGACTGAATTGGAGTATGAAGCCTCGCAAGAGGATTTTAAAGCCGCTTATTTGTCTCTTGCGGGCAATTTAGGTCGTTCATGGGCCGATGCAGTTGCCGCAAAAGTGTTGTACAATTATAGAACACGGCTACGCGCAAGGTATTTTTACAGCGTTGGACCTGCGTTTAATGCGTTCTAATTTAGCACAAGCTAAAAATCAACTGTATGCACAAGAAGTGGTAAAAAATAATACCGTGAGAACCTTAGAGGTTTTATCGGGGCGTTACCCCAAAGGTGAATTACCGATTTCAAATCAATTACCGACAATAAAACAAGAGGTTCCACTTGGAATCCCTGCAACATTACTGGAACGGCGCCACGATGTTATTGCCGCACGACGACGTTTGGCCGCTGCCGATCACCGTGTGGCCGAAGCCAAGAAAGCTTTTTTACCGAATATTTCACTCACAGGATCGGTAGGTAACCAAACCAAAGAATTATCAGATATCCTTAATTTTAACTTTTTTGTCTGGAATATTGCCTCCAATGTTGTTCAGCCTATTTTTCAAGGCGGGCGCCTGTGGGCGCAAGTCGATCAAAGTGA
>LWDU01032098.1_pt1 | contig 51021 bp, 40 predicted proteins | sample 727161 | NCBI WGS metagenome assembly LWDU01 (sample SAMN04566230, study PRJNA314399) | hydrothermal vent metagenome | isolation source: deep sea hydrothermal plume seawater | place: Mexico: Gulf of California, Guaymas Basin | collected 2004-07-11
TGCTTCAAGATCCTGTTCGACCGAAAGGACGTCTGTCTCTATCCAATCCTGGGACATGAACTCATCCACGACGCCAAATCCGCCCCATATGGCAGAGAGAAAGATGCCCAGTATGATGCCGACTACGCCTATCCCGATGAACATCATCCGCTTCTCATCATCGTCGGGGATTGTTTCATCTTCAGATGGAGCATCTTCCATGATGCGGGGTCCTCACCGGACTAATTGAGGCTATCCATAGATACAGAGGGGGGGACATGCAACTAACGGGTGTTGGATGGGTAGTGAGTGTACTGGGAGACTGAACACCCATTGTACTCCTTCAGAATATAGCGAGGGATTTGCAAGAACCCTTGCGACTTCGTGGAAATGATATGTCAGTTGTCTGTATCTGCCTCTGTTTGTTTCTCTTTGTTTCTCTCTTCTTCAACTGCATCAGCAACCTTGCCAGCCGTACTAAGAATCTTCTTTTTTAAACCATTGAAGTTAAGAAATATAATCCCACCAACTGTCAAGAAAACGCCCCCAATTATTGTAAAAATACCTCCAATATAGAGTCCAACTCTAGGTTCGTCATCATCAAAGGTTGCAAATCCAGTTTGTACCATCATAATCCCAGATATTATTAATGAGAATGAGATGATTTTTGTCTTCGTTGTTGTCGTCATAATCTCTCTCTCTATTCATGCCCAATAGTGCTTATATCAAATACTAATCCCTGAAATTACCCCTCGCGATACCCATTGTACAGGCATCTCACGCGTGGGCGTTGTGCGCGATTGGAAAGTTTGCTAGATTTTTTGAAGAAACATTGGGCTATTGATTCAGTAGTTCTATGTGTGCCTTGCTCGTGGGATGCTCATGGACCCAAGGTCTCAAGGCTGGACTGTTGATGTTGACCCCTCTCTCCCCGAGGTATCTCCCCTCTTGCTCGTAGTAAAGCGCCCCGAAGATGGTTGGCCGGTTATCGACGAATATGACTTGAACAAACGACTCAAAGCGATTCGAGATAGTGTTGATCTTGAGGAATTAAGGGCCGAGCCTGCAGTTCAAGCCTATCGTGACTTCTATTGGAAATTAGGCATTGACCCAACAAAAAAGCGTCCTGCAGGAGAGGCATTGGCCCGAAGAGTTCTGCAAGGAAAGCCAATGCCCAAAATCAACCCAATTGTTGATATTTACAATTTGATAAGCGCCGAAACAAGAATTGCAATTGGCGGTTACAATTTGGCCACTTTAACCTCATATTGCCCAGATAAAGTTCTGCGACTTTGCCCTGCAACCAAAGGTGAGCACTTTCTTGGCATAGGAATGTCTGACCCTGTATTGCTGAAGGGCAACCAAGTGGTATTCATGGCTGGAAAACTTCCCTTTGCAATTTTCCCTTATCGCGATGGCTATCAAACTAAAATAAATGGCGATGATAAGGCGGTGTTATTTGCTTTAGAGGATGTTCCTGGGTTACCAGATGGCTTGCTTGAGCGCACTGCTGACTTACTTCTCACATCACTGGGTATAGATCCTTCCACTTACCTCTAACTACCTTCTTCAGGTATCCATAATTCGGTCGCCGGCATCTCCTAATCCGGGGCAGATATAGCCGTTTTCATTTAGTTTTTCATCAACCCCTGCCATCCAAATTTGCACATCGGGGTGAGCACCTCTAAGTGCCGAAATCCCTTCGGGTGCGGCGATTAATCCAATGAAACGAATTTGCTTGAGTCCGGTTTCTTTCAAGCGCGAAATCGCCGCAATCGCCGAACCACCAGTTGCCAACATAGGGTCGACTACAAGTGCCAAATCAACATTGGGTGGGGTCGGCAATTTATCATAATAATAAACTGGCTCAAGTGTTTCTTCATCGCGATACATACCAATATGCAGAATCCTTGCCATTGGAAGCATTTCATGCGCAGCATCACTCATTCCTAATCCAGCGCGCAATATCGGAACAATACCGATTTTTTGCGCCAAACTTTCTCCACTAAATTCACTCAGTGGTGTTTCACGATTATCTGGAACCGTGGGGAGGTCTGCAGTAGCCTCACAAATTAGGATTTGAGTTATCTCTTTAGTCAATTGTCTAAACAAAGGCGATGGAGTATTCACATCGCGCAATCTAGTCAATTTATGTGCAACTAAGGCATGTTTTGGTACGAAAACTCCGTCTGCCATCTAATTCCCCATTTCATTGTGCAAAGAGGTAAAAGCATCTGGAAGTAATTCAGATAGCATCCATACTTTGCCGATTTTCCCTTCATCTGTTCCGCCAATGACCTCTATGTCTCCACAGTGTTCCCATAAGAATTGTCTGCAGGCACCGCAAGGTCCGAGTGCAGTATCGGCGGCAGCGAATTTATCCTCTCCTTTCGAGTATCCAATGATGGCTATGCGGGTGAACTTTCTTACCCCTTCCGACAGGGCTTTTGTTAAGGCTACTCTCTCTGCACAAATAGTCAATCCAAATGAGTCGGATTCAATATTACAACCGAAATGAACTTTGCCGTCGTCATCTTCTAAGGCTGCACCAACATGAAAGTTTGAGTGGTGGGCGATGGCATTTTCGCTTGCTGCGCAAGCGACTTCGATTAGATCCTCTCTGCTAACTAGTGATTGATCTGCACTCATGTATTCCCTCTCATTAAGCCGAATGGGCAATACTCTATGAGTCTAATGATAAGAGACTTTGAAACAACAAAGGCTGGCTATTGTAACGGGGGAGGTTTGAAGTTAGTGATGTGTATTGACATACCATGTCGGTCATCAATCTACCTGAGGTCCGTTTGCCGGCGCGTCCTAAAATATTGGATGGTCTTGGAGAAAGGCAGGCTACATTCCGAATTTGGTTACCCGTCTTCATTCTCATCTCTTTGTTGGTTGCTTCCATTACACCTCTCCTAACTCTTGAGAAAACCCAACCTACTGAGGCGGAGACCGAGGTAACTTACACTTATTCCGTATTTCCGGAAAGAATTGATGTTGAATTAACCGGTATGGATGATTTCATTGCTGCTTCCGAGGGTGAAGAGGAATTAGCAGGGTTTCCCACTACTTGGTCCGAAGGGCACGACCACGGACTCAATACCGGGGAGATAAAAGAAATGCAACATGATACATCTCTACTTGCCAAAGAGCATGCATCAAATCTTTGGTGGTCGGGACTTTTCACAATTATCCTTCTCTTCTTAGTTATGGAAAGAGGCAGTACTGGTAGTTTCTTTTCATGGAACCCGCGAGTAACTGAAATTATTTCTGCAATAATCAGTCTATCTCTATTATTTTCCTTGCTCTTTTGTATTGGCAGCATCGCCTCCTTAGGTGATGCTGCACCGGAGGCACTGGGTTATACCTCGCTTGAAGGAAATTTGTTCGGCCATTCTTCTGCAGAGGTTGATGGCGGTGAGGAGAGCATTTCTTGGGCACCGGGTTTTTCTTTGTGGATTGAGTTATTGGCATTAGTGATGGCACTACTTCTTTTTGTTGTTCATTTACTTGAATCCATGACCCCTGGATGGTTGGGTGAGAGCCGCCCTTCTAGTCTTCTATCACTATTCAAAAAAGGTGAAGATTGTTCTTCTTTGGAAAAGGCCGAAAAATTCGTTGGTTCAATGAAAGTTGGATTCAACATCCTACCTTCTTTGACGCTTGTTCTTGCTATTGCTTTGATAGGAACTGCTTTACTGATGCCTATGGCTAACATTACTCAAACTTGGCAGATGCAAAATGAAGCAGGAGATTGGGAAGCGATTGAGGTTAATTGGGAAGCAAGTATCTTCAGCACAACGTTCACAAATAACAGTGGTTTTTCTGATCAGAGTGATTTCTCCCCAACCACAGGAGTATTGAGAGAAAATGCCACAGTGTCTGGTATGGAGTCGGTTATTGATGAGATTAGGATGAATCATTTGACTGCTCTGTTCATTATTTTAGTTCCTTTGACATTAGCCCTTCTTCCACTTCAATATAGAAATCGAGTTGGTTCACCTCGTTTGTGGTTGGGTGCTTGCCTTTTGACATCTGCTTGGATTCTTTCTGGAATGCTTACAACAATTTCTGAAGGAGGTACATCGTTTCACGCAGATGCACTTAGTGCCACCCCTGTAGAGGGGATCTCTTATTTTTGGGGTTCTTCTAGTCCTGGGACTTATGGCCATGTGATGGGAATGGCTACTAGCGTAGAAGGTGCAGACTGGATTTATGATTTGATGGTGGTTGACTGGAACTTGGGTGTCGGCGTAATATTGCTGAAGATGGCAACCTTCCTATGTCTATTGGGTGGTTTTGCAAGTTTGTCTGGTGTACATGAGTCGGCCTCTCGAAATGAGGATGCCATTCCTGGCATTGGAGTATTTACTAAGGCGATACATGGAGAGCACTTTCCTGAAGCGGGCTGGCTCGGTGGTAGCCCAGAGGCTAGCAACAAAGTCACCTTCGCAGGAATCACAGTCTTACTATTATTGGCTATGACTTTAGGTGGCGTTCTCGAATTCAGCCTAGTTTCAAAGGGTGATTCTGCTGGGCCTACCTTGCGTACTTTCGATGTCGATATTGATGATACATCTGATGACACGGGGTCCGATGGGCAATTGAATCAGGGAGGAGTACTTGAATTGACAGTTGATATTCCTGCAAGTTATGTTGAGAATGTCACATCGGCATCTTTCCAGGCTGGATGCTCCGACAATGTTGGCGATTTTGGGTCTAACAACCCAGTGGGAGAGGAGGATGATGCCATTCGTATTGAGATTTATCTTCCTGAAGAGCATGGAGGACTACTACTAGTGGAGGAAGAAGATTGTGTCGACAATTGGTCATTTTTCCACACAGTTGGCGATGATTCACCAAATTCAGGTACATATAGAGTTCAGGCACGCAATGCCGATTCAGCGGGTAGCCTATTCAATGCTGATGATGAATTAATGATAACAATCGATGTGAAGATAACCGCCATCTGCAAAGGGTCGGCATTTGGAACAGGAGCCAATGAAGATGATGAGTTGTATGCTGCCGTCTATGTTTATTGGCAAGGCTATTATGGTTATGTCACTGAAGTAAGCGAGGAATGAAATTAACACCTTCAGTAAAGGGTCGATGATGAAGTGCAGGGAGCAGATTCTTGATGTTCGAATCCTGCTTTGATTGAATCGTAATGTAGAGTGATAATCAAGTGCAGGGAGCAGGATTCGAACCTGCGAAACAGTATGTACTGGGACCTAAACCCAGCGCCTTTGACCAAGCTTGGCAATCCCTGCTTATTCGTGGCGGTAGCACTATTGCTTTTGAGGCTTAGTATTTGGAATGAAGTTTGATTGCTACACATAAATCAATATCAAGGTGAAAAGTTGATGGTAATTTCAATGAAAAGAAGAACTTACTTTGATTCAATATTGTAGCAATCTTGGATTGCGGCAAAAAATGACTACCCTACAAAGGGACATTTTTTGTCATTCAGCATAGGGAACACATATGACGGAGTGGGTTGAGGCGGGAGATGGTGAGGGCATGGCACACATAGGCATACTCGGTTTAGGTAATTGGGGTACCGCACTTGCAACTCTTTGGCTTAAGGACGGCCATAACGTCATCGGCTGGACCATTGAAGAAGAAGTCCACCACTCAATCACAATGGAAAGTATCAACAAAAAATATCTCCCTGATGTTGTCTTAGAGGGTCTGACTTCAACCATGCATATTGAAGATGTCATGGCTGTTTCTGAAATTATTATTTTGGCTTTACCTTCAAGCGTAATTCTCAAAGTGTTTGAAGATGTATTACCTCACATTCGTCCTTCGCATGTTTTGCTCGATCTCGCCAAAGGTCTAGCGCCTGGAAAGCGATTGATTTCGGAAGCGCTTCAATCGCGTCTTGATGAAGAAGGTAAGGGCAATGCAATTGCAGTTCTTACCGGCCCTACAATTGCTCCAGAAGTTGCCAGCGGCACTCTAACCACTGCTCTTGTTGCATCTCATGACCGTGGTGTCGCTGAGCGTCTGGTCACGACTCTATCCGCCCCTACCCTCATTTTACATCCTGCAAACGACCCTATTGGGGCTGAATTATGGGGGGCTTTCAAGAATGTGGTTGCCCTTGCTTGTGGGTTGGTTGATGGATTAAAGATGGTCGGCACTTTAGGGGGAGACAATCTCAAGGCTGCAATTTTCACAGCAGGTTTTCGCGAGGGCTGCTTACTGCTTCCTCAACTCGGTGCAAAAGGAGAGACTGCATTTGGACCGGCCGGTTTAGGTGATTTGTTCGTGACTGCTACCAGCCCGCATGGAAGAAATCGCCGTATGGGCGAGAAACTCGGTACAGGATTAACCTTACAACAAGCATTGGATGAAATGGTAATGGTTGCTGAAGGTGTGCGAGCAGCCCGAATGTTTACTGAAAGGGGAAACGAAATGGGCTTAGAAATACCTTTTGTTAAGGCGGTCAACACCCTCCTCGATGGAGATCTACTCCCCGATGATTGTGTAAAACGCATTGTTTCACTAAGTTAATTAATACCTAGTTTATTGATTAACGAAGGCTCAAGATTCATTCGGCAGCAATATGGATATTGCCTTCTGAATAAGTCATATGAATACGCTTCGGGACTTTACGAGTCAATGCAGATAATGCTTCATAGACTTCATCATTTTTTACTTTGAATGCCTTTGCTGCTTTCTTAGTTGACCAAGCAACATTTTCAAAATCAGATTGCTTAATCCATTCAAAAAGCCTAGCCTCAAATTCACTAAGTTCCTCTGCCATCTTGCTGCCTCATCCATCGCACAGGCTACCAGTTGATGAGGTCTGCGGATGCAATGTTATTCCGTTGCCAACTTTTCCTATTGCAGTTCAAGGTGTTCAATCCACTGCATTACCACAGCCTCCGACCAAATATCACCGATTGAAAACGCGAGTTTGACTATTGTCAAAGTATGAACAATCCCTCCCATTTCGCTCATATGAACTGTAAGAACCTCAAGAACTTCAGTACCGGGCAACAAGGAATCATAGGTCACATAATGCCTACTCGCCACCAAACTCTCCTCTATACCCCTCTCTTCCGACTTGTAGATGTGTTCTCCCTCAGAGGGAATTTCCACTAACTCAAACCTTTCAGGATCAAATGCTCCGGCCAAAATAGTCTCTTGGCTCATTCTTTCAACTGCCATTTTCAGGCGCTTATCATCTGCCCCTGTAATTTCAATTATTTTTGCAGTTAATTCATCGGCCAAGTATGAATGTGCAACTCCGGGAATCCTTGTAGTAGTATGGGAAATAACCATTATTTCCGGCTCATAGCTAAGCCAGAGAAATACCTCTGACGATGGCCATATTGCCGCGTCTGGATTTTCTTTGGCAAATGGCTCACCCCATTCAACAGGCCCATTTGGTTGGCTGACAGGTAATGCTGCAGAGATAATTATTGTTGCCAAAATTATCGTAATTGCCATTATTCGTGATTCCTTGTAATTCGTCCAATTCTCTCTACCTTCTTTACTGCAAAAACCAATGATTAATGCAATTGGACCCCACGCCAGAACCCCGAGTGGTAATAGTGCAAGAAGAGGCGCTGAAATGGCGATTTTGGCAAATTCTCCGCCAAATGCGTTCTCCAAACTACTGAAGAGGTTTTCATCTTTAGAAAAAACACCTCCCTCGTTATGTATAGAATACTTAAGCCAAAAGTGAGAATAAACAATGAATCCAAGTGGAGGGAGAATAAGAATCCCCAATCCGCCCCAATGACTCATATTGGGTAGCAGGCCTTCACCTCCTATTGGTCTGTCGGCAATAATGAAGAAAAAATGCTTGGTTTAGGTGAGCATTGACAAAGGCGAAGATGCTGGGGCGGCCATGGGCGAGGACGTTGGTGAAAGCCAGAGCAAGGTTTCCCACAATCCTTTGCTTCATCTGCAAGGTATTGGTTTTCGTTACCGAATTCCACCGCAAAACCCAATTCTCTTTTGGCGGCACCGTTTTGGCCCAGGTGTCCACGACATTGACCTCCAATTAGAATCTGGTCAAATTGTTGGACTTGTCGGTCCTAATGGAGCAGGTAAAACTACATTAATGGAAATTCTCGCTGGGATAATTCCTCCTTCTTCTGGACAGATATTGATTGCCGGCCATATTGCTTTGTCAGCAGGTGAATTGCCTCGCGGCAACTCTCAAATTGGCTTCATGCCAGAACAAGTTCGCTGGTCAGGACCAGGTTCACCTCGTTCCGCATTAACTTGGGTTTCAACTCTTAGGGGAAGCCAGTCTGATGTGCAAAAACTTCTCAACTTAGTTGGGTTAAAAAATCGAGCTGATGACCCCTTGGATAATCTCTCCCAAGGTATGCGTCAACGCCTATCTATGGCTTGTGCCCTCCTCGGGAAGCCGCAAATCCTAATTTTAGATGAGCCGATGAACGGCTTGGATCCAGTGGCTCAAACCGCATTTCGTAATCTTTTACATCAACTCGCCAAAAAGGGGCATACAATTCTAGTTTCAAGTCATATGTTAGCCGAATTAGAAGATTTTGTAGACAGGATTGTAGTAATGCATAGAGGGCAAATCATTGCAGAAGGTACAATGAATGAACTTGAGGAATCGCTTGAACTGGGAATAAAATATAAGTTCAAAGGAATAGGTAAACTTCCTGAAAAAATCCTTAGCAGCTACCTTTCTCAGATTGAAACACTAGGTTGCCCCAGTGGTGAATGGGCAATCACTGCCAGCCTTTCTCAGCCCCACAATAGTAAAAAATCAAAATACAATAGCCAAAATTTGTTAATCTCAAAAATGGTTGAAGAATTGTCAATCTCAGGCACCCCACCTTATCTCGTTGAAGTTTCGCATCATAACTTGTCATCTATCCTTGCTGCTGCGACCGGAATGGAATCATCCGAAATTGGCCTTGAGTTGGATGAGCATGTAATGATTCCTTTAGCATTGAAATCTAGTCCGACTTATTATGAGGACGGGGGTGAAGAAGAATGACTTCAAAGCAAATCAAGAACCCTCCCTCACCTCTCACTGCTCCGCTTACTCCACCAATGCGCATGCAAAGGCTGATGGCAATGGTTGGACAGTACCTCGAATTGCACTTTTTTACAACTCGAAGTATGGTGCTATGGCCTGTGCTTACCCTGTTTATACTCGGTTCTTGTTGGGGTCTTTCAGATCCTGAAGCAATTCTTCCAGGTGGGATAAATGCAGACACACCTTTTGAAGTATTATTCATTGCTTCTGGTTTCATCTTACTTTCGGCAACACTCGGAGTTGTACTGGTCGGATTTGATGGGATTTCTCGCAAGCGTTCATCAGGTGCATTAGCAATTGAACTATCACAGACTACCCATCGCCAAGATTACGGATTGGCTCTTTTATTAGGGACTTGGGGGGTAATCGCAATACCTACTCTCCTATTATCCTGTATTGGCATTACACTCATATTTGCTCAGATGGGTTTGTGGCCCAGTGTTGCTGAAATCTCCCTCTATTTGTTAGCAACATCACTCGTCCTTCTTTGGTATGCAGCAATACAACTGTTAGCATCTTCTTGGGCTGAGGACATGGGTAGTGCAATTGCAATTGGCATAGGGACATGGTTAGTTTTCACCCTCATGTGGGTACTTGTCACTGTAGTCATTGCAGGACTTCTCGGTGTTGATGTAAGCGATACTTCAAACGACTCCTATCTACAGTTGACAACTTTAGTTGACTTATTCAGCCCTAATGGTGTTTACCAAATGCTACTTGAATTACAACTGCAAGGGGATTTGGGTGGGCGTACAGTAAACTCATTTCAGACTTGGATTGCGGCTTTTGCTTGGACGGTATTGCCGATTTGGTTATATCTAAGGCGACTTTGCAGAATCTAGTTTTTGTAAACCACCTTTTTGGTGCAATTGTTGTTATCAAGTGTTCTCAAAGCGAAACACCTTTTGCTAAGCAGGACTGTCGCAAGCATATGGGAAGCAATATCTCACGCAATATGACCGCAGGGCTCGGATTATTTTTGACCTTGCTAATGTTAGCCTCAACAATCAACATCACCCAACTTTCTTCTCCTCTTGAAGTTGAAGAAGCAGATGGGCGACAAGCAATGGAAGTTGATTGTTCAAGCTACACTTTTGAAGAATTATTTATCTATGACCATGCATTGTACTCCCTTTCATTTGATTCTGACTGGCAAACCGCATGGCTTGAAGCAAGGGCTTGGGTTAACGGAAGCAATTCAGCAGAATTACGAGCAAATCTAGATGGTCTTCTCGATGGCGTTCCAGGCGGAAATAATTCCTGGCTCTCAACCGATGAGAGAGAAGCAGTTCGCGAGGTAGGGCCAGATTGTGTTGGTGACATGGCTACACGGATTGGCATTAGAGAAGGTGTATCACATCGTTCATCTTCAGCCGATTCAACGGGAATAGATTGGAATGATTTAGAATGGTATTCCAATGGAATCGTTTTGGATGAAGTTAATCTTATTCCGACAGGACACTCTCAAGAAAGGTCATGTCAAAACCTTGGCAGTAGCACTGATTGTAAAGAAGTACCAGTTTCAATTACCGACAATATGGAATTATTGATTGAAGAAAAAGCAGGTGAAGATAAGAATATTGATTTCAACAAATTGCCCAATAATGGCCAATCAAATTTCACACTGGCGATTAATACTACTAATATGACTAGTACTACATTTCAAATAACATTCCCTGCAATCAATGGTCTTAGAATTTCTGCTTGGGAAGTTACTGAAGATGGTGTAACAATCGACTCAACATCTGAACCCAATGAAATAATTGGCGGAGATGGGTCACTCACAGTAATTTGGGAAAATACCTACGATTCGACCGATTGGCCGATGGTTCAGGAGTTATTCATAGACTTTACAACACATGCCCCAGATACAAATGATCCACCAGTTTGGGCAGCCTCTGCGCCAACAAATGGCACTCTAATACCATTCGTAAATGAAGGCTCAGAGGTAATTCTTCTTACTGCCTCACAAATGTCAAGCATGGCTATTGATGACGACCCAGTAAGTATTTCTTGTGAAGGGCCAATTGGATGGATATTTTCAATATCATTGGATGGAGATTTAATGGTAACTCCAAATGGTGAAAGTGCAGATGTAACTTGCGTTGCAGTTGACAGATATGATGTTGAAAGTGATAGTCGTACATGGAAAGTAGCACAACCCTTTTCCTTATCTGCAACAACAATTGAGGATATTGATTCTATTGACATTACAATTGAACCAAGTTCCTTCATTTCAGGACTTGACATTACGATGAGTGGAGTGCAAGATGGACGTTCAAGTACGGTAATTTCCGAATCTGGTATTTCTTCTTCAACAATGAAAACATTAACTTTAGCAGGTCTTTCACCAGGTGATTTCACATTAGCCGTTTCTTCTACTGCCAGTGGCATGCTGGATTGGAGTGCAAACTTTGACATTGGCCTTTCCAAGTTGAGCCAACCTCCAGTGGTTACTCTAGGCCAAACTCTTGCCGGTGATAATGGCACATGGGACTCCAGTGGATACACATATTCAATCTCAGGTACTTTCTATGATGCAGATGGTGAAGCGGTTAGTTTTGTATTGAGTGTTTGTGGCTTCCCTTCACAGAATATTAACCAACAAGGAGCAAATTGGAATGCTGATGTAAGTGTTGCTGGATGTACTGATCATTCAGCATATTTAGTCACCCTAACCGCTACAGACGAAAGTGGCGCTTCTTCTATACTTGAAGTCAATGTTCTCCCACCTGGAGCATCTCCTACTGACAATAGTGGCGGTTCAAATACATCTCCGCCCGAAGCCGAAGGAGGACTTCCTGCTCCTGGTATTGTCATTACAATCACCAGCCTTCTTGGAGCAGTACTATTCTTCTCTCGCCGTGAAGAATAATTAACTTATTCCAATAATTTGCAACCGGCGGTTTGAAACGAGAGAGGCCGGCCGCAAGTATTGGAGGACTACTATGTTCAAGGGCCAAGTTGAGAGACCAAGTCACGAAGGTGGATTATTAGTTGCCTTTACAGGTTCAGCACCTGCCTTAGGCTCACACATCGTGGATGAGGGAGATAATTGGGTCGGTAAAGTTGACAGTGTAATTGGACATATCAGCAACCCCATGATACATCTTGTTTCTCTTGGACGAGGAGTAACTCCTGAAGAAATGGTCGGGAAGGATGTAAAAATCCGTCCGCGAAATGAACGCCAAGAAAGCAACCACAGTAGTGACCGCAGAGATGACTCTCGTGGTAGCGATAGAGGCGACCGCAGATTCAATGACCGTGGTGGTGACCGTAGAGGAAATGACCGCGGTGGTGACCGTGGTGATGACCGTAGAGGAAATGACCGTAGGTCTGATGGCCGAGGCGGTAGAGATTCCAATCAAAATGGTGGCGACTGGATTTGTCCACGTTGCAAAAATGACAATTTTGCCCGCCGTACAATTTGTAATCGTTGTGAAGCAATCCGTCCAGAGGGAATGGGCAGCAATGGTGGAGATAGCCGTGGCGGCGACAGGCGCGATAGTGGAAGAAGTGATCGTAGATTCAATGACCGTGGTGGCGACCGACGAGGTGGCGACCGTGGAGGAAACCGAGGCGGCAGGGATTCCAATCAAAATGACGGTGACTGGATTTGTCCACGTTGTAAAAATGACAATTTTGCCCGAAGGACAGAATGTAACCGATGCGAAGCCCCACGCCCAGGCGGCGGTGCAAGTAGAGGTGGAGACCGTAGAGGTGGAGACCGTGGTGGAAGTAGAGATTTCAGAGACCGTGGTGGAGACCGTAGAGGTGGAGACCGTGGTGGAAGTAGAGATTTCAGAGACCGTGGTGGAAACCGAGGCGGTGACCGCAGAGATAGCCGAAACCAAGATGGTGGCGGAAATACCGATGTGAAGCCAGGCGATTGGGAATGTCCAAAGTGCAAAAATAATAATTTTGCTCGTCGAGATGAATGTAATCGTTGTGAATCTCCCCGCCCTGGTGGCGGTGGAAGAGGTGGAGACCGTAGAGGTGGAGACCGTAGAGGTGGAGACCGTAGAGGTGGAGACCGAGGTGGAAGTAGAGATTTCAGTGACCGTGGTGGAAACCGAGGCGGCGACCGTGGTGGAAACCGAGGCGGCGACCGTGGTGGCGACCGCAATGGAAACCGAGGTGGAGACCGAGGTGGAAGTAGAGATTTCAGTGACCGAGGTGGAAGCGACCGTAAATTCGGTGAACGACCAAGTGGCGGAAATAGTAAACCCCGCCCTCAACGCGAAAAAGATACCCGTCGTAGTGGTGGAGATAATACCCAAAAAAAGAGCCCTCATCATTTTAGAAATAGAATGCCAAGAAACCCATTCAAGCGCCGTAATAATGACGAATGAGGTGAGTAATTGAGCAAGGTTGACCGAGCCGAAGAGCATTATTTGGATGCATTAGAGGCCATGGATGATAGCGATATTGAAGGTGCATTATCTTGCGCAAGAAAGGCTACAAAAGCCGACTCTCAACATGCAGAAGCATGGTGGCTGATTTCAGGCCTAGAACTTCCAAAGGATAGCCCTCCTAATCTAATTCAAGCATCTCGTAGTCTTTCTGCCTGTCGAAAAGCAATTGCACTTGAACCAAGCAATAACGATGCATGGGTAAGAGGGGGACAATTACTCGCTGATGAATTAGGTATGTATGAAGAGGCTTTGATTTGGTGGCAAAATCGCCGTGAACTAGTGCCATATGACCCTGTTGCAGTGATTGAACAATCAGCATTATTAGCAGACATGGGCATATATGGTAAGGCCTCAGTTCACCTAAAGCAAATTTTTGACCTCGATCTCGAAGTTTCTCCTAAACAATACCAAAGAATTGCTCGCCTACATAGCACAATGTCTAAAGCAGCCGAACAAGATCCTATTGAGCACTTTAAGCCGTGGGAGAAACGTCACCCAGGGTGGTCAATGATCGAATTAAGGAAAAATAAAAACCCCGTAAGTGAATCTCTAATTTTTTTACTGGTAACTTCACCCTTTTTAGTTATGGAAATGTGGTTGGCAAATAGTCTTAATAATGCTGGCTTTTTTGGTTTTTGCTTAACTTCTTTGGTAGTATTATTTACTGTAATGATTGGTATGCGCTTCTCAAGAAAATTATTCCACCGCGTAAACAAACCTGCATTTGATTTGGTTAGAGCCCAAGACATTGAGACAACTTCGGGATATATTGTGATTCCAGAAGAAATTCGTACCAGCAAAATGTACATGTCTATTCTTTCCCGACGAACAAAAGCTTTCCAAGAGCGAACTCTTTCAATAGTTGATGAAGGAAAGGTTTTGCCAAAGGGTTGGACACCCTCCATTCCAAATCTTGAAATTGAAATAATTGATTATGAGGAGGACATTGATGAAGATGAGGTCGATGTCCCTGGTTTTGAAGAAGAGTAACTGCCCTTTCTAAACTAATTCCCTCTCGAGAGTAAACTAATATCTCAACTTCTACCTCTCTATTCTATCTTCAACTATGTCATGCATGGTTAAAGTTTACACTCCTGTATATTGCATGGCAATTTACAAAGCGTTTGTAGATGTAGAGATATTGCTTACTACAGTTGCTGCTGCTGTTGCTGCTGGAAATGCCCAGCATATTGCTGGGCATAAGCCCTCGCCGTTTGCTCGGGGTATCCTTGAGCAATGAGTTGTTGCACATATGCTTCCATTGGGTCCATTTGAGCAACTCCACCATAGCCAGCATCCATTGTGCCGAAACCATCTCCTGCATCGTCATCGCCACCGCGACGAAGTACCATCATGGATAAGATAACGATAATGACGAGAAGTAGTCCTCCGCCCCCTATGAGGTAAAGCAAAGTATTATCTCCACCATTTTCGTCAGTAGCGCTGCTTGTACTTGGCTCAGTCCATTCACCTGTATCAGGATTGTAGGTCCAAGCACCTTCCCAAACACACTGGTTAGAGGCATCGAGTTCCCATTGTCCACCCGCTTGCAATGCTACAGTTGGCACTTCAACACCCTTACATGCCGGCATTTCAATTTCAACATACTTGTAGATAGTCCACTTAGAACCATCGCCTTCAATGACCTTAATGTAAATAGTTTGAGTCCGGCTGACATTGGTGAATAAATCATCTATTTTTAGGCCAATACTGAATGTATCTCCATCTCCCAATCCAATTTGTCCAGAGCCGACAGGTGGTGCAGTTTGGTTCCACGCGCCATCTTCGTCCTTCATCTTCAACTTATTATTTGGAGTTGTGTTGAGGCTTTCGCTATCAAGGGCAATTTCAATCTTCACATCTGATCCCTCCGCACCGGACTGAACTTGTCCTGCAATGAAAATCCATTCTGAATCAACCCTACTATTGTTGATGGTCGGGTCAATAGTTACGACAGGGGCATCATCACCATATCCTTCGGGTACAACCACGAAGTAAAGTCTGTATTTTTCAGAGGTTTTTCCCGCTTGGTCATAAACGATTAATTCAATTCTGATTTGGTTTTCTGCAAATCCACCTTCATCAACGGTTGAGTTTTTAAAGCGATATGTCCATGCTCCGCCAAGAACACCTAATTCAGAGAAGGAGTGTCCTTCCAAAGTGTCAGGGTCATCGCCGAAGGGATAGTCAAAGAAGACGGTCCATTGATAGGTTTTGATTCCATTACCTTCCAGGGCATCGGGGTCAAAACTGTTTGATGCATCAAATTGAATATCTACATCGCCGGTTTCTCCTAGTTGAACTTCATAGATGTTCCACTCTTTACCACCAACTGTTTTTGTGCCACGTAGGCTTAATTGGTCAGCGTAGGATTGATCTTCAATTACTGTAGCATTTGCTTCTGGGCGCGATTCGTCGGCATTTACATCACTTGTTGTTAGGTTAATGCTGACCACACGCGCATGACCCCATTGGTCATGTAAGAATAGTGTGAGAGTCCATGCTGCTGCAGAGCCTTGTAAACAATCATTATTTGGGTCTGGGTCTGGATTACAGAATGATGCACTTGGTGTTTGAGCATCGGTATGGTCTGGATCAGCACTCTGTTGGGTTCCATCCCAATTTGTCGGACCATCTAGTATCCAATCTGCATCAAGTTGAGCGCTCACTCCATCAGCAGCAAAGCCGAAGTTAAGAGTTGAAGAACTCTTCATGAAGCGAATCGCATAGTGGTCCGAAGTGGTACCATCATTTTCATCAGGCACTTCACCGTTTATCGTAATATCAAATCCATTTCCTGCCGCACCGAAGTTTACTGGGTAAGGTGAAACCTTGTAGGCAAGCATGTTGCCCAACAGTGGCATGGTTGTTGAGTTAAATGGATCACTATAAAATTCAACATCAATTGTGGTTAAGATTAGACCACCTTGTTGATATCCACAAACTGCGAGTAGCGATTTGGTGCTATCTGTTTCATCGGACATCAAACTTTGGAATTGGCCTCCCTTGAGCATTGTATCTCCACAAATTTTTGGAACTTCTTGGGTTCCTACCTTATTTGTGTCAATTACCGCTTGAGTTACAGTGTGGTCAACTTCGAATCCATTAAAGTTTTCAAGGTTAACATTATCGAAAAGTGGGTGGTAAGGGTCATCAAAGTTAAGGTCATTGTAGGTTACTTGTTCACCTGCAGAATCTCTATTGCTAATGTCAACTTGGAAAGGCAGTCGGTCTGGTTGGTAATAATTTTCATATGCTCCTAAGTGCATTTGAACAGTTCCACCTGCAGACATGAAATTCTCCAATGTTTGTTGATTTGCTGATTCACCAAGTAACTTGTAAAATCCTTTTCCTCCAGCAGAGACATCCATTGCTTGCTCGTTCGATTGCCATGGGATGAGAATTTTCTCATAATGAGTCAACCAACCGGAGTCAAAGTATGTGCTCCAATCACTCGTGGTATATGTTGTGTAGGACATTCCCATTCCAGCCAAGTCTCGCTTTACATTGTGAAGACGTCCTTGGGGTGTTGGGTTCGATAGAATTGCAATGTCTATGGAGTTAGCAAAGGTTGCTTGGAAGTAATTAATGTTTCCAGATGGGCTGCCGTCTACTAATTCTGCATCAAAGGAAATGTTGTAGGTCAATCCATCTTGCCATCCATCCCATCCAGTGAAAGCAACAGTAGTTCTTTCATGAGAGTCAAGTGAAGTTAGTGAACCACCATTTGCCTGTGTGGAATAGACTTCACTTCCGCTACTCAGCTCAGTAACATGCATATTAAATCGGTAATCACCAGCAAGCACACCATTTGTTGCACTAAATTCGTAATCATGGGTCAAAGCACTGTCAATTGGTAATGTACAAGGCAATGTAACATCATTCAAACAGGTAAGGCTATTCGGCTTTCCAAGAGTAATGTTAACACTTTCTACAGTGAAAATAACTCTTTCAATGTTATTTGCCTCATTGAATTCGTCTTCTCCATACCAATTGGTTCCTTGAGTAGTATTATCAAAAATACTTTCAACTTGAATCATGTATACTCCAGCAGAGAAGTCATGAGTTCCCACGGTTAGGGTTTGTTCTTCCTCTGCATCAAGGCCACTCACTGAAGATGAGTAAACTGCATCTTGAACAAAAGTGAATTCCTCAATTGTGATATTGTCAAATGCAACACCGCGTAGTCCGTCAGAAAGCCCATTGTGACCATCATCATCGGACTGGAATTCAAATGTCAAGTCTAATGAAGTGCCCTTCAATGACATACATTCATTTCTCCAATTGCCGGAAGTAGTTTGGTTGAGTATAAATAGATGGGTTAAATCAATACTTCGGCTCATGACTAATCCTTCTGTATCAAAGAATACATTGTAATTTCCCCCAGTGGTACCATCAATATTTGATGAATCCCCGATATAAGTTACTTCTTTACGGTCAATAGTAGTTTCATTAATTGGGTCTATGAATCCGTCACCATCATCATCAACGATACAATTTCCATCTTCATTGTAGTCATTCCACTGCCCAATCATCATTCCACTTCCAGGTGTGCCAGCGTAGTCCCAATCTAATTGGATAGAAACATAATCATTTACGCTATACTTGTCGCCATCTGTATCGATGTAATAGAAAGTTTCAGCGAAGTAGTCAAAGGAAAGAGAGGCGAAATCACCTTGCATATTTGTTAGGTCAATATTGGGGAGAGTGAATGATTCATTCCAAACATCCTCATATCCAGAGTTTGCTGATACATCAGGGTGACCAAACCAATAAGCGTTTGAGCCAAATAGAACTTCCTGTAATCCGTTATCAATTTGAATTGCTCCGTTACCATCACCGTCATCATCAGCATAGCGGTAACCATTAGCCCCGCCCTCAAACCCTTCATTACAAACTGCGGTAGTAGAACCGCAATCAACATCATTTGGCGTAGCACTCAAAACGGTTGCTTCCACATCAAAGTCAACTTCAGTATTTCCAAAATGAGCCACAGTTGCATCAATATCTAATTCACCTTCTGCATAAAGCGCACCTGGGCTAAAGGATTCAATTTGAACCATCGCCGGATCAAAGATATTGAGCGTTTGAATATAGCCCGTAAGTTCATCATTTGCCGGTTGTTCATCTTGGGCATAATTCAAAGTAGCACTAATGCGGTAAACGGAATCATTGGCAAAGTTCGCTTGGATTGATGTTTCATATTCTTCACCGGGTTGTAGGTTTACCATATTTATTTGTGATTGTTGAGTTTGTGGTGAACCACTGAAAGCAGTATTCTGCTTCCAAATAGTGACATTGTCTACGGCATATCCGTCTCTTCCAGACCAACGTGTTTCATTAGAATCTGAGATACTGCCTTCAAACCCTGTACGAAATCTAAAACGAATATCTACGGTATCGCCAGCCCAAGGAGATAGGTCAAAAGCGCCAACTCCCTCTTCGGTGAAATTATTCCAACCATAATAGGTGCCCGGGCTGTATATGCCATAGTACATATTGGATTCCGCATAGCCACCTAACTGATACATCTTGTAGTATCTATCATTGTCATAACCACCCCATATGCTTTCTCCGGAAATACATGCTCCTTCTATCCAAGCAGAAGTTGGACAATTAATGGTTGACCACCCGCGGTCATCGCTACGAACTTCAATCATTGCAACGTCATCCCAAAGGTCTCCAAGAAGCCATTGACCGTTTGAGTTGACACCACCAAGTGCACCAAATCCAAGGTGCTGGAATAATTCAACTGAAAGCCATGCGCGGTCACTACCAGTCAAATCAACATCATTGAGGGTCATTCCTTCATCCCAATTACGGTGATATCCAGACCATGTTGAGCCGGTTGAGTTTGTTTCCATTGTTCCTGCCCACATGAAGTCAGTAGGGTTGTTTCCAGTCCAATTGGCCGTAACATTCACGTCATTGTTTCCATTTTGTGAAGGTGCTGCATTTGAGTGGTTGGTCTCTTCGTGCCAAGCATTCCCATTACCGAGATAATCATCAAAGGACCAAGTACATCCACTTCCACACCCAGGTGCAGACTCAGGTGAATCCCAGTCATAAGCATAAACAGTTTGATTTGCACTTGCTGATTCATCAACAGTTTTCAGTTCAACATCCAAAGTTGCTTGTCCATTTAGAACATTCATTCCAGTATTGGTAACAGTCACATTTACAGAACGAGAACCTTCTCCTACTGCGCCGATATAACGGTCAGTGGGACTGATTTCAATACTGCTTACTTCTAAGTCTTTGTTATCCATTTCAATAACAATAATAGAATCATATTGTCCATCCCAGCCCGAATTATCAACCCAACTTCCAAAGTTGAAACTGTCATGCCCAACAACAATGTCAAGTGGACTTGAACTACTTCCAACTAATTGGCCGACAACTGATACAATTGGGCGGCGCCCAGTATTGTAGGAAAGAGGATTTAAATATCCGCCATTTCCGTCAGAAAGGGTAACTTGAACAGTAGATGGAGGCGTTAGATAATAATTACCTTGGACAGAACCAGTGCTGCTAGTTGAATTTATTTGCTCTGCAATTGTAGGGTTAATGAAATCGGGGTCTCCGTCACCATTTAAATCATCAATGGTAACAGTATATGCGATGTATGGGCCGAAATATGCTTTTGTCGCAGTGCTCCATGTGCCCATTACAGAACTTGAACGGTAAGAGACATTTTCGACATTTCCATCTGTCATTGCCATCATATCTATTCGTCCATCTCCGTCCATATCAGCAATATCATATCCACCCCATTCAACATTCATTGCCCAAGGTCCATTCATGGTTGCAGTAGTTGCGGTTGCCGGGAAGGTATTGGTTAAGCAAGAGAATTCCATGACACTCATATTATCATCGTGACCTTGTGTCGTGTATTGGCCGGTGGTATAATCAACACCACGTCCGACTAATAGCCAAGCATCCAAATCAGTACAGGTTCCGCTTGTTCCGCCGGTCTGCGACTCCCCATAATCTCCGAGTTCAACTTCTGAGAAACGAGCAGTACTCGAAGGTCCAAGGCTGGTAATCATCGGTTGTGTGCTTGAGGTGATTGGTCCGCGGTAAGTGACAAGCCTTTGTGAGGTGATGTCTGCAAGGAGGTCCATTACGACTATGTCGTCATTTCCATCTCCGTCAAGATCATCTACAGCCAAATCCCATGCCCAAAAGTGAGAATATCGGGCTGAAATCGTAAAGCCACTGAATCCACCGGAACATCCGTTATTTTGTAGGACAGTTACATTCCCTGGCTCTCCAGCAGGAGCGCCTTGGTCATCGGTCTTGAATGGATTATTGCGCTGGAAAAGAATGATGTCTTCGGCGCCATCGCCGTTTATGTCTCCAGTTTCAATCATTAGAACGTTAGCGAAGTCTTCCCATTCCGCCAATTCATCGGTATTTCCTGCAACCCAAATGTCGCTACGTTCAGTGAAATCACCATTATTATTCCAAAGAATCGACATGGTGTGAGTGCCGGCGGTTGCAAGTGCCATATCCAGATCTTGATCACAATCAAAATCACCTAATGCGATGTCGACTGGGTCCCTATTCGTAGTATATGTGCGGGCAATAGAAGCATCTACAAGGTTTGCTGAGGCAACAATTGAAAGCAGCATTATTAGTACTAAACTAATACTCCGCGTGCGGCTTTGTTGAGGTACATTCATCTTTGACATCATCATCACTTATCCTTGGGATTCCTCCAACGTATATGACCACTTCCCTCACTTGTCTTTTACCTTTACAAGAGGTGCTTAGCAGTTGCTTGTTTTCCTCAAGTACAAAAATAGCCCCTTTGGTCGCCGGAAAATCTACTTTTTTCCCTGAATTATCGAACATATTGAACACCTTCAAAAAGGGTCATTATTATCCGAGTTGCAGAATAATATGGGCATTTTTCCAAATTAACCAATTCGTCCAGCAAGCCAAGCAGGGCTAGGTCCATATCCGATTTGGTCGCCACCATGAACTTTTACCAGTTTGCTTTGACGGAAGAGATTTTCTAGCCAAAGTTCCAATTCCAAACCACTCTTGTCGCCGAGTAAGGAGGAGGCTGAATTCTCAATCATTTCAACTGTTAGCGCGGTTAAAGCATGCGTCCTAACCTCTATTTCCATCAATTCGCGAAGCCACGCTTCAGCCATTGGGTCAGTAACCATAGGGCCTTGAGCAGGCATCGGCTCTTCAACTCCTTCAAGTTCAATTGCTAGTTCGGCTGAAGTCGGTTTTGTAGGAGGATCAAGTCCTAATTTTGCTAATTCTGCTTCAAGGTCAAGCGAGCCGATAGTCCTTCTTACAACAGGTATTGAATCAGGGTTTGGCGTTGGCCCCATATCCTTAGGTTTTCTTCTAATCAATGAATTTGGCATTGAAGAATCATCGCTATTTCCATTGAATTCAAAATCAATATCGGAATGTGAACTCGAGTTAATAGCCAGAGGTTGAATCCATCCAATTTGGTCTAATTCAAGTTGCTTGCGAATTTCCAATACCCAGTTTGCCTCACCTTCAATTCGGACATCTACATCCTCATCAGGAAAACGAAAGCGAAACCTAACAGGTCCCTTAAGTCCGCTCGCCATAAAGCAAGGGCGCACGGCCTTCCCCATGAATCAATCGGATATTCAATGATTCCAATTTTCATTTACATTAGAATTATTCTTCAGCAAGACTGCGTAATACGGTATGCAAAATACCACCGTTTCGATAATAATCAACTTCCACTGGAGTGTCCAAGCGTATGGTTGCAGTAAATTGGATTTCAGTTCCATCATTTTTCCTTGCAGTGACTTGTATCAGACTTAGAGGGGTAATGTTATCATGTGCAGGAATATCAAATTCTTCACTACCATCAAGTCCAAGTGATTCTGCATCTTCTCCTTCCATGAAACAGAGAGGTAGTACTCCCATTCCCACTAAATTGGAACGATGAATTCGCTCATAAGAGGTGGTAATTACTGCCTTGACTCCAAGCAATATTGTGCCCTTTGCAGCCCAGTCTCTGGAAGAACCGGTCCCATATTGTGATCCGGCAAGTACTACGAGAGGGGTATTGGTTTGGGCAAATTTCATCGCCGCATCATAAACCGACATGACTTCACCGGTTGGGAAGTAGGTAGTGTAACCCCCTTCGGTGCCCGGTGCTAAACGATTCTTTATTCGCACATTTGCAAAGGTTCCCCTCATCATCACTTCGTGATTTCCTCTTCGTGAGCCAAAGGAATTGAAGTCGCGCAACTCAACCCCATTGGCGATCAAATATTGACCGGCGGCACCATCAGCAGGGAAAGCCCCAGCAGGAGAGATATGGTCAGTAGTCACCGAATCTCCAAGCATCAATAGGGTGCGTGCCCCCATTATCGACTGAATAGGTTTCACTTCCGAAGTTAGCCCTTCAAAGAAAGTAGGCAAGCGAATATAGGTCGATTCTTCATCCCATTCATACAAATCGCTTTGTTCGGCTGGAATTGCGTCCCATTTTGGCTCATTCATGGCAGTTGCATATTTTTCTCTAAACATTTGTGGAGTAATGGATTGCTTGACTGTTTCTTGCACTTCTTCATCAGTTGGCCAAATGTCGGCTAACATCACAGGATTACCTTCTGAATCCTGTCCTAATGGTTCATTATTCATGTCAATATTTAACGTTCCTGCAAGTGCGTATGCGACTACCAAGGGAGGGCTTGCAAGATAAGATGCCTTGACCTTTTGGTGCACTCTGCCTTCAAAATTCCTGTTGCCTGAAATTACTGAACCGGCGACGATTTCTCCTTCGTCTATTGCCGCTTCTATTTCTGCTGCTAAAGGTCCCGAGTTACCAATACAGGTTGTGCACCCATAGCCTACATTGTTAAATCCTAATGCCCCAAGGTCTTCGCTTAATCCTGCTGCATCATAATATTCAGTTACAACTCTTGAGCCTGGTGCAAGTGATGTTTTTACCCATGGTTTGACTTCAAGACCCTTTGCTCTTGCATTTCTTGCCAGTAATCCGGCTGCAAGCATTACACTTGGATTGCTGGTATTTGTACAAGATGTAATTGCCGCTATTACCACATCGCCGTGCTGGAGGTTGAAATCAGTTCCATTTTCTAGTTTAACATATTGTTCAGCATTCACTTTTTCACTTGCCAAACCATGTCCGTGTAATCCTGCTTCATGGGTGAGGCTATCGATGAAATGGTGTTTCATTTCCTTCAAATCAACACGATCTTGTGGCCGCTTTGGTCCGGCCAAAGCGGGCTCTACATCAGCGAGATTTAATTCAAGAGTTGTAGTGAACTTTGGAATCGGTGCATTGGCATCATACCACAAATCGTTTGCTTTCAAATATGCTTCTACATTTGCAACATGCTGCTCATCGCGTCCTGAAAGATGCATATAATCCAATGATTTTTCATCAACAGGGAAGAAACCACAAGTTGCACCATATTCTGGTGCCATATTGGCAATAGTAGCGCGGTCAGGGAGAGACAATGCTTGCATCCCTTCGCCAAAAAATTCAACAAACTTTCCAACAACTCCGTGTTCTCGTAATAACTCAACAATTTTCAAAGCCATGTCAGTGGCGGTAACACCGGTTTGTAAACTACCTTGGAGGTTGAATCCAACAACATCTGGAGCAAGCATAAAAATCGGTTGACCGAGCATAACAGCCTCGGCTTCAATTCCCCCAACTCCCCAGCCAAGGACTCCAAGGCCATTGATCATGGTTGTGTGGCTATCTGTGCCAACAAGAGAGTCGGCCATCCAAATCCCATCTTCTTCACGAGCCACATTGGCAATCCATTCAAGATTTATTTGGTGTACAATACCTCGCCCCGGTGGAACAGCCCTAAACTTTTCAAGGCTTTGTTGACCCCATTTAAGAAATTTATAGCGTTCCATATTACGTTTGTATTCCATTTCCAGATTCTTTTCCTCTGCATCAGGGAAAAGCCCAGAATAATCCACTTGCACGCTATGGTCTATTACCAAATCAACCGGCACTTGAGGGTTAACTTTACTTGGGTCGCCGCCTAAATTAACCATTGCATCCCTTAATGCCGCTAAATCCACAACCGCCGGTACTCCGGTAAAATCCTGAAGAATTACTCGAGAGGGAGTAAAAGGTATTTCGCCGCGTTCTGCATTAGGTTTCCAAGCAGCAATATTTTTGACATCAGTTTCACTTATTAGGAATCCATCACACTTTCGTAATGCCGCTTCAAGAAGAATACGAATACTGTACGGTAGTTCAGAAATGTTGCAAAGGCCATCTTTTTGCAAAGCAGAAATATCTGCATATTTTGCGGTTGAGTTGTCCGGCAAAGTGAATTCACTAATTGCATTAAACGGATTTGCACTGGCCATCTCCCTATCTCCTACATTTGGTCGGAGGGCCCATACACCATGAATAGTGCGCTTATTCAACTAGCAATAAATTGTGAAGAACTTCAAATTTCTTTGCCAAAATCTGATTTGAATAGCGGGCATTCAAACACCGTACACCACACAATAATTCTCCAAATGGCCCCCAAGGGTATATTGCAGAGGGAGAAAATTTTGCGCTGACGGATGTTGCTGGATGTGGTAAACTCATGTTGCTGGATGTGGTAAACTCATGTTCGTGGTCGTATCAAAGCGGGATTAGTTTTGCATCGGTAATTGTCACCGCATAATTGGGGGTATCATCTTGGCCAACTGAAACTTGGCTGATTGAATCAACAATGTCGGTACCACTAACCACTTGCCCGAATACAGTATGTACTCCATCAAGGTGTGATGGAGAAGAACCGCCGTCAACGAAAAAGAATTGTGAACCGCCTGTATGTGGTGCGCTTGTTTTTGCCATTGAAAGGGCATAAGGAACATGGGTACGGCCGTTATTTGCTTCATCGGGAATTGTCCAAGAAGTTTCGGGGCAGTTTGAAGAAGATAATTCAACTTCTCCGTTACAAAAACCTTGCCAACTCGCTGCATGTCCACCGGTTCCATCTCCATTGGTGAAATCTCCACCTTGAACCATGAAACCATCTATAACACGATGGAAAATAGTTCCATCATAATTTCCGTTTCCAGTTAATTCAATGAAATTTTGCACATGGATTGGTGCATCATCATAGTACAATTCAATCGTGATAGTACCCGATTGAGAAGCCCCATTTTTATCTGTCCAAGAAACATCCATTTCAACCATGTAGTCTCCACCCTCGCCAACTCCTCCATCATCTGAAAAGAAGTTTTCGTAGAATTCAAGTCCACCATTTTCACTTACAATTTTTATTACCGCAAATGCACCCAATACGATTAATGGCAAACCAATTAGTCCGGCCATTGTGGGCGTTCCGTCTTTGTAAAGTACAGGGAACCTAGTTTCTGAAATAGAATTGTTTTGCATTTCATTCAAGAGACTATCAAGTGCTGAGCGAGATGCCTTTGAGGAAGGGTCGATTTTTATCGCTTCACGATAGTGATTTCTAGCCTGACGATATAGTCCGACTGGCTTTGATGCACTACTTTCTCGAGCTAGCCCTAGTTTAGCATCACCGGCCAAATGCCAAGTGCGAGATTCCTTGCCCTTTAGGTCAATATCACGTAGAAAATCTAAGGCTTTATCAAATTCATCTTTTTCAATAAGTGAATTCGCTTTTTCCCAAGCCTCCTCCATCTTTTTGTCCGCCATATTCAATCCGAAAAGTCTTCCGCTTTTGAAAGCAACCCATATCTATTTTGTGATATTTTGCCTTATTCCACCGCTTTTTATTAGTCAAGAGAGTGTTATTTTTCAAGCCTTACAAGCAATATGTTCAAAGAGCCTATGCAAGGGAGGTGTCTTAATGAGGGGGGCCGAGTAGGGGGGAGCCGCTTTGGTTCTGCAAATACTATGCCGACCTATTAGGGGACAAATGACACATGGAACCCATTGTAAACGACTTTTCAATTAGTATAGCAACTGTAAATGGAACCGGTTCTCAATCGGCTAACCTTATTCTTCTTCAAACTCTTTTTGACATGGGTGTGCCGGTCAGTGGAAAAAACCTCTTTCCAAGCAATATTTCGGGCCTGCCGACTTGGTATATTCTGAGAGTTTCAAATAGAGGATATCAGGCACCTGGTGACCGAGTTCACATTCAAGTAATGATGAATAAGGACACTTGGGAGAAGGATCTAGACAATTGCCTTCCAGGCACTGTAATTATTTACAATACCGATATAAAAATGCCAGCCCCTGAAAAAGAAGGTTGCATCATTTACGGGGCTGCAATGACTAAAATGGCGCGTTCCATTAACCCAAAATTAGCAAGAATGATTGCAAACATGGCATATATTGGAGTATTGGCGGATTTACTTAGCCTTGACCAAGCAATTCTTGAAAGCGCAGTCTCCAAGCAATTCAACGGTAAGGAAAAAGCAATCAGCATTAATGTACAAGCAATAAATATGGCAAGAGAATGGTCTGCAGAAAATATTGAAAAGCAAGATCCATACACAATTGAAGCAGCAGAAAAAGACCCAGATGCTTTCTTCACCAACGGAAATGAAGCAATTGCTTTGGGTAGTATTTATGGTGGAATTACAATGTTGCCTTGGTATCCAATAACTCCCTCAACAGGTATTGCCGAGGGTGTTGCAACATGGTTACCAAGGCTCCGGCAAGATAAAGATGGCAAGGCCACATGTGCAATAATTCAATCGGAGGATGAACTCGCCGCCGTCGGAATGGTTGTCGGAGCCGGTTGGGCTGGTGGGAGAGCAATGACCTGTACTAGTGGCCCCGGCATTTCTCTCATGTCAGAGTTTATCGGATTAGCATATTTTGCTGAAGTCCCTGGCGTAATATGGGATGTTAATCGAACTGGGCCTTCAACCGGCCTTCCAACACGTACTCAACAAGGTGATTTATCTATGCTTTATGAAGCCAGCCACGGCGACACCAAGTTCCCTGTATTGATACCGGGAAATATGGAAGAATGTTTTGAATTTGCATGGCGTGCTTTTGATTATGCTGAACAACTTCAAACTATTGTCTTTGGTTTTAGCGACTTGGATTTGGGAATGAATCAGTGGTCGTGTAAAGATTTCAAATATCCCGACCAACCAATGAATCGCGGCAAGATATTGCGAACTCAAGAAGAATTAGATGCGGTTGAAAATTATGGCCGGTACCGAGATGTTGATGGTGACGGCATCCCCTATCGCACCTTACCTGGTTCTGGTTTAGCACCTTATCTAACGCGCGGAACCGGACGTGATGAAGATGGAAATTATTCCGAAGACCCCAAGGTTTACCATAAAAATATGCAACGCCTAAAGAAAAAAATAAACGGTGCAAGGACTATCCTCCCTCAGCCACTTCAGCGCTTGGAAAAAGAAAGGGAAGTAGGGATTGTTTACTATGGAAGCATGGAAACAACAATCCAAGAAATCGATGATCAATTAGAAGCAACAGGGTTGATGGTCAGCCAGTGCCGAGTTAGGGCGCTACCTCTCTCTCCTGAAGTTGAGAAGTTTATTGCCGAACATGATACCACTATTATTCTTGAAATCAACCGCGATGGCCAGTTGTACGGAATCGTTAGAAAAGAAATTCCAATTGATTTAGTTCCGAAGGTCCATAGTGTGGCGTATTCTGATGGGTTGCCTCCACGGGCAAGAATCTATTCTGACCTTATTTTGGAAACCTTGAGGGGGTGTGGATATGACAATTAGATTGAATGTGATTGATTTACCAAAATCCGACTATACCGGTGGCCTCACCTCCCTATGCGCGGGTTGCGGGCACAATCAAATTTCCAATGTGGTGATAAATGCCGCCTGGGAAAACGGAATAAAACCCCATCAAATAGCAAAAATGAGCGGCATTGGTTGTTCTTCTAAGACGCCTGCGTATTTCCTTGGTAAAGCACATGGTTTTAACACAGTACACGGTCGAATGCCAAGTGTATCCACTGGTGCAAGAATGACTAATACAGACCTCAAAGTGCTTGCAGTTTCGGGTGATGGCGATAGCGCAAGTATTGGAATTGGGCAATTCATTCATGCAATTCGCCGAAATGTGAACATGGTTTACATCATAGAAAACAACGGAGTTTATGGCCTCACCAAAGGACAGTATTCTGCAACAGTTGAAAAGGGTTCAAAGAAGAAAAAGGGTCTCGTTAATGAAACTCAGCCGATTGACATGTGCAAATTAGCGGTTAATCTCGGTGCGACTTTCGTAGCCCGTTCCTTTAGTGGAGCCAAGAAACAACTAACTTCTTTACTCAAAGCAGCGCTCAGTCATGACGGTATTTCCATTATTGATGTGATAAGCCCATGTGTTACTTTTGCAAATAACGATGAATCTTTCCGTTCCTACAATTATGTAAAAGGGAATGAAACAGAATTACATGTCTATGATTACATACCACATTTTTCTCCGGTTGAGCAAGTTGATATCCCTGCTGGTGAATATGAGGATATTGAAATGCATGATGGTTCTATTCTTCGTCTTGAAACAGTTGGCAAGGGTCATGATTCATCAAACCCTGTGGCTGCACTTACTGCTATTCATGAAGCAGAAATTGTTTCAAAACACGTGACTGGTTTGCTCTATTATGATCCCGACCGACCATCGCTTTCTCAATCAATGAATCTATCAGATACACCTCTTTGTCAGTTATCTGAAGAGGATATGCGACCAGATGAATCATCTTTGGATGAAATCCTTGCTCATTTACGAGGTTGAATATAGAGCGGGGGCGTCAACAACCTCTTCTACACTTCATTTTTTCATTATCAAGCACTAGTGCTATACATAAGCACCCCGTTTGGGCAATTAATGGAGCAGTTAGATGCGCTGAAAGCGGCGGCCTTGGCCGACCCTGTGACTACCGCATGGGCTGCAATGATTTCTCTTGCACTATTTTGGGGTATGATAAAAATACTTAGATTCGGTAGTCGCCGCAAAAAATTGCTTGCTGAATACGGCGAACTCGAAACTATTACCCCACCCTCTGCAACAGGAAGGCGGCACCCTCTTCGATTAGGATTGATCCTTTCTGACTCTATTGAAGTTTCGGACCCTCCTACTCAAGACCCCCCTGAAGGTGAAGATGCACTTGTTGGCGAAGTAGCAAGGGAGGAATTAGTTGGTCTGAGAGCCCAATGGATATCCTCATCCGAAAATAGTAACGCCCTTGACGAACATGCGAATGATGTCGTTAGCGGTTCAACTGCTGATGTGTCAATAGTTGATGAAGATGAAACCCAAGATGACCAATTTGACAAGCGTCTTGAGCGCGAAGGTGGTAAACGCGGCGTTATGCAAGTTTCATTGATGTGGGATAATTACAACGATTTAGATTTGCATCTATTTACTCCTTCTGGTGAGAGAATTTACTTCAATAATCGCCACTCCGATTGCGGTGGTGAATTGGATGTTGATATGAATGTCAAGCCTACTTCAAGAACTCCAATTGAAAATGTATTTTGGGAAGAATTGCCACCTCCTGGCAAATACAAAATTGCAATCCATCACTATTCAAGACATCGTCGTTGGCGAACAAAGGACCCCACTGCTTTCAAGGTGCGGGTGCGTATTTTTGAGGACTCAATTGAGTTGGCAGGAAGGTTAAGTCGTGGTGACCCGATGAAGTTTATTCATACTTTTGAGGTTGCTGAACCCACGGAAATTTCGAGTGGAGAGGGTGAAAAATCAGATGATGATTTTGTAATTGAGAAAAAGTAGCACAGACCACTATTACAATAAAATCTTATTACAATAAAATATTTTTCCCGCATTATGCTTTCTGGGCCGATAATTCAAGAGAATTGCAACAGTTGGTAGTCCCTCTCGGATTCGAACCGAAGTCGGGAGGACCAGAACCTCCCATGATGGACCGCTACACTAAGGGACTATGATGTCGGGGAGATGCCTGCCATATATCAAATAAACCACAATTAGGTGAACATTCAAAGGGCCTTAGGGAAAGCCAATCTAACTACTTTTGACTCCCTATTTCGGAGTTGGTAAACATATCTTCCAATAGGTGAGTTGAGAAACATAAACTCACCCCTTCAAACCTCATTCTGTAATATTATAATACCCCAAAGGCGTATTTTGACACCCAACCAACCATTAGAATTGCCATAAACCAACCTGCTCTAGTTCGAGCCAATGCATATTTGGCTTGTTTTTGTGTTCCTTCCCGCTCCATTTCTTCATACAACGGAGCAAGAGGGTTTTCTCGGCTCATCATTTTGGCCAAAACGGGAGTAGGCTTGAAGGGGTTGGTCGCTTGGCACAATATATGAGCGAAGTACCAAGTGGCTGGGAAATCACCCGCTCGGAACAACGCCCTCCACTCCCTTCAGCATCTCTAATGATAACCCGTGATGGTGAAGATGGGGTGGAAATACTAATCTGTCGCCGGGTGGAATCTATGCCTTCATTTCCAGGATATTGGGCATTTCCAGGTGGTGGAATTAGTCGTGTAGATAAATCGGCGGCGAAGGCATTTCCAACTTTGCATGAAGACCCAGTAATGGGTGCATCGTTTGCTTGTATGTTGCGAGAATTAGTTGAAGAATTAGGCTGGGTAATTAGTGAAGGAAAAATTACACTCGCTGACCTAGATGCGCGCAAGTTAGTTCTTGAAGACAAAGCCGCTTGGCTAAACTTAGCAATCGAATCGGTATTGCCCACGGAAGTAAATGGTCTAAGGATGGTTAGCAAACGCACAACCCCTGCATTTGCTCCAATGCGCTTTGAAAATCGCTTCTTACATTATCATGCTGGAGCAGTTTGCGATACCCCTTCCCCTCAACTCTCCGGACAAACTGAATTTGACCAAACTCGCTGGTTGACAACAAAGCAAATACTTGACGAATGGGAGGAACATTCCCTCAAACTTCCACCTCCACTCGTCACCCTTTTACAGAAAGTTTCCTCATTATTAGCCATTCATGTTTCTATGGAGGAGGTTTCCAAAGTTCTATCCAAAGAACAACCCGGTGAGCGCTCAATAATGTTTGCTAATGGCGTAGAATGCTTGCCCTTGCCGACATACACTTTGCCGCCAGCTAGCACTACAAATTGTTACATCCTGGGCGATGAGGGCGGCCCAAGAATAATTGTTGATGCCGCAGCCAAAACTCCTGAAGCACTGAAAATATTGCAAAATAAAATAGATTTAATTAAGCAGGATGGAGGTGAGATTATCGCCACAATTTTCACCCACCGTCATTCGGACCACATAGGTGATCTCAGCGCCATTTCAAATATTTATCAAGCACCAATATGGGCCAGCGCAGCGACTCACAAATACATCCCCGATTGCGATACTAATAAGGTGATCAAGGAGGGGGACTCATTTACACTAAGTGGGCCGAAGGGAGATGTTTCATGGAATGTTTACCTTACCCCTGGGCATTGTGAAGGGCACATTTGCCTATCTAGTGCAGCAGGAATTATTGTCGGTGATATGGTTGCAGGAATGGGTACTATTTTGATACCTCCTGCGGAAGGAGATATGGGCGAATATTTGTATCAGTTGGAGCGCTTGAAGAACATGAACCCTCACTTGTTATTTCCTAGCCATGGGCCAGTTTTACCACTTCCTGAAAAAACTCTATCTCACTACATCAAGCATCGTAATGCGAGGCATGAAAGGGTTGCAGAGGCCGTCGAATTGGGATTAACAGACTTGCAAGAAATTGCAGACTTTGCCTATGCTGATACTCCAAATGCCCATCCTCAATTAAAGGTGCAACAAACTCAAGCACACCTTTTGGCATGGAAAAAAGAAGGAAATGAAAAGGTAAATCTCATTTTGGAATCCATTGGTGAAATATTCTAACTTTCTCTTATCGCATTGCCTCATATTCCATTACTGCTGCTTTCATTCATCCCTATTGGCGGGGAGATATTGGTTTGAAATAGGCCATCCAATTGATAATTCGGGCGATGCCCTCTTGAGTCACCCATGTCGCAGCCTTTGCTTGGGGGCTATCTATGCGGGGCGCAATGTCGGGTTTTGATCTGCGAAGAATCTGTGTTGAATTGCAGGGTTTTGTTGGCGCCTATTGCAAAAAAATCTATCAACCGCACCATGAACAATTGGTACTGCGGTTGAATCCAAAAGAATTGTCGCAACAGGATTTAATTATTGTTCGCGGCAAGCGCGTATATCTTTCTTCGCGCGACCGCCCCATGCCTATGTCCCCTCCACCCTTTGCCATGCTGCTGCGGAAGCATTTACGTAATGCCCGCTTAGTCGAAGTTGCGCAACATGGCTTTGACCGAATTTTACGACTTTCTTTTGATACAAAATCCGGCCCCCGTCATTTAGTTGTAGAATGTTTTAGAGATGGAAATGCAATTCTTTGTGATGAAAATTACATTATTATTCAACCCTTGACTCATGCAAAATACTCCGCTCGTACGCTAAAACGCGGTGAAGAATACCGCTTTCCCCCTGAAGCCATAGACCCGCACGACCTTCATTATTCTGAGTTATTCGAAATTTTTTCAAACTCGGATGCAGATATAGTTAGGACTCTTGCCTCCAAAGCCAATCTCGGCGGCCCATTAGCAACCGCAGTCGTTGCTCAAACTGATATTGATGCAAAAACAAAAGCCAAGTCAATGTCTGCAGAAGAAATAGAAATTATTTCGAGTTCCTTAGCATCATTATTGCAAAAACTTGCTTCTGCTGGTGAGAACACAGAAGGAGTGGGGAAACCCGGTGGTTGGTTACTCCTTGAATCAGGAGATGGAATGACTCCTGAAGGATTAATTCATTCAATCAAAGATTCTGCTGAAAGTGAATTGGATGATATTTATGATACTTACGCGGTTGAAGCAAGTCCTGTGTGCCTTCCTGCCCATGAAGGTTTAGTGCCAATTCCTTTTGACCGTTTTGTCGATGCAGTTGATGCTTGGAAAGGTTACCACGATTCAACTGCTCACGCACGAAAACAAGCCGAGAAGGAAGCAGCAGTCCCTGGGCGCGGTCCATCAACGGTTGCCGATACGCTTGAAAGACGCATTCAACAGCAAAAAGGCGCCCTTGTGGGATTCAAGAATAAGGTTGAATCGCAACAAGAATTAGGACATGCAATTCAAGAACACTGGACGCATGTTGATGAGTTGCTTAACCAAATGAGGCAAGCAATTGCCGAGTTTGGCTGGAGTGGTACAAAGAAAAAAATAAAACCAATACCTTGGTTCAAATCATTGAATCCGTCGGACAAAAATTTCACTGCACTTCTCCCTGATGAAGAAGGTCAGCCCGGTGGCCGAATCGTCACCCTCTATGTGGAGGAGAATGTTCATCAAAATGCTCAACGGTATTTTGAGAAAGCGCGCAAACAAAAGGACAAATCCATCGGTGCAGTAACCGCTCTTGCGGAATCGGAAACTCGTTTAGCCCGCGCCGAAAAACGCGAATCAAAGCGTCACGCTAGTGGTCAAGTTTCCAGAGTCAAGCGTAGTAAACGCCTATGGTTTGAACGCCATCGATGGACAATTCTTGATGGAATGCACTTAATGATCGGTGGAAGAGACGCAAAAGGCAATGATGCAATAGTCAAAAAGCATCTAAAAAGTGATGACTTATACTTCCATGCTGATTTACATGGGGCTCCCTCATGTTCGCTAAAATTTGCTCAGGGTTTTGAGAAGGACCCTCAGCCCCCTGCGAATCTGCCAAAAGGAATCCCAGCAATACGACTCTCCGACAAATTGGATAAAGAAAGTATTTCGCAATTAGCAATTGAACAAGCAGCATCAATGTCTCTATGCTGGAGTAGAGGTTGGAGTGGAGGTGGAGCACATGGCACTTCATATTGGGTAAAACCATCTCAAGTCAGTAAGACCGCTCAAAGTGGAGAGTTCGTCGCCAAAGGAGCATTTGTCGTCCGTGGTCAGCGCAACTGGTTTCGTGACTTGAGTGTCAAAATAGCCCTTGGTTTGGTCTGTATTAACGGCATCCCTCTATTACTCGGCGGGGCCCCCGAACAAGTTTCTGCAATGTGTGAGAGATGGATTGAGTATAGTCCTGGTCGGGGCAAGAAAGAGCAAATTGCTAATAAGATTGCAAAAGCAACTGGAATTCCAACTGATGATATTTTGGGAGTCCTTCCTGGCGGAGGCGAATTAGGTAGAGACCATGGTTTGATAAAGCCGGTCAAAAGCGAAGATGAGTGATAATTAACTAACAACATTCAACTATTAACCCAATTTAGGGGTAGTTGAGCCGAAATGATACGCCGCGTAAAAGATGAAAATGCCGAAATCGGCATTGGGGCAATGATCATTTTCATCGCCATTATTCTCGCCTCGGCAATTGTAAGCGCAGTCCTTGTTAAGTCAGTGGAAAATATTTTTTCTCGACAAAAATCTGATGCCCAACAATCATCTATATCTTTCAATGGTATGGTCAATGTGCTTATTATTGATATTACTGCATTGGGTGGAACAGATGAGATACATATGGTATTTGATTTGCCTTATATTGCAGATGATCTACATGAATCAGACCTCTCATGGGTACTAATGTGTTTGCCAACTGGCGAAACACGAATGCAATTTGATGAAGGTCAATTTAGGTTTGCCACAACTCTTGATGGTGACGGCCTCACCGCTTTGCCATTAACTGAGTTTATTCCTGGTGATGTGTATCGTATTATTTTTCAACTTGATATGTGTGACCTTGAAGATGTAGAGAAGGCAACTTTGATTTTGATGATTGATGAGGGCAGAACTCGCGAAATTGTTTTGGAGATTGGGAATAGTCCATTCGTTGGACAGGTTTTATTTTGAGGTGGATGAACAATGAGGAGAGAGAAAATCAGCGATGATAATTGTTCTATTGGCGTTGGGGCAATGATAGTATTCATTGCAATGGTTCTTCTTGCATCAATGGTAATGATATCATTAATAAAAATAACGGAAGAGATATCTCAATCAACCCAAAGAACTGCAGAAGATGCTCGCCGCAATAGTGTGAATACTGTCGTTATTGTGGGGGGGTGGGTCTATGACAGTTGGGATGATATGTTATTTATGATGGAATTTGGATCATCCGGTGAGGAAGTTGCCCGCCTTGATGTCATGTATGTATTAACTTGCTCTTATGATGATGGTACTTTCAATTATCGTTCTGCAGCACTTGGTGATTCCGCAGGCGGTTCTGCAATTTATGTGTGGGAGGTTGGCACACCAGGCCCAGATGCAGGAGGGGCTTTCACAAACGTAGCGCAATTTCGCCCTGGTGCAAGGTACTTTTTTACTCTTGATGGTGGCACCCAAGCGACTCCTGGTGGAACACAATGTGGGCCAAATGACCTAGCTGCAAAAGGCATTACTGCTGACTTGTATTTGCATTTACCAAATGGGATGAGTACGCACCAAAAACTCTCTTTGTCCAACGGAAATGAAAAAGGTTCGCAAATCATTTAAGTGACTCCAATCATTGAAATATGGTATGTTTCTGGCAGCAATCATGGTTGATGACATGCAATCGCGATGGGAGCAACGCTTTTCTAAAGAAGGACTTTCATACGGGGCTGAGCCAAATGAATTTTTGCGCCAAGAAATATCAAAGTTAACTCCTGGTAAAATTTGGATCATGGCCGAAGGCGAAGGAAGAAATGTACTATGGGCTGCGTCTCAAGGTTGGGATGCGCACGCATTTGATTACACAGAAGCCGGCCCACAAAAGGCATTGACTTTGGCAGAGATAGGTGGATTAGACATTACATACCCAACTGCTGATATTCAAACTGTTGAAGTTCCCGAAGGTGAGTTTGATGTTATAGCAACAAGTTGGTTTCACCTTATCAAAGAGGTTCGCAGAATCCACTTTCCGCGGGTATTATGGGGGCTAAAGAAGGGAGGATTATTCATCATGGAAGCATATCACAAGGACCAATTGGGCAAGTGGTCAGGTGGTCCACAAAATTTAGATTTATTGTTTGAGATAGATGAAGTATTGGAGGATATGTGTGGCGAAAATGCACCTCCTATGCGGGTCCTCATGGCGGAGCGAGCAAACCCCATGCTAACCGAGGGTGAACTTCACCAAGGTGAAGCAGAGACTATTCAAATCATCCTTCAGCGCCAATAATAATTTAATAATAAATTATTTTATGCTTTTGTTGATTATCCACATGAGTTTTAGAATGGGATTGCTGCCGAGCGTGAAATGTGTGTGTTTCGCTCATTCGGTTTGAACTAGCATTGCAACTGCGTTTCCGCCGCCAAGGCAAAGAGTTACGATTCCCTTTCTACCGGCATCGTCCTTTCCGTCATCAATTCTTCGTAGTGCGTTGATTAGTGCCATCAAGCATCTTGCACCAGAGGCGCCAAGTGGGTGGCCGATTGCCACTGCCCCACCATGCGGATTGAATTTCTCATCGGGAATTTCAAGTGCTTTTGCAACTGCACAAGAAGCACTGGCAAAGGCCTCATTATGCTCAAACATATCTATGTCAGAAACTTGCAAATTATTTCGCTGCATGATTGCTTCAACAGCAGGAATTGGTGCAGCCATAACTTGGCGTGGGGCAAGACCCGAGGTCTCTTGGTCAATAACTACTGCAAGAATCGGCCAACCATTTACTTCAGCAGCACTACGGCTTGAAACCAACACTGCGGCTGCACCATCGGATAATTGACTGGCATTTCCGGCGGTAACTTGCCCCTCTGAGTCAAAAACCGGTGAAAGACCAGTTAGCCTTTCCATGTCAGTGCCCACTCGTATTCCTTCATCCACCTCAAGTGTAATTTCTTCACCCTCACGGTTAACCCCAGGAACAGGAAAAGCCTCAAAATCCATCCAACCTTTTTCCCAAGCCTGATTTGCAAGGGTGTGTGAACGCACAGAAAATTCGTCCGAGTCATTTCGTGATATTTGATAATCACTGGCAACGGTTTCCCCTGTCATTCCCATGTGCACATCATCATATACATCCCAGAGGCCATCGTGAACCATAGAGTGTTCTAATTCATCAAAAGGTACATCCTTTCCTCTCTTTACTCCCCAAGCAAGGTGTGGTGAGTTGGTCATTGATTCCATGCCTCCGCAAATGAGCACCTCGTACTCTCCAGCCCTAATGCTATTTGCAGCGAACATTACTGTTTTGAGTCCTGAGCCGCAAACTTTGTTGATTGTTGTGCATGGAATACTGCTTGGTAATCCTGCGCCAAGTGCAACTTGGCGGGCCGGTGCTTGCCCAGCGCCGGCTTGCAAGACTTGACCGAAAAGCAACTCATCAACTACTCCGCTGGTCGGGTCAATATCAACTCGCTGCAGTAATTCCTTTACCGTCAATACTCCCAATTCAACTGCAGAATAATTACGAAGAGCACCTCTAAATCTGCCAACAGGGGTCCTCGCAACTGCACAAATGACTACGTCTGCTTCGCTCATGAAAAGAGCGGAGGGGTGGTTTGTTATTCAACCTACACATCAAGGGGAAGTGCGAAGGTTGGCTGAATAATAAGTAATTGAAATTAATGTGAGGGAGAAAATGTGCGCTGGGGAAAATAAATGGAAAATGAGGAAGATAATCAGTTAGCGAAAATGGATGCAAAGAGATTATTGAGATTCATCCTCAAAGAACTTAGCACATCGAAATAACAAAGTTTCCTCCCAGGGTTTGGCGATCAATTGCAAGCCAATTGGTAGACCTTTAGAATCATTTGAAATTGGGATAGAGATGGCTGGTTGCCCAGTAAGATTTGGGAAATGCATGAATCTCATTAGGGCGGAAATTTTTCCCAGATTTGATAGCCCTGCTTTTGCAGAACCTTTGGGGATTATCGGTGCAGTGCACCCCGTTGAGGGAGTAACCAGCAAGTCGATTTCGCAAAATAAGTTTGCCATTTCAAGATTTATTTGATGACGTAATAGTTTGGCCTTTTTATCATCATTTTCAGTCATTGAATTAGCCATTGCGAGATATATTCGCGTATCTCCTCCATATTTTCTTTTCATTGTTTTATACCATTTTGCTTGGCTATTTAGCATTTCACGGGTGATAGTTGTAAGGTGGGAAAGTCGGATGATATCATTGCTTGGAATTTCAACTTCTACTAATTCTGCACCTGCTTCTACCATCTTATTTATTGCTATTTCACAGGCAGTAACAATTTCTAATTCAGCGTCGTTGAACCACTCTCTATAGATTCCAATTCGCAATCCACTTAGGTCGGTATTATCCCACCCTGCCAAGTCAATTTTTGGCTGAACAGAGGTGTATTCATCAGCCGAATCTGGGCCAGACATTAGTGCGTATCCGCTGATTAGGTCAGCAACATTATCTGCAATAGGTCCGATATGTCCAACGCTTGGGCATAATGGGGCAGCACCATATTCACTGATTCTTCCATGGGTTGCTTTGAGCCCGTAAACTCCACAAAGAGCAGATGGAATTCGAATTGAGCCACCGCCGTCTGCACCAAGTGCAAGAGGTACAAAACCACCGCCAACTGCAGCCGCAGAACCGCTGCTTGACCCACCGCTCATATGATTGGGATTGATTGGATTTCGAATGATTCCATGGTTAGGATTAATGCCAAAAACACTAATTCCCAATTCCTGCATTTTGGCTTTTCCAAGGATAATTGCTCCCGCTTCTCGCCAGCGTTTCACAGTAGTTCCATCACTCGTTGCAGGCCCCTGAATCTCACCAATAAATGAAGTTCCAGAGCAAGTAGGCCACCCTACGGTATCCATTTCATCTTTGATAACAACCGGCACCCCATCAAGGGCACTAATTGGATTGCCGGCATCAAGGCGTTCCTCGCTAGCAATCGCTTCTTTCATCGCTCTTTCTTCAAACAAAAATAGCATTGGTTGAACTCCATTTTCAGTCACCTGATCAGCGCGTAGTCGGGCCAAGGCATCGGCAATAACTTCGGTGGGTCGGGCTAATCCACTACGGTAAGCAGTGGCTATTTGTCCGAGAGGCAATTCTATCTTAGCGTCCAATTTGATTCCGGTATTTTCCTCTGACCAAGGCTTGCTAACTACGGGTTTCCAGTGTACGATTAACTCTCCTTCAACATCAGGCGGGGTTGATTTTCTAAGTTTTTTTATTCCTACGCTTCGCATCATATCTGCAAGCAGTAAGCGTCTAATGATTGGTGTTTCAGACAACCTAGCAACGATGCGCAATGCTATGCCCTTCAAAACAGGTGCTTTGGCATTTAGTAGGTCATAGGCCATGAATTGTGCAAGAGGTGTTGGGTATTTGTCTTTGCCCGTTTTATCAAAATTAATTATTTGTATATATGATGATGCACCATAATGATTCTCGTTGTGTGCGCGCGAAGCATTGATGGATGAGGCCAACTCGCCATCGTTTATGGCGAAGATAAAGACCGGTTTTGAGACCTCAAGAGAATTAGATGAAATGCGGGACATTGAAGTCACATTAGACTTCACCACAAATGCCCTCGCCTCTGTGCTTTATCGCCAAGGTGAAACCGTTGTGCTGGCTTGCTGCACAAAGGAGGCTCGCTTGCCAAGATGGTTCCCTCGTGATGCTACAAAAGGCTGGGTTCATGCTGAGTATTCACTTCTTCCTGGTTCTACTGATTCACGTTTCCGTCGCGAGCGAAATGGTGCAAAGGGAAGAACTGCAGAGATTGAGCGTTTAGTTGCTAGAAGCCTTCGAGGTTCAATTGACCTAGAAGCATTGGGTCCTGTCGCTTTGAATGTTGATTGCGATATTTTGAACGCAGATGGTGGAACCCGTTGTGCTTCAATTACTGCAGCAGGAATTGCTCTCCGATTAGCGGTCCGCCGCCTCATTGCTTCTGGTGATTGTCTGCCAATTGAAATGCGCCCAACTTTTGAACAACTGAAGGAAGGATGGACAAAACCCGAGTTAACTGAAGAACAAATGGTAGCACACGAGAACTCTGTTATCCCGCATGATGTGGGAGCTATTAGTGTTGGATTGATTGACGGAAAGTCATATCTTGATTTGGATTACATCTTGGATAGCAATGCGGATGTTGACATGAATGTTGTTGCACTCGCCAACGGAGATTACATTGAGGTTCAAGGAACCGGCGAGGAATCAAGTTATTCTCGTGATGAATTTAATGCACTACTTGACATGGCAGAGATTGGCATGGCCAAGATTTCTGCTGCTCAAAAAGCATCTCTTGATGGGATTCAATAATCACATCTTCGCTTTCACCAAGTATTTCTTTCTTCTATTTGAGAGCAATTCTTGCACTTATTTCATCTTGTTTGCTGATTAATTTAGTAATTGTGTCGGCGACAATAGCATGAAGGAAGACCAACTCGGACGGCCATGGCCCGACTAATATTATTCGGTGGCAAGGGTGGGGTCGGAAAGACAACATGTGCCTCTGCAACTGCCATTTGGCTTGCTGATTCAGGATTCCGTACGCTGCTAGTTTCCAGTGACCCAGCCCATTCAACCAGCGACTCTCTTGGAGTACAATTGGAAAGTGAGCCTACTGAGGTTAAAGAAGTGAAAAATCTGTGGGGTATGGAGTTAGACCCCGAAGGGCAAATGAGTGATTTGTTGCCCAAACTTTCCAGTGCACTAAGTGGAGGATTAGGTGCGAAGATGGAGATGTTTATGGGGCCACAGGCTAAGCAGGAAATCGCTGATGAAATGTCTAATATTGAGGCCGCTGACATGCTTCTTCCGGGCCTTGACGAGGCTCTTGCTTTTGACCGCTTATTGAAACACTTGAATGACCCACGTTTTGATGTAATAATTTTTGATACTGCGCCTACTGGTCACACTTTACGTTTCCTTTCCTTACCCGAATTACTTGAAGGATGGAGTGGTAAAATTGCCCGAATATCTCGTGCATCAGGTGGTATTAAAAGTCTTATTTTTGGACGCAAACAGGAGGCTGCAATTCAAGATGAGTTGGATCGCTTTAATGAGCGAGTTACCGAAACTCGTAAAATTCTCACCGATAAAACAAAAACTGGGTTTGTATTGGTAACTATTCCTGAAAAAATGGCGGTTGCTGAAAGCCGCAGAGCAGTAAAGGCACTTGGTGAATTCAATATTGGGGTGGAAGGAGTGGTGATAAACCGCGTCACCCCCGATTTTGATCATCCCTTTATTCAAAGGCGTCGAGAGGTTGAACAGATGCACATTGTTGACTTGGTGGAAACTTTTGGAGGCCTAGCGGTTGGGCAAATACCTTTGAGTGATTCGGATATTTATGGCTTTGATTTGCTTCGAGAGATTGGGCAAACGCTGCATGGAGAGGCACTTCAAGCAAATAATGGCTCAGGGGAAATTTATCTCGGTCAGCAAATACCTTTGCGAATTAATATTGAGTAGGCATCCCTGGGCTTGAAAGGCAAACTATGATGGCTGAATCGGCCGATACATTGTTGGATGACTATGTTGAAGATTGACCCTTATTGGCCTCGTCAACTATTCCGTGAACTCAACTTCACCAATCCGCACCAACTCCCTCTCAATCCCGTACTCCCGTTGCCCCGAATATCTACTTACTAACGCTTCAATACTTGGGTTAATAAAGGTCAAAGCCGATAATTCATTACTAAGCGGTGAAAAAATGAACGATTGCAACTCAGCACTACATTACGGCGATTGGATAAGGCCCTCTTTAGACATCGTTAATGAGAATCTTTCTGCGTATTGTTTAGAAGGTGAACCCTGTGGGCCGGAAGGCCGCAAGGTGGGGAAGGGGACATGCCAGTAAGATTAGGACCGGCGGGAGTTCCGCTCTCTTGTAAAGGGCGAACTATTGTTGAAGGCATAGATGATATCATCGCCCTTGGCCTTGATACAATGGAAGTTCAAACTGTTCGCTTGGTTGCACCAAATCATTTTGACCAATTTTGGCAGGCTGGAGTTCTAGCCAATAAGGCAAATTTTGAAATGAATATTCACGGCCCTTATTATGCTGAATTACTTGGAAATAGTTCCCAGAGGGCTCGCTCCTTCGCAAAAATGGAATCTGCACTACAAGCAGGCAAGGTGCTCAATGCACGCCATATCACCTGTCACGTAGGTCATTACGGAGAAACCGGAAGAGGAAAGGAAGCCAATGAGCAAATAGCCAATATTTTTGCTGGTGTAGTTGACCGGGCAAATCAACTTTGGGGAGATGGTGAAGAATACCCTGCATTCCCATGGCTTGAGGATGGCACCCCCATGAAAATCGGTATTGAAACCAGTGGGCGACAAGAACTATGGGGTTCATTGGAAGAAGTTTTGGAAGTTGTAAATCATGTTGAAGGAACAATTCCTGTAATAAATATGGCTCATATTCATGCTCGCGGCCATGGTCGCTTGAAGACTTCTGAAGATTATGGCGAACTTTTCGATTTGGTTCGTGAAACTATTGGTACAAAGACCTTCTATTGCCATTTCTCTGGAATCGAGCATCGTTCTGGAAATGCTTTGCACTATACTCAAATCAAAAAATCTGATTTGAATTTCGACCCAATTGCTGAATTCCTTGTTGAAGATGGAGAATGGCTTGATGTAACAATTATTTCGGATTCACCCTTACTTGAACACGATGCTATGTTCATGTACCAAAGTATCGAGAAGTGTCGGCATCGCCAACTTGAGCGTAAAGCACGTGATGAGAGGCAAAAGAATGTAGTATCTCATGCTGGAATGGAAAAGTCAGGCGCAGAAAATGACGAAAATGCTGATTCCGATGCTGAAATGTCTGAGCAAGAAAAGACCGAACTAATCGCTGCTGAAGATGCTGTAGTTCAAGCCGAGAAAGATGGTGCAGTCAACGAAGAAACAGAAGGCGAGGCAGAAACAGAAGGCGAGGCAGAATCAGAAGGCGGGTCAGAATCAGAAGGCGGGTCAGAATCAGAAGCCGAGGCCGAATCTGCAAGTTCTGATGAACAAGCAAAAGAGGCAACTAAGAAAACGCAAAAGAAGCCAACAAAGGCCAAGAAAGCAAAGGCTTCTGCTACTACCGACTCCACCACTGGCACAGATGATGAAGATGATCTGTTCAACTCTGAAAATGATGATGACGATTTATTTTGAACTCAAAATAATCAGGTTTTATCCGAAAGTGTTGAAATGTGTTTGCTTGTGGAGCGGAATACCCAAGGGACAGTAACTCAGTTGGGAGAGTGCGGCACTGAAGATGCCGAAGTCGCTGGTTCAAGCCCGGCCTGTCCCACCAAACTCTGCCTTCACGCTTTCTTGAGCGCGTAAAACAATGTCTGTATTCGCTGAGTACTGAAATACAGTGATTCGGAAAGTTACTATTAATCGCCTTTCGCCATCTTATTCTTGTTAGTCTGGAGGGCGTTTTCATCAACTATAGCCGCTGGTTTCATCAACGCGAGGGCGTGCGCTTACACTATGGGCAAAGTGGACGAGGCTGTTGCGGCATTCAGCGCTGGCAAACCTGTGTGCCTTTTCGACTCCGAATACCGCGAAGGGGAAACCGATTTGTTGTTTCCTGCGGCTTCAGTTGTACCTGCGATGATGCGCCAACTTCGGCAAGATTGTGGCGGTTTACTCTTCTTAGCAATCGGCGATGAAGTCGGAGAGCGCTTTGGTCTGCCTTGGCTTCAGGATTTACACACCAATCCCGATTTAGTTGCTGCCCATCCGGTCTTATCCGAATTGGTGACAGACGACTTACAATATGACTCCCGTAGTGCTTTTACCCTATCTCTTAATCATCGAAATACCTATACTGGTATCACAGATAAGGATAGAGCATTAACTACCCGTCGTTTTGCTGAACTTTTTAGTGAATTGGAAAGCAGTGGAGCAGATGAGGTAGCGAGTCGGAAGGCATTGGGCGAGGAATTCCGCACCCCCGGCCATATTCCTGTCTGCCGTGAAACACCAGGTGGGTTATCCGCCCGCGAAGGCCATACCGAATTGGCGGTTGCGCTTGCGAGGTTAGCCGGATTACCCCCAGTGGTAATAGGTGCTGAAATGTTGCAACCTGATGGTGACTTGGCGCTTACTGTTACTGCTTCACGTGCTTGGGCACTGGAGAGAGGTATCCCCTTCCTTTCAGGTGAAGAATTGAAGGCCGTAGTCCTTCAATAATCGGTTATTGGTTTTGTTCTAATTATTCATTATTCACATCATCCTGTTTGAGGGTTAACGCCAAAACCAATTAACCCCCCCCCCGAAATAGAGGCGAGTTTGAAATGCATGTATTGGCTGTAGGAGTTTTTGACTTACTCCACGCAGGTCATCTTCATTATCTTGAGCAGGCGAAGTCTCTTGGTGACCATTTGACAGTTATTGTTGCACATGATGATACGGTGCGAGAACGCAAACATGAACCGGTTACCAGCCATGATTTACGCTGTAGAATGGTAAAAGGATTGAAACCGGTTAACGATGCAATCGTTGGAAATCCTCCAAGCGTGCCTATTTTTGAAATTCTTGATGAAATTAACCCGGATATTATCGCTTTAGGATACGACCAAGAGCACGCTGAAGAAAACATCAGAAGTTCACTCAAAGATCTCGGCAAGGGGCATATTCTGGTGCGCAGAGTAGAAGGTTTGTCTGACGACCTAGACGGTACTCGCAAAATAATTGCCCGTATTCTTGAACTTCGCACAAAAAACGGCTGGGGTGAGTAATTGTTCACCGGAATAGTCCAAGGCATGGCCACAATCATCTCTCACCAAATCAATAGCGGCGGCAGCCGCTTAACCCTTGAATTACCAGAAGGTAGTGAAAAATCCCTACAAATCGGAGCGAGTATTGCAGTTGATGGAACCTGTTTAACCGCAACAGAAATAGAGGGTAGAATAGTTCACTTTGATTTAGTTGGTGAGACTATGGCAATAACTTCACTTGGAATCCGCCAAGCAGGTGATAAGGTAAATATTGAGAGGGCTGCAAAAATCGGTTCTGAAATAGGAGGTCATTTGATGTCGGGCCATGTTAGTGATATTGCAAAAATTATTGCTGTGGAGGAGCCTGACGGAAACCATATTCTTACATTGTTAGTAAATATTGAACTAATGAAATATATTTTACCTAAAGGCTTCATTGGGCTTGACGGTTGTTCATTGACGATTGTTGATACCGATGCAAAAAGGGGTACGTTCACAGTTTGGCTAATCCCCGAGACTCTTTCGGTAACTTGCTTTGGACATCGCGGCCTTGATGCGCTCGTAAATGTTGAAATTGATTCTCAAACTCAGGCCGTGGTTGACACGGTTATTTCTTACATGAAAAACAATGCTTAGGTGATTATATGACTTCAACAAATCCAAAAATTGCAATAGTGTGTGGGTCTTTTCATAAGACTGAGGTTGAAAAAATGCTTTCAGCCGCAAAGCAAACCGCTGCAAAATTAGCATTAGAAATTGACGAAGTAGTTTGGGTTCCGGGGGCGATGGAAGTCCCCTTGGCTCTTGATCGCTTACTGAGCAGAGAAGAAATCGTTGGTGCTGCTTGTCTTGGAATTATTGAAATGGGCGAAACGCAACACGGTTTAGTGATGGGTCAAGCAGTTGTCAAGACCGTGATTGAATTGCAATTAGTACACGAAAAGCCTGTCGGACTAGGCATTATTGGCCCAGGGGTAATGCCCAATCAAATAGAGGCTCGTATTATTCCACATGCCGAGGCGGCAATTGCTGCAATTGCGGCAATGTTATGAGCGCACTCACGAGAAAATACTTGTTATTGTCTCAGGAGAAGATAATATCAATTACTCCGGATATTTGAATAATCCACTTTTAGCCAATTTCGATTCTTTCAGTCCGATTATCATCGAAGGTAATAACATATACATTAGTGCCGCTATCCTGAAAATTATCAACATCAACGATTTCCAATCCAAGATTGATTACTGTTTCGAAAGCAACATTATTTCCCTCAAGCAAAAAATTCAGAGTTGTAATTGGTGTAACTTCGTTGAAGGTTGTAGATTGCCACCCCCTCACGGGGTCATTTGAACCGCTGTAAGATTCAAATTCAGAGATTGTGTTCAATTGCGTTAAGGTCAAACTTGAATTATCTATCATGCTAGAAAGGATAACGTTATTTTGATTGCTATCATCAATGATTACATCTTGACCGATATTGAATATTTGTGTATATTTATGATTTTCATCGGATTCAATTTGGTCGTGGAAATATACTGCTCCTTCATCGAAAAAGATGACTGTTCGGGAGATTTTCACTCCGTCATACATTGTATGGCTAGCCTTTACATAACTATATTCTGATGTGATGCCATAGTGCTCGATGGCAGTAGTGCCAATGTTATTTGAATCTTCGATGTCATATGATTCATCACCGACTGCAATTGTATTATGGGCAAAAACACTTCTCATTAGAATTCGATAGGGGTCTCTTTCATCGTAATTGTACTTCCCCGAATCGACAAAATAATCTGTATCTTGGTATGTCAATACAAATGATAAATCGTCACATTGTTTATGCTTGGTAACCATATGAAATCGGTTAAACAATGCGAAGTAAATTGCAGGAGAAACATCCCAGTCATTCTTGAAAAGAGCCACCCCTGCATCTTCATAAACGCCACTATCTTGTTCGATTTTCTCGCCCCGGTCTCCATCACTTATCAAATACAATAGATGCTCATTGATGATTTGGCTTTCGTCAATTCCCATTAAATTAGTTGCCGTTGAATCTCCAATTAGGGGGGTAGTTCCATCGGCCTTGGAAAGAAGCACCAAATATTCCTGCATTTTGTATATTGTCGAATCCAACTCCTCAATACTAATGCCGTAGTGATTGGCAAATTTTGATATGGACATAAATAAGCCCATGACCAAATAATGGTACGAAGTACTGTGTTCTTTGTGGACTCCAGTCAATGTGACATCCTCATTCAAGTGAAGGGAAAGCCTCGAAATACTAATCCCTAACCATTCTTCACTGCTCTCGAAAACTGGGAATAATACTGCCAATTGCATGAGGGCTCTATCTTGATAGATTCCGTGATTTATCCCCCATGAATAATTCTTATCTTGCGCGGTGAAAATACCATGATTATTTAGCATGTTAAGAAATTCATTTGCAAATTCCTCATCGAAAAGGGGCGAATCCCGATAATAATCCCAAAAATATGTCAGTGTGATGATTCGATTGGCAGTACTGTGATCGCCCCAAGCAAACCTCGTGCCGGAATGATTGTAGGGGTTTGGATTATGTTCCATCCAGCTTTCAATAAACCATTGTGCCTTCTCAATATATACGGTGTCGTTCGTCAATTCATATGCGTTCATCAAGAAACTAACCATTCGTAAACTGTGAAAATAAAAGACCCATGTCTCGTCATCATAAGGGTCTTCAGTCCAATTCAAATTATCTTCATCATAAACATATGAATCCCAATATCTAAGGAGAAAAATCTCATCATTATTGACTAAATTGTCAGCGATTTCAACCGACTGGGAGGTTGGAGGGGTTCTTTTCTCATACTGGTGCTCATCATATTGCTGCCAATATTGTATTGCCTCGTCAATGTCATAATTGATAAATTGTTTATACTCATTACTGAGGCAACCTGCTAAAGTAGAAAGGAGGAGCAAAACGGCCAGGGACAGCGATACTGCTTTGGCCACGCACTAATTATTGAGTAAAGGTATATGATGATTTTGTATTGCACAAACACCTGACGATTATTGAACTACGGGATGGATTTACCCGCAGGGAACCATGATGCTCAAACTTATTTTCTAAACACCATCCATACGCCATCGGTATTTCAGTAGGGCGCCCTCAAATCCGATACTATCTAACCCAAATACAAGTGCTTATTCGTATACTTGTTGGAGACCTTGTTATGCGCACTGTAAACCACATCATCCCCACTCATACCGTTCTTGAGGGTGGGGGTTTCAAAGTTCGCCGACCCGTTGCGATGGGGAGACTCATGAGTCCTTTTTTGCTTCTTGATGAGATGGGGCCAGCAGATTATGGACCTGGTGAAGCAATTGGAGCCCCATGGCATCCACATCGTGGTTTTGAAACTGTAACATACATGCTTGCAGGGCAGATGCAGCACGAGGATAGTGCTGGAAACAAAGGTGATTTGGGTCCCGGTGATGTTCAATGGATGACAGCAGGTAGAGGCATCATACATTCAGAAGAACCTCACATCGATTTTCAAGAAAATGGTGGCCGGATGCATGGTTTCCAAATTTGGATTAACCTTCCTGCAAAGCACAAGATGATGGAACCCCGTTACCAAGAAATCCCTGCGGAGAATTCTCCTACCACTGAGAAAGATGGAGTTTGGGTTCGCGTGGTTGCAGGTGAATGCCTAGGATTACAATCATCCATTGATACAAAGGTCCGAATCGAGTATATCCATGCAAAAATGGATGTAAATTCTACTCTTGAAAAGGAAATTGATGAATCATTGAATGCAATGATTTATGTCTTTGGAGGGGAAATCATTGTCCAAAACAAGACCGTCAAAGATGGTGAATTAGCACTCTTGTCAGAAGGTGAGAGAATTGTGATTCAATCCAATGTGTCCTCTGAATTTCTGATATTAGCAGGCCCAGAATTAAATGAGCCAATTGCACGACATGGCCCATTCGTGATGAATACTAGAGAAGAAATCCAACAGGCATTTTTCGATTATCAAAATGGCACATTTACAAATTGACGTCTCAATGAATTCTGCTCAACTCATTCAAAGAGATATTTAAGCACGGGTCCAAGCAACTCACCTGCTTTGCCATTAGGTAATAATCAAGCCCAGACGGTAATATATTCGTAAACCAAGTAGATACCGACAATAAATAATTCATGACTTCTTCTCAAAATTACAAAAGGTCCTACCTACCAACACTTCATGAATGCATGGCCTTTCACGGTTGACAGGCAGAGGGGGCAACATGTCGCAAATCGATAATGCAGTTGACACGTTAAACGGACTCGACACATGGATGCAATGGTCCTTCGGGCTCATCGCCACTTTGTTCACCGTGGGTTTTGTTCGACTGTTGATGCAAAAAGTTCTTTTAGATTTTGTGAGAAAAACTTCCTTCCAATGGGATGACAAACTCTACTCACCTGTTACAAAGAGAATCTACCTATTCATTTTGATTACAGGAGTTTTGCTAACCATGATCTGGGTACTTGGCGAAGACCATTCACTTGTTGTATCAACCGATCCGATCTTCCAGGCTATGTTTATTCTGCTCTCGACATCTCTTCTAAGCGTTTCTTTGAAGGTGATGATTCCAGTTATTATGGACCGATTTTCTGAACCTTCTAGCGTTACAGTTTCAGGAAGTAATTCTCTCATAATTTTCCTGTCTCGTGCAGCGGTTTGGTTTGGTGGACTTTACCTCGCTTTCTCTGAATTAGGAATTGAATTGTTAGGAGTTCTTGCCTCATTGGCTGTCTTCTCCCTCATCATCGGATTGGCCATGCAGCAGACATTAGGAAACATTGTCAACTCCTTCATGCTCGCTTTGGACCAACCTTTCGAAGTCGGTGACCGCATAGAAGTAGAAGGAAAGACCGGATCTGTCGTTTCTGTAGGCATTCTTTCAACCAAGATTCTCACCCACGAAGAAAACTTAGTGGTAATCCCTAACAACAGCCTGATTAATTCCACAGTCATCAACCATGCTCGTGGTGGTGGAGATGGTGCAGGTCGCCGTATTTCATTGGTTCAAGACATTGGAGTCAGTTACGATGAGGATATTGACCACGTCAAGTTTACCATACTTTCTCTCATGCGTGAGTGCCCATACATTATCGACAAACCAGAACCTCGCGTTCTACTCATCGAATTGGGAGATTTCTCAAAGGTTTTCCGCATGTATGGATGGGTTGAAGATTACACCGATGAATTTGTTGCTCGCGATTGGTTACTCAAGAATGTCGATGAAAACTTCAAGCGAGAAGGAATTGAAATTCCATATCCAACTGCAGTTGAACTCGCCACCCAAAGCGCATCTTCTGTGAACTCACACAGTAAGAAAACAAGCGTCCGAATAGCACGTATGCAGATGATAAAAGAGGACAAGCAGTTAGCCAAAGAACGTGCTTCCGCTAAGGAAGAGATCGAAGAAATCGCTGAGAGATTGAAGAGTGGAGATTTGTCCAACAGGGAGCGATCTATGCTCGAAGATGACCTCCGTGAACTCAATAGTGTTCTCAGTATGTTTGAAGCCGGCGGCGAGGATTGAGGATTGTGAAAAAATGAGCAACAATACTAAACCTTCGCAATCCACTATTGAGTGGCCAATAGGTAATTTCCTCTTTTAGGAACTTCTTTAAGGTCCCCCTAAACTGTGCGAGTTATGCGTATCTATGCCTCATGCTTGGCCTCCACAAATTTGCGCGACGGAAGTAATGGCCAAATGTCGAAAGCCATCATACTCTCTTTCTTGATGATATTGATGGCCCAAGCAGGTTTTCTTGGTGCACTGAACGCATGGCCTGGCAATGAACAAACGCTCGACGAGACCAACGACGTTCTCAAAACCGGCGGCTCAGGCAACAATCTTACTGCAAGCATAGATGGAGCAAATCTCTCAGTCGGTCAAGCTATGACTGACATCACCTTCCAATACAATGCAAGCGGCTCAGGCAACGGTACTG
>LWDU01039149.1_pt1 | contig 51007 bp, 42 predicted proteins | sample 727161 | NCBI WGS metagenome assembly LWDU01 (sample SAMN04566230, study PRJNA314399) | hydrothermal vent metagenome | isolation source: deep sea hydrothermal plume seawater | place: Mexico: Gulf of California, Guaymas Basin | collected 2004-07-11
GGGGATCAGTGTGAGGCCAATTGTGATTGCCTGTGCGACAAACGCAACGGCCACGATCCGCCACCCGTAATACACTTTAGCCATCGAAATCTACGCTAGCAGGGTGCTCCGTAACCGGCATGGTGCAGTACTCAACGACCCGTGGTCCTCGGCTCGAGATCAACTCCCGAATCCTGCCGTTAGCTCTGCAGCCAATGCTTCAGGGGTCATAGTCCAATCTTCTCCCGGGAGAAACCCAGTACCATTTCCCAAGCATGGCGACTCCATGATGCGGAATTTTTCGGCCAATCGAGCGAACACGACTGTCCGCATCCCCAAAAGAGGTCGAGAAAAAATGGGCTGGAGCTACCTCCTTGTCGCTATTGCTTTGGAGATTGCATGGGCCTCTACCCTCAAGTGGACCGAGGGCTATACACGGCCCGGTCCCAGCCTTGTCAATTTGGTCCTCTGCCTCGCCAATATCTTTTTCCTTTCCCAGGCGATCAAGATTCTTCCGACTGCCCACGCCTATTCAATTTGGACCGGACTCGGGGCCGTCGGCGTCGCGATCGTCGCCTATTGGCTTCAGGGAGAGCCCTTCGGCCTTGCCAAGATTGGTTGCATGGCGCTGATTCTTCTGGGGGCGACGGGCCTCAAAGCGTTTTCGCCCGGTTGACTCGGCGGGAAAGGCCCGAATCCTTGTCAAAAGATTGAACGAGTCGCTCCTCCTCTCAGGATGGAGGGGGACGCTCACGCCGGACTGCTGCGTCTAGAGACCTGTTTCTCAGCCTTTTTCGCCTCAGGCTGAACTCCACCTGGCTTCAGCCAGTTTGCTGCTCGCCACTCCATAACTCCAGGCACTCGGCAGTGAAAGCGCGGCACTCTGGAAAACCGTACGAGACTGTTGTGCACCTAAGGAGGTCGTCTCTACAACGGGTCAGCGAAGATTGAGACTCTCCCTAATAATTTCATACGAGGTTCATGACGTAGTCTGAAAGCATCATCTTTTCACGATGAGGCAACCACTCGACTCAAACCCACAGAATTCTTCGCACCCTTTCATAAGACGATCCAAACTTGCACATAGGGCGCATGCCCGTGGAGAACTTTGAACAAAAAGGGCTTGCCTAACTCTTCCGGATCTGGCCTTCTGGGAGTCAGCCCGTGCAGTTATGACTACAGTCGCGCTGAGCCCGAGCGCTGAGCCCGAAAGTCAAAGAAAAACGTCCCCAGATGCTTGCCGCGACCCTCCTCACTACCACAATGCTTAAGGCGAGAGCGCTGAGAACCGCAGTGCTTACCGCGACAGTACCGAGCACCGCACTGCTTACCGCGACAGTGCTCGGCCCTGCCCACGCTTCCACCATTGGGACACCGAGTCGGCAGGCCCGGAGAGCTGGCCACCACGACAATCTCCAGGAGCCACACCGGTGTCGGCCAGTGGACCGATTGGCCCGCTGCCTTTTGACAACCCTTTCCGCCCTTTGTCTGATCGGGGCTTGTTGGGCTGTGCAAGCTTCTGCCCAGGGCATGGGAGCAGCCTACTTCCCAAACACTCCACTTGTCACCCACCGGGGAGAGTCCGTCCGTTTTTATGACGACCTGGTTGCCGGAAAAGTGGTCGCGATCAGTTTTATCTTTACCCGCTGCACGGATTCATGCCCAGCCGAAACCGCGAAGTTGAAGCGAGTATACGAGGAACTGGGCGATCGCGTTGGCGATGACATCTCGATGTATTCCATCAGCATTGATCCAGACCACGACACGCCTGAAGTTCTTTCTGAGTATCGAGAAAAATTCGGAATCGGTCCGGGTTGGACATTTCTGACCGGAAACGAAGACGAGATCATTCACTTGCGCAAGCGCCTTGGCCTCTACATGGAAGAAATCCAAGACGAGGACCGCAATCACAACGTGACCTTCATTGTAGGCAATGACCGAACCGGCAAGTGGATCAAGCGATCGCCCTTCGATAACCCGAAATCCCTCGCCAATCTTATCGGGTATGAACTATTTGATGGCCAGATTGCCCGAAGTGCTGCCAAGAGCTATCGCAACGTGCCCAAGGCACCCGAGTACACCCGAGGCGAATATCTCTTTCGAACGCGCTGTGATTCGTGCCACACACTCGGCGGAGGCGAGACCCGACTGGGACCCGATCTCCTCGGCGTGACCGAACGCCGCGACCGCCCTTGGCTAGCGCGCTGGATTGCGGAACCCGACAAGATGCTCGAAGAAGGCGATCCGATTGCGACTGAACTCTTTATTCGCTTCCGCGAAATCGCGATGCCGAACCTCCGCCTTGAGAAATCGGATGTGGACGCGCTCATCGAGCACATGGCAAACGAAAGCCGTCGCCTTCGTCAGCCGCCAGGCCAGGCATCTACGGGCGGCCCCGGCCCCCGTGGTCGACTCGGCCCCGAGACTTAGTTTCTTGTCGCCTGTTCACTTGGACATCGACCCTCGGCTTCCCCCTTTGACTTCTAGCATGGGCTACCGGCATGGACTTGCAGCATGGACTTCTAGCATCCGCTTCCACCATGGACTTCTGCCAGCGCGAAGGACCCAAAATCCGCCCGGCCACTCCACCCAGACATTGAGACCTGCCGGACATGAGCTTGCTCGAAAAGGTGGGCCCGGCGACCCCCTTCACCCGGGAAGCCGCTGCTCGTGAGACGACTATGATTGGGGCATTGCTAGGGATGCACTCCTAGGCAGAGACAAGCTGAAATCTGTGGACCCAAACCAGATGCTCGGGATCCCACTCCATGCCTTTGTGCATCCTGGCAATCAGCGACTTGTAGGCATCCAAATCCTCAAAGCCTTCCTTGCGCGCCTCTACTTCGCCCATGTCACCCAGGCGGTCGTGAGTCAGGGACGTAATTTCAAAGCTCTCTCCGTCCAGTTCGAACAATTCACCCGGATAACCGTACACGCCGTTCCGACGTTGTTCGGTCTTCTCTCCCTTCAACGCAGAGCGAACAAGCATTGCGTGCCGTACCAAACGGTCAATCGAGCATGTTTTTTCGGGATAATCGCTCACTAATCAAGCTCCAATTCATCTATTTCGAAAGCCATGATGGCCTTTGCATCGACAAGCAGACAACTGAGCTCAGACACTCTGATCTCTACCACTCGCCGTGTCAGCCGCTCGATAGGCCGGACCAAACGTCCGTGGGCCTTGGGGCATGTGGGCCCTTGGGGTATGTGGGCTCTTGGCGTATGTGGGCTCTTGCCTTGCCTTTCCGTGCCTTGCGAGCGGCAATTTGAGTCTACTGTGTTGAGTCAGTCTACCGCGTTCCCTGATCGAAAAATAGAATGATCGCCAAGTGTCAACCGACTAATAGGACGTTGGCCGACCAAACCTTCGCATCCTTCTAGGCCTGCCATGTAGACCTGCCGCACAATCCTGCCCCGCAGCCCTGCCAGGCAATTGCCGCGAACCCGTACAATTCCACGCGCAATTCGGACCCCAAGCGGCGCGCCTCTAGCCGCCCGCGCGTAGCCCTTCGAGTTCGTCCCATCGCGCATACGCCGCTTCGAGCTGCCCGGCGATATCGGCGACTTGTGCGTGCAATAGGACCTGTTCTGCCGCATCACTCTTATAGAAGTCGGGCTCACTGAGCCGTGCGACGAGCTTGCCGTGTTCAACTTCGAGGTGTTCGATCTTGGACGGCGCTTGCTCGAGCTCACGCGCCTCCTTGAATCCGAGCTTCCGGGGCTGCTGCTTTCGTCTCGCTTTTTGTCCTGAATCACTGGGCCGAGATGGCGCAGAATTAACTTCGACCTTCGCGCGACTCCGTAACCAGTCGGAGTATCCCCCGACGTATTCCTGAATTTTCCCATCGCCCTCGAATACCAGAGTCGAAGTCACCACGTTATCGAGGAAGGCCCGGTCATGGGAGACCAACAAGATTGTTCCGCGATAGTCGATGAGCAGTTCTTCGAGCAACTCGAGGGTCTCAATATCAAGATCATTGGTCGGCTCATCAAAGACAAGCAGGTTCGCGGGTTGGGCGAACAGTCGCGCCAGAAGCAGCCGATTATGCTCCCCCCCCGAGAGTGCCTTCATGGGCGTTCGAGCCCGATCGGGACTGAACAAAAAATCCTGCAGATAGCCCACGACATGGCGGCGTTCGCCCTGAACCTCGACGTACTCTTGTCCCCCGGCAAGGTTCTCAATCACCGTTTTCTCGAGCTCGAGGGCAGCCCGTAGCTGATCGTAGTAAGCGACTTCAAGCTTGGTGCCCAAACGAACAGACCCTGAGGTCGCCGTGAGTTGGCCCAACAAAAGGCGCAACAGAGTTGTCTTGCCCACGCCGTTCGGCCCCACGAGGCCGATGCGATCCCCTCGCATAATGCGCAGGGAAAAGTCCGAAACCAGGGGAGATTCGCCGGCGCTCCAGGCGTACGAGAGATGTTCGGCCTCAGCGACGAGTTTGCCAGAGGACCGACCTGTGTCCAGGGAGAGGCGGACTTTGCCCTCCACCTCTCGCCGCTTGGCCCGCTCATCACGCATGGCTACCAGAGCGCGGGCCCGCCCTTCATTCCGAGTTCGGCGAGCTTTGATGCCCTGGCGAATCCACGCCTCTTCCTTCGCAAGCTTCTTGTCGAAGAGGGCAGCGTGACGGGCTTCCTCTTCCAATGCTGCGGCCTTCTTCACCAAGTAGGTTGGGTAATCCCCTGCCCATGAAGTGAGAGTTCCTCGGTCGAGTTCGACAATCCGCGTCGCCAACCGCCTCAACAGGGAGCGATCATGGGTCACGAAGAGCACCCCACCTCGATATTCCAGCAGTTGATCCTCGATCCACTGAACCAACTCGATATCGAGGTGATTTGTGGGCTCGTCGAGAAGCAGCAGGTCGGAATCACCCACGAGCGCCCGAGCCAGAGCGACCCGCCTCTGCCACCCGCCAGACAGTGTCCCGACACGTGCATCCGCTGAAAGACCGAGCCGATCCAAGATTTGATCCACTCGTTGGCTCAGGCTCCAACCATCACACGCGTCAATTTGGTGCTGAAGTGCTTCCATTCGTCCGAGCAATGACTCGTCGTCCGCAACCCCGTGGGAGACACGATGAAACTCGGCGAGCAATCGCCCGGTGTCGGCGAGACCCGCGGCAACAACATCAAACACGGTCGCCTCGTGGTCTTCGGGGAGATCCTGGGAGAGTCGCGCCACCGAAAGACCTGGCTTTCGCCAGATGTCACCCGCGTCAGGCGCCACCCCGCCCTCGACAATTTTGAGCAGGGTCGATTTGCCGGCGCCATTGCGCCCAATCAAACAAACCCGCTCGCCGGGATCGATTTGAAAAGCCGCGCGCTCGAGCAAGGCATCCCGGCCAAAAGAAATGGAGAGGTTTTCGAGGGTCAGAAGTGGCATGAGGCGCGCAGCATAGACCTTTATCCCATCGCGTCACTCAAGCTGGGGAACTCCTTACGGAAAAAGGTGTTCTGGCGGAAATCCGGCCCGACCCCCGGTCCCCCACCCACCCGCAGAACTGCCCGCTGCTCTGTGCCGGGGGGGGCCCCGGGCTCAGCCGGCTTCCTTTCGTTTGAGTTCGAAGATTTCCACGGAGTCACGCCCGTCGTGGTTCACCGAAAATAAAGCGTGGCGGCCGGGAGCCAGCACCCGATCCTGGGGGTTCACAAGTCCACAGTGGGCCATGATCGAGCCCACATCTTGGCAGGCAACGAGAATGCCGGGATTCGGCGTCTCCGGGACACGGGCACAGGCTGCCGTCCTAGCCCGTTCGGCCCTCACGACAGCAGAGGGGGCTCGGCAGACAGAGAGGGCTCGATTCGGCCGAAGCTCAGCATTCAAGGGGTGGGCCATGGAGAGCGAAGCCCCTCCAACGACAATCCCCCTGGGCCGCGGTGCCCCTTGGCCGAGCAAAACGACGCTCCGTGGCGCGGGGAAGCAAAACTCCAATTTGGAATGGTCGAGCAGGAAGATGCGCAATCAGAAGGAGATTCAGTGCGGATTTTGGCCCGTGGGCGGCTAGTATTGAACGCCTATTTTCCTGCGACGGGCTGCCAGCGCCCTTTCGCGGAACCCCGGAATCCATGCAATTCAACCCATCCCCGGTGACGACCTAGGCACTCATTCGTCGCCCCGCCAGGAGATCCCGATCATGAAAATGACCACCGAAGAAGCCTTCGTCAAGGTTTTGCAGATGCATGGCATCGAGCACTCATTCGGCATCATCGGCTCCGCCTTTATGCCCATTTCCGATCTCTTCCCCAAAGCAGGAATCACATTCTGGGACGTTGCGCACGAGACAAACGGCGGGCTTATCTGCGACGGATTTACCCGAGCGAGCGGAAAAATGGGGATGGCGATCGCCCAAAATGGTCCCGGAATCACCGGTTTTATTACCGCGATGAAAACCGCCTATTGGAACCACACGCCCATGCTGCTGGTGACGCCCCAAGCGGCGAACAAGACAATCGGCCAAGGCGGCTTTCAGGAAGTCGAGCAGATGGCGATGTTCCACGACATCGTCTGCTACCAGGAAGAAGTGCGCGATCCCTCGCGCATTGCCGAAGTGCTCAATCGCGTGATCCTCAAGGCGTGGCGCGGTTCGGCGCCTGCCCAAATTAACGTCCCTCGAGATTTTTGGACCCAGGTGATCGATATTGATCTGCCCCAAGTCGTTCGTTTCGAGCGACCCTCGGGCGGACGCCAGGCGATCGCGGACGCCGCGGCACTCCTCTCCCAAGCGAGCTTCCCCGTTATACTCAACGGTGCCGGCGTCATTCTTGCCGGAGGAATCCCCGCCTCCCAGGCACTGGCCGAAAAGCTGAGCGCTCCAGTCTGCTGCAACTACCAGCACAACGACGCTTTCCCGGGAAGCCACGCCTTGGCGTGCGGCCCCCTCGGCTACAACGGCTCAAAAGCGGCGATGGAGTTGATCTCCCAGGCTGATGTCGTACTCGCGTTGGGTACTCGGCTGAACCCATTCTCCACCCTCCCGGGCTACGGCATCGACTATTGGCCTGGCAAAGCCAAGATCATCCAAGTCGACATCAATGCTGACCGCATCGGGCTGACCAAACGAGTGAGCGTCGGCATCGAGGGTTGCGCCAAGCTAGTCGCCGAACAACTCCTCGAGCAACTCTCAGAGAGCGCAGGAGAAACTGGCCGAACTGAGCGCGAGAAGCTGATCCGGGACACCAAGGCCGACTGGCAGAAAACCTTGGCAGTCATGGATCACGAAGAGGATGACCCGGGCACAACGTGGAATGAGCGCGCACGAGTCCGTGACGCCGACAGAATGTCGCCACGACACGCTTGGCGCGCGATCAAGGAAGCCCTGCCTGATAACGCGATCATTTCCAGCGACATCGGCAACAATTGCGCGATCGGAAACGCGTACCCAAGCTTCGAGGAGGGGCGCAAATATCTAGCACCGGGCCTGTTCGGGCCATGCGGTTATGGTTTTCCGTCGATCATTGGTGCCAAAATCGGCTGCCCCGATGTACCGGTCATAGGATTCGCGGGAGACGGCGCGTTTGGCATCTCAATGAGCGAAATGAGTTCCATCGGTCGCGACAATTGGCCGGCCATTACCATGATCATTTTCCGCAACTACCAGTGGGGCGCCGAGAAGCGCAATACGACGCTTTGGTACGATGACAACTTTGTAGGGACAGAGCTCGACCCACAGGTAAGCTACGCCGGTGTTGCCGAGGCCTGCGGACTCAAGGGCGTGACCGTGCAAAATCAGGCTGAGATGACCGAAGCGCTCAAGATCGCATGCAAAGAGCAATCGACCGGTGTCACCACTTTCATCGAGGTCCTTCTCAATCAAGAATTGGGCGAACCCTTCCGGCGCGACGCCATGAAGAGACCCACCATTGTTGCGGGGGTCGACTCAAAGGACATGCGACCGCAAGAATAGCCGGCGGGTCCTTGCAGTTCTTCGTTTCAAACAATCCCAGTGGCGTGTCCCTCTCGGCACGGGACAAGGGCCCTGGGGAATGACATTTTCTCGCCCAAACGGGCTGAGCATTGCGAGTCCAAGGGGTCAGCGTCTGATTGTTCCGTCCGACACATTGTGGCAGACTCTATGCCAATTCCATAGTTCTCGAATCTTGGCGGACAGGCTCGACAATCAACCCCTCCCTCCCCATTAAAAAGGCCCCCCATGAAGTGGCTTGGCTCTGCACTCCTGCTCCTCGCGATCATGGCCTACGCGGGTTGGCAAAATCGAATCAACTTGCTGGTCTGGGGTGCCCCCAGAGCCATGGCACTCATGGATCCCATTCGTGAAAACGTACCCACTCAGTGGCAGCAAGGCCCGGCCACCCGGACCCTCCCACCCGCCGAACGTCCGCCCAATGTCATCTTGATCTTGGCCGACGACATGGGATTCAACGACCTTTCTCTTCATAACGGCGGAGCGGCAGACGGCAGCCTCATGACTCCGAACATCGACGCGCTCGCCCACGAAGGGGTCGTGTTCAACAACGGCTACGCGGCGAACGCGGTCTGCGCACCTTCGCGTGCGACCATCCTGACCGGACGATATTCCACCCGGTTCGGGTTTGAATTTACGCCCTTTCCAAAATCGGGCGCCACGATTTTCCGTTGGATGCAAGAGATCAACCCACCCGCGCTGGCTAGCTTGATCCACACCGAAGCTCTCGCCGACTTACCCGACATGCTCGACCTCGGCATGCCGCCCAGCGAAGAGACCATCGCTGAGGTCATGAAACGTGCCGGCTACTACACAGCCCACATAGGCAAGTGGCACCTGGGGTCAAGGGGCGGAATGCGACCCGAAGACCAAGGTTTCGACGACAGTCTGTACATGAAGGGAATGCTCTATCTACCCGAGGACGACCCCAATGTCGTCAACGCAAAGCGCGAAAAAAGTGGTATCTCGCGTATGGTCTGGGCGAATGCCCGGTATATGGCCACGTTCAACAACAGCCAGCCATTCGAACCAAAAGGCTACCTCACCGACTACTACACCGAAGAAGCTGTCAAGGTCATCGAGAACAATCGCAACCGTCCCTTTTTCCTCTACCTCGCGCATTGGGGAATTCACAATCCCCTTCAAGCGACCAAGGAAGACTACGATGCACTCGACGGTATCGAGGACCACCATCTTCGGGTATACGCGGGCATGATCCGCTCCCTCGATCGAAGCGTTGCCCGTATCACTGGGGCTCTCGAGGAAAACGGGTTGACGGACAACACCCTGATTATCTTCACCAGCGATAACGGTGGCGCCAGCTACATCGCATTGCCCGATATCAATAAGCCCTATCGAGGCTGGAAGCTCACACACTTTGAAGGGGGAACCCACGTTCCCTTCATGGCCAAGTGGCCGGCAAAGATTGCACCCGGGACCGAGTTCGATGATCCCATTCACCATATCGATCTATTTCACACAATCGCCGGGGCCGGCGGCGCATCAATCCCCCAAGACCGCAAACTCGACGGAGTAGATTTACTACCCCACATCACCGGGCAAGCCACAAATCCTCCACACAAGACTCTATTCTGGCGGGAGGGTTACCAACAAACCGTCTTGCACGAGGGCTGGAAACTGATCCGCACCGATCGCCCTGCAAACAAGCGCTGGCTCTTCCACCTCGCGACAGACCCCACCGAGCAAGAAAATCTTGCAATGACCCAAAAAGATCGAGTCGCAAAGCTCGAAGGACTCCTGGATGCCCACAACCTCGAGCAGGTCGAGCCGGCCTGGCCGAGCGTGGTCGAAAACCCAATCCTCGTCGACAAACACGGAGGCCAGGCCTACGTCGAGGGAGACGAATACATCTACTGGCCGAACTAATCCCGCGGCCTAAACCCAGGAGACCCCCCCTTGCCGGGGAGTCCCGCCTGCTCCCCAACCCCCTCGGCATAAGGGATTTGGTCGCCGGCGATACGAAACAGTAGAAGGGGTCCTTTCCTTGCTACAAATCCGTCCAGCCAGCTCTTGATGCCGAGACAGTCCATTTCATCTTTTTGGCGAAGAAGTATTGGGGGCCAGCCAAAATTTCATACAGTTTCAGGTATTCATATTTCTAGGATCAACCCCACCTCAAAAAAGACGTTAAACCTGATATGACCGGAGACAACCAGAACCTACTCGCAGACGTACAAGTCGTACTCCTACGCCCAAGGTGGGCGCGAAACCTGGGTTCCGTGGCACGCGCAATGAAAAACTTCGGACTCGAAAAACTCACTCTCGTGGATTCGAAGATTGGATCCTGGAACGACGCCTACCAGATGGCTGTGCATGCCGATGATGTCCTCGACAACGCAAAGACACTGGAACTCACGGAAGCACTGGCACCCGCTACTTGGATCGTGGGCACGACCAACAACCCGCCCCCCGGCACACACCAAATGACCCCACGCGAAGTGGCTGAAGAGGCCGTCGCCCGCGGCGCCCCCACCCTCCTCTTCGGAGGCGAGATCCATGGACTCGACCCCGCCGAATTACTGCGCTGCCATGTCGTTTCCTCCGTCCCGACGGCTTCCGAGCAATCCTCCTTGAATCTCGCGCAAGCGGTTTGCGTTTACGGTGCCGAGTTGTTCGCCGCACTTAAATTCGCGGCAGAGAGCGATTCATCTGACGCAAGGGAAAAAGAAACCGAGGCGCTCCGCGCTTCCACCGAAATGCTCCAGCGCCTGGAGGTTGCCCTGCAACGCTTCCTCCAGAATTCTACGTGGAGCAAGGCCGACCGGCCCAAGAACGCGATTGCTGCGCTCATGCAGCCCTTCTATCGAGCACAGTTGACCGAAAAAGAAGCCCGCGCGTGGCTCGTCGCTCTGGGGAAGCAGTTCCCTCGCTCGGAGTAAAACTCTCCCGCAGGGATTTCGCCGAAATGGATTCCGAGTGGTTCGAAGGCTCCTCTCGCGCATGGCAAGATGCGGAACGCTTTCGTGACCCTCGACGCCTCAGGCGCCCCCCTCTGCTGAAACATTCAAGACTTCCGGGCAGCGCAAGACGCTGCGTTGCGGGGCCGACCGTTCCGGATCGAGCAGCCGGGCACGAGGTAGACGGTCGAGCAAAGTATTCAGTGCGACCGCCATGTTCTTCTTAGCGAGATGTGAACCAGGGCAAGCCTTTATGCCCCTTCCGAAACTGAGTGATTCCTGGTTATCGCGTCCAATTTCAAAGCGATCCGCGTGATCGAAAATTTTGGGATCTCGATTCGCACCCGCCATGGCGAAAAGAACCCACGAGTCGGCGGGGATCTCTACCCCGTGAAATGTGATGTCGATGCTAGACGACATTCTTGGCAGCACCGCAATCGGCGACTCCCACCGCAGGGATTCTTCAACAGCCCCGGGTATCAGCGTTCGGTCGCTTTCCAAGGCTTGCCAAGCACCCTCATGACAAAGCAAGGCATAGAACAAGTTAGCCAGGGAGCCATGAGTAGTTTCACCGCCTGTTGGAAGCAACAGGCGCACGTGACTATAGATCTCGTCATCTGTGAGAGCCTTGCCTTCAACCCTCGCCTCCACCAATTCCGAGATCACATCGTCACGCGGTTCCAACCGGCGGGCTTCAACCACAGGCGCCAGAACTTCGGTGAGTTCCTCCTTGGCCCGTGCACCAGCAACAGGGTCGTCGCGAAACCGCAGGAGAGCAATGGCCCATTCATGGAAGGCGTCCTCCTGCTCCTGGGGAAGACCGAGCAACCGAGAAATAACTCGATACGGAAAGCGTGCCGCGTACTCGGCCACCAAATCGACGCTCTCCCGCCCGGCGAGGTTGTCCGCAAGCTCAGCAGCGAGTTTTCCGAGCCCCTCCGCCTCATAACTCGCCACTGCCCGGGAGCGAAATGCGGGAGTCGCCAACTTTCGATAAATCCGATGTTGGACTGGGTCCTCCATGGAGATGAAGCTTTTCCCTATTGCACCCTCGAATGACGCTTGGTACATGCGGTGGGGCGGAAAGCGTTCGGTGTCCCTAAAAGCGTCGAGTAGAGCCGCGTGTCCGGTGATGATAAAAGCCGGCAGCGTGAGGAAGCGTGTGAGCGTTACTGGCCCGCGCTCCCGATAACCGTGCAAAATCTCATGAAGCTGTTGGCCGGGCATTGCGTCCAGCGCGAAGTCGGCTTTATCCAGGAGCAGCGACGACACAGAACCGGGGTCGGGGACACTTTTCATGAGATTCTTCACTCTTCCCTGGGACATCAAGCGATCACTGATCCCGGTGGCTCACGAGTAACCCGTAGTTTATGGGACGATCAGGCCTAGTTCCATACTCACGTACGCCGCGAACCGGTGCCCAATCCCCAACTCTCTGAGCAAGCACGGCATACGCGCTTCAAAGAGGACTTGGGAAGCCGATTCACGGCACACTTCGGGGCCTATCGGGGAATTCAACAACTCTGGCCCGAACAAACTCCGGCTGCTCGCCAAGAGCCCAGGATATCGCTGGTCCAGTGGCCAAGTCGACTGGACAGACTGTAGACTTCGCGTCACGCAGACAAGAGAGCCGAGCAGGAATTTCTTCAGGCCGACTGGGCTGGGGTCAGCGGCGTGGTCGATGAACGAGAGCAAGCTTCAGCTATGCGCATACAGCGCTATTTTGAGCACACAAATGAAAATCGACGCCGTCATCGCTGCGAACATGAAGCAAATAGGGGAGGAGGCTTCCCGCCTCGAGACCCTGGGCTACGACGGACTCCGTCTGGCCGAGTTGAACCACGATCCATTCATGCCGCTGGCGCTCGCTGCAGCGAATACCGACCGCATTGAACTCGTGACATCCGTAGCGGTTGCATTTGCCCGTAATCCCATGTCCATGGCGATTCTTGCGCACGATCTCAACGCGTTCTCAGGCGGCCGTTTTGTGCTGGGACTCGGCTCACAGGTAAAGCCCCATATTGAGCGCCGTTTCAGCATGCCCTGGCATAAAGCCGCCCGGCAGATGCGAGAGTTCATCGAGGCGATGCATGCGATTTTCGATTGTTGGTATGACGACCAGCATTTGCACTATGTCGGCGAGTACTATCAACACACGCTAATGCCAGCCACCTTCAGGCCCGAGGATACCCGTGGCCCCCGCCCGCGTATCGCTCTCTCGGCAACGGGCCCTCTGATGACCAAGGTTGCGGCCCGGGTTGCCGACGGAATGATTATGCATCCCTTCTCGACTGAGAAGTACATGCGCGAAGTGACGATACCCGCGATTGAGGAAGGCTTGGGTGAGAGGGGACGCACCCTCGACGATTTCGAGCTCGATTACGCACCGATGATCGCCCCGGGCTCGAATGACGAGGAGATTGAGCGCGCCGTGGGGTTCATCCGCGGGCGCATTGCGTTCTATGGTTGTACGACTGCCTATCGGCCGGTGCTCGAGATTCATGGTTGGGGTGAACTGCAGGATGAACTGATCGCACTGAATCGCCGGCACGAATCGGACGAAATGGCCAGACTCATCACTGACGAGATGATTGACACCTTCGCAATCGTGGGCCGTCCGGCTCACGTCGTCGATGAGATGCACAAGCGCTTCGGCGGAATGATCGATCGGACTGGCTTTTCGGTGCAGGGTTTACCTGACGACGAGTTGAGCGCCTTGCTTGAGAAACTGAGGGGCGGCTAGCGGCACACCTCGAGGCCGGTGAGGAACGACAGCGCCAGTCGCCGCCAACCACCGCCCATCGGCCCCAATGTCCCCAATGGCTCGGGCAATCGCACGGGCACCGGCAATCCGCTTTCGTCTATCCCGGCTCACGGCCAAAAAAGGGACAGGAATTAGAGTGAATCCTTCGAGACGACCCGGTTCGGCGGCGCGCCCGGGTCACGACGACATGGTACCCTCTGGGCCATCATGATTTATCCCCACAGTAACGAGACTCAGACCCGCTGGGACCACGGCGACTATCGAGTTCAGCTCGACCTGCCAAACAGCCCCAAGCCCATGGGTTTCTGTGACGGGTCCGACGCCGACGTCGCAGAACTAGTCGCCATTGCCGAGTCGGAAGGCGCCGATGAGATGCGCATCGAAAAGAAGGTGCTCAAGACCGGGCGCGAGATCTGGACCCTCCACGGCGGCAGCTGAACGTTGTTGTACACCGTGAGCGCGGTTCTTTCGCCTCCGTACCGGAAGGGGCCTCTGAAAAGGAGGCCGGTTCTTCTTCGGATCCTGGGTTCGTGCACTGAATTGGATCCATTCAAAGCAGGCACTTCCCTTGCCAAACTGACCTATAGCCGAGGGTGTTATAGTGCGAACTCCGCCCTTAAATCCGCCAAGGTAGATTAAGTCGATGGTCGATCCTCTCCGAGTGCTTATGGTCAGCCCCCAGTTCCGACCTATGGTCGGTGGGTACGAGCAAGCCGGCGAACGACTGGCCGCCGAACTTGTCCGCAGAGGCCACCGGGTCACGGTGGTGACTGAACGCCGGGATCCCGCATGGCCACCCAGGGAAGACATCCAAGGGATTCGGATCCGGCGCCTGACTTCCTGGAATCGACCGAAGTTGCAGACCGTCAGCGGAATTTTCTTCTTGGCGCTCTTCTTGCTCTCCCACGCTCGCCGCTTCGATGTCATTCATGTTCATCAATACGGGTGGTGCTCCACCGTAGCGATCATTTTGGGTCGAATGCTCGGTCGCCCGGTGGTGCTGAAACTCACCAGTACTGGTCCCCAGGGCATCCTTGCGACCCTCAACCTCCTTCACGGCACAGGGTTCCACGTGCGCCTACATCGGCGGCTTTCGGCCTGTATCGCAACCAGCGAGCGAGCGCGGAAGGAAGTCATTGAACTCGGCTTGGTTGCAGACCGCGTGCATCTCATTCCCAACGGTCTCGATACCCGGGCTTTCGTGCCGGCTCTGGGCGGGGCACGAAGCGATGCAAGGCGCCAGCTCGGGTTGGGCGACGAGCCGCTGGCGATCACTGTCTGCCACATTCGGCCGGAGAAGAACCTGCCCATGCTCCTCGATGCCTGGAAACGCGTGCAGACCCTCTTGCCCGCTGCCCGGCTCATCATCGTGGGCGACGGCCCGGGCATGACTGACCTAAAGGATCGGGTCGAACGCCTTGGGCTGCAGGGCGCCGTGCTCCTGCCCGGTGCCTATCCAGACCCACGCCCGTGGTACGCCGTTGCCGATCTCTTTGTTCTTTCGTCGGCCAACGAGGGTCTTTCGAACAGCCTCATGGAGGCGCTCAGCTCCGGGCTCCCCATGGTTTCGACCCGGGTATCGGGGAGCGAGGACGTGATCGCGGCCGCGGACATCGGCTTGCTAGTTCCCCTGGATGATGCCCAGGCACTGGGGGAAGCCGCCGCCGAGATTCTAGGCAGTCCCGAGCGTGCACTGAAGTGCGGTGTTCGAGCCCGGGAGTACGCCGAGGCGAACTACTCCCTGACTGCCGTGGCCGACAAGGTCGAGGCCCTGTACCGGTTGCTAATTTCTAGCGGGCGGGCCGCGTAGCCCATCAGGAACTCTGAGCCTCGAAATCTGGGCCTCTGGGCCCAAGAATTACGAGTTAATCGGAGGGGCAATTATGATCGCGGGAATTTCGATTCCTTTATTTCGCAGAAAGATGGCAAGGCACCCGAATTCTTGACTAATCGCGGCTGTTGCCCGGGGACTATCTAACTCTGGGCCATTGAATCCGCCAGCAAATCCAGCAAGTTTGGCCCCTATGAGCACCCGTGCCCATCGAAATTCGAAACGAAGCGATCGGCCGCCCGCAGTGCTCGTTGGGGTCCAACTCCAAGGGGTGAGCGACGAGGCACTTGCGAGTTCCCTCACCGAACTCGGGCGGCTCGCTGGGACCCTCGGCTTGAAGGTGATCGGACGCGTTACTCAAAAGCGGAAGGGCCTCGGGGCTCCGAATCTACTTGGAGAGGGGAAGCTCAAGGAACTGGCTCGATTTACAGGCGGCCGAGGCTTCGTTCCGACCTTTGCGCCGCCGGGTTCACGCCGGAGTCGCGAGCAAGACGCCTCCCATACACCGAGCGAGGAATCCGAAAATTCGAGCCTCGAAAAAAACAAGCCTCTGAATTTCGAGAGTGTCGAACCCTCCGGAGATCACCAAAACGAAGCCGATGGCGAAGTACGCGAGGATGGGGCGGAGAGCAAACAAGCCGTTACGGTACTCGTAGATCAGGACCTGTCCCCGACTCAAATGCGCAACCTCGAGAAGGTGACGGGTGTCGAGGTTCTCGACCGCTCTACCGTCATTCTCTCGATCTTCCAGCGACACGCACGAACTCGGGAAGCCAAGATCCAGGTGGAGATCGCGCGGCTAGTCTATCTGGCGCCTCGTCTCAGGGAGGCGGGAGCCGACACCGAGCGCCAGCGAGGCGGAATCGGTGGAAAGGGAGCAGGAGAGTCCTCCCTCGAATTGGATCGGCGGGCCAGCCGGGACCGGATCGCCGAGTTGCGGCGATCGTTGGTCGTCGTGCAACGAGAGGCCGACACCCAACGAAGCCGTCGTGTCGGCAGTTCCGCCCAGACTGTCGCGCTCGTCGGCTATACGAATGCGGGGAAATCTCGGCTCATGCGCGGGCTGACGGATGACGAGATGTATGTCGCTGATCAACTCTTCGCAACTCTCGACACGACCGTCCGAGTCCTCGTGCCAGAAACACGACCCCGAATTCTGATCAGTGATACGGTGGGATTCATCAGAGACTTGCCTCACGACCTAGTTGCGTCCTTCCGGTCGACTCTGGAAGAGGTCCGAGATGCCAAGCTCCATATCCACGTTCTCGACGCTGCGGATTCCGCATTTCGCGATCAATACGATGTGACTAGGCAGGTACTGGCCGACATCGTCGACCCGGATCACCCGCGTCTACTTATTCTGAACAAGAGTGACCTACTCGACGACGCCGAACGATCCAGATTACGGAAAGAATTCCCACAGGCTTTTTTGATGTCTGCGGCATCGACGATTGATATTCGAGCGCTGCATGGCCTGATCCTGACATTTTTCGAAAGTACGATGTCCGAGGCGGATTTTGTGATTCCGTACGACAAGCAGGCCAATGTCTCACTTTTGCACGATCGCTGTCGCGTTCTCGAGGAGCGCTACGAAGAGGATGGGGCTCATCTACGGGTTCGCGCTCCTCAAGCGGTGCTGAGTGCTCTGCGGCGCGAGGTCTAAACCCCGAGTGACCGACGAGTCGCTATCACTGCCATTCAAGCCCACTAAGGAGCCCTAGTTGCCCGACGCGACCTTGATCCAAGCTGCCCTCGACGTGTGTGAACTCATCGAATCCCAAGCCGACGAGATCGAACAGCAGTGCACCATGACCCCGCCGGTGGTCGAGGCATTCGATCGAGCGGGCCTGTTCAGGATCAGTACACCCCGGGAAATAGGCGGGCTCGAGAGCGACGTCGATACCGTGATGGGCATCTGCGAAGCCATCTCCTTCGCCGACGGGGCAACGGGCTGGGCCTTTACCCAAAACACAATCACCGGCTCTTACCTGGCTCATATTCAGCCCGAACATGCCAAACGCTTCGCGGCGATGCGCACGGGTGCGGGCCACTTTGCGCCCCTGGGCGTCGCCCACGAGGAAGCAGGCGGCTATCGGGTCTCCGGAAATTGGCAATTTGCCAGCGGTTCCGGGCATGCCGAGTTCATCGGCGGTGGAGCGCTACTCATGCGCGACGGTGCGCCTGCACCCATCGACGCCGACGGCAAACTCCCTCTGGTCGGATTTTTCGTCCCCATCGAGAATGCGATCATGAAGGGTAACTGGGACACCATGGGCCTTCGCGGGACCGGAAGCTTTGACTACGAGATCCCCGAGCAATTTGTCGAGGCCGGAGCCACATGGAATATCAGCATGGGATACGCCCCCTCCCAGACCGGCGGACCGATTTTCGACATCGGACCCCAAGCTTATGGAAGCATCGGCTCGTGTGCCTGGGCGCTCGGCGTCGCTTCGCGCGCGCTGCATGAGATTGCCGAAATCGCAAAAGCGGGGCGAACCCGAATGGGCTCCCCTGCCCTTCGTGACCAAGACGAATTCCAGCGAGACTTCGGATTTCATCAGACGGCCGTGAACGCTGCGCGAATTCAGATCTCCACCGTCTACAAACAGGCCGTCGAGCTCATTCAAAACGGTGGCGATGAGGCGGCCTGTTCCGACGCGGTACGTCAATCAAAAGCCCACGCCAACTACGTCGTCAAGGAAGTCGCGAAGTCGGCGGTCATCTTTGCCTGGGAAGCCTCGGGCAGTGCGGGAATGCGCAATCCGAGTCGTCTTCAGCGATGTTTTCGCGACATCTATATCGGCGCGGGTCACCAAGTATTCGACGATCGGGGATATCGCGAGGCCGCAAAGACGGCACTCGGCCTCGAACCGGCCCTCTTCTAGTGACCGATGTCCTACACGCTGGAAAACTTCTGACTCCGTGAGTTCTCGGTCACCCTGGTCGAACACCGGTTGAGCGATCACGCCAGCGCGATCACTGGCAGGGCGATTACTGACAGGGCGATTACTGGCAGGGCATCACCACTCCCACCACCGCCGCGACGCAGAAACTCGAAACCGCGCCAATGAGACGATCCTCATCTTCGACGCCTCGCGTGCTCGGGGCAATCGGACCCACCAGCGCTTCGGTGAATGCGCCGACAATACACGCTGCACTCGCATCCACGTCCTGCGCGCGAAATTCGGAATTCTCGATCCCCGAGCGGATAATCGCCTTGAAGACTTCTCCGAACCGCATTCGGCAGAGAATCCGCGCCGCATCCACGTCGGCTTCCGTCGGCTCTGCGATAAAGGCGTAGGCCAGATTGGGACCGCGGAGCGCACGACGGACAAAGGAAGCAACGGCATCAGTCAAACGCTCGCGAGCACTTCCAGGGCCGTTGACGATTTCATCGAGAATGACGATTTCCCGGTCTACAGCAGCGTTGAGCACATCGACGAAGAGATCGGCCTTGGATGGAAAATACCGATAGAGAGCACCCGTAGAAAGCCCGGCCTCGGAGGCCACGGCCTCCATCCGAGCCTCACGCAACCCCCCCTTGGAAACCAAGAGCCGCGCGGCCGCGACAATTCCTTCGCGATTCGACGCGATGCGCCGCTGCATCCGCTCAGATCGTTGATACGCCATTGCCCTTCCCCTCTCCCAAATAGTGAACTAGCATTCACTTTTTGAACAGTCTCGGATAAACTGCGGCGGCTTTCAACCCCTTGGAGAACCCTCCCATGGATTTGCCCACCCTCGACTTTGATCTCGGCGAAAATGTCGAGCTCCTTCGGAAAACAGTTCGGGAATTTTCAGAGAAACAGATCGCGCCCCTGGCTGAGGGCGTCGACCGCGACAATCAATTTCCCAACGAACTCTGGCCACAGCTCGGGTCCCTGGGCGTTTTGGGTCTCACCGTCGAAGAGCAGTTCGGCGGCCTCGACCTTGGTTACCTCGCCCACGTTGTTGCAATGGAAGAGATTTCCCGGGCTTCGGCTTCGATCGGGTTGTCCTATGGGGCGCATTCGAATCTATGCGTGAATCAACTTGCCAAGAATGGTTCGCCCGAGCAGAAGGAAAAATTTCTTCCGCCCCTCGTAAAAGGAGAACACATAGGTGCCCTTGCGATGTCCGAGCCCAACGCGGGTTCAGACGTCGTCTCGCTCAGGCTCCGAGCCGAGAAAAAGGGGGATCGCTTCATCTTGAACGGCACCAAGATGTGGATCACCAATGGACCGGATGCACATACTCTCATCGTCTATGCCAAGACCGACATGGATGCGGGTTCCAAGGGGATCACAGCCTTCATTATTGAACGCGATTTCCCGGGATTTTCTTCTCCCCAAAAACTCGACAAACTCGGGATGCGCGGGTCCAACACCAGCGAACTTCTTTTCGAGAATTGCGAAGTCCCCGCCGAAAATGTTCTCGGAAAAATCGGAGAGGGCGTCCGAGTCTTGATGTCCGGGCTCGATTACGAGCGCCTCGTCCTGTCGGGCGGACCCCTTGGCATCATGGCTGCCTGCCTCGACTCGGTCGTTCCCTACGTCCACAACCGCAAGCAGTTCGACCAGCCCATCGGCGAATTCCAGCTCATGCAGGGAAAGCTGGCTGATATGTATGTGGGTTTTAATGCGTGTCGCGCGTATGTCTACGCCGTCGCCAAAGCCTGTGATCGGGGAAAAACCTCCCGCAAGGACGCAGCGGGGGCCATCCTCTACGCCTCTGAGAAAGCGACTTGGATGGCGGGACAAGCAATTCAGTCCCTGGGTGGCAACGGGTACATCAACGAGTATCCCGTGGGTCGTCTGTGGCGCGACGCAAAGCTTTACGAGATCGGGGCGGGCACGTCTGAAATTCGGCGAATGTTGATCGGACGAGAACTCTTCTCGGAGACAGGGTGAGCCCTATGCAGGTCATCGATTCGATTCTCGACACCCGCTCGGACGACTTTCAGGCCAATTCCAAGGCCATGTGTGTGCTCGTGGAAGACCTGAAGTCCAAGACCACGAAAATCGCGGCCGGCGCTTCCCAAGCAGCACGGGACAAGCACCTCGCCCGGGGAAAACTATTACCGAGGGATCGAGTAAACACGCTCCTCGATCCGGCGACGCCCTTTCTTGAGATCGCGCCGCTTGCGGCTTTCGGACTCTACGAGGATGCGGTGCCCGGGGCCGGAATCATCGCCGGGATCGGGCGTGTATCCGGTACCGAATGCATGATCCTCGCGAACGACGCGACGGTGAAAGGGGGAACCTACTATCCCCTGACGGTCAAGAAACACCTTCGAGCACAAGAAATCGCTCTCCAGAATCGGCTTCCGTGCATCTACCTCGTTGATTCCGGCGGCGCATTCTTGCCCCTCCAAGACGAAGTCTTCCCGGACCGCGATCACTTCGGCCGAATTTTCTACAATCAGGCCAACCTGTCGGCGGCGGGAATACCTCAAATCGCTTGCGTTATGGGCTCGTGTACCGCGGGCGGGGCCTACGTGCCCGCGATGTCGGACGAGACCGTGATCGTTAACGGCCAAGGCACGATCTTCCTCGGCGGCCCTCCCCTTGTAAAGGCCGCAACGGGTGAGGACGTCAGCGCAGAAGAACTCGGCGGCGCCGATGTGCATACACGTCTATCCGGCGTCGCAGACCACTTTGCTGAGAATGACCACGATGCACTCGCGCGAGTGCGTGGCATCATTGGCCACCTCAATTGGCGCAAGCTCGGGCAGTTAGAAATCGCCCCCTCGGAAGTACCCAACTATGATACTCGCGAAATCTATGGCGTCGTACCGACAGATTCCCGAAAGCCCTTCGACGCACGGGAAGTGATTGCGCGGGTCGTTGACGGAAGCCAATTCGATGAATTCAAAGCGCGATTCGGGCCAACGCTGCTTTGCGGGTTCGCTCGAATTCATGGCTACCCGGTGGGAATAATCGCCAATAATGGAATTCTCTTCTCGGAATCAGCAGCGAAGGGTGCCCACTTTATCGAACTGTGTACGAAGCGGAAAATCCCCATCGTCTTCTTGCAGAACATCACGGGGTTCATGGTCGGAAAAAAGTACGAAAATGAGGGAATCGCACGGCATGGCGCAAAACTCGTGATGGCCGTGGCTTGCGCCAAGGTGCCCAAATTTACAGTGGTCATCGGTGGCTCGTTCGGTGCCGGAAATTACGGAATGTGCGGTCGAGCCTACTCTCCTCGATTCTTGTGGATGTGGCCCAACGCACGAATTTCGGTCATGGGTGGCGAGCAGGCCGCGAGTGTCCTGGCCCGGGTCAAGCGTGACGGCACCGAGGCTCGTGGCGGAACGTGGTCCGAGGCCGAAGAGGAAGCCTTCAAGCAGCCGTTACGAGAACAGTATGAAGATCAGGGCCATCCCTACTACGCGACCGCTCGAATCTGGGATGACGGAATCATCGATCCCTCGCAAACACGCAACGTCCTTGCCCTCGGCATCTCGGCCTCGTTGAACGCGCCGATTGAAGACACCGATTTCGGTGTCTTCCGAATGTGAGCGAGCAGTGAATCTTGATCAATTCGAAAAAGTCCTGGTCGCCAATCGCGGCGAAATCGCCTGCAGAGTGTTCCGCACATGCAAGCGGCTGGGCATACGTACGGTTGCGGTGTATTCCGAGGCAGACCGGAACGCCATGCATGTTCGCCTGGCCGACGAAGCTCATCTAATCGGCGGGCCAGCCGCCCGGGACAGCTATCTCCGCTCCGATCGAATCATAGAAGTCGCCAAGCGGGCGGGCGCCCAGGCAATCCACCCTGGATACGGATTCCTGTCCGAGAACCCCGAATTCGCCGAGGCATGCCGCCAGGCCGGCATTGTGTTCATTGGTCCCCCGAGCGAGGCGATTCGCGTCATGGGCTCCAAGTCCGCTGCCAAGAATCTGATGGAGAATGCCGGAGTCCCGCTGGTCCCTGGCTATCACGGGGATGATCAGGGATTTGCCCGACTCTCCGAAGCATCCAAAGCGATCGGGTATCCCGTCATGATCAAGGCCACCGCGGGCGGTGGCGGCAAGGGAATGCGGATCGTGCGCGTGCCCGAGGAGTTTTCTGAGGCTCTCGAATCCTGTCGGCGAGAGTCCAAGGCTGCCTTCGGCGACGATCGGGTTTTGGTCGAGCGCTACCTGGAGCATCCTCGCCATATCGAGATTCAAATATTCGCCGACCAGCATGGCAACCTCATCCATCTCTTCGAGCGGGACTGCTCAGTGCAGCGAAGACATCAAAAGGTGCTCGAGGAAGCACCCGCACCCGGATTGTCCACGGCACAACGAGACGCGATGGGACGTACCGCCCTGGATGCAGCCCGTGCCGTGGGCTATGTCGGTGCCGGCACGGTTGAGTTTATCGTGGCAGCAGACGGAAACTTCTATTTCATGGAAATGAATACCCGTCTCCAGGTCGAGCACCCGGTAACGGAGATGATCACCGGGCAAGACCTGGTTGAATGGCAGCTCCGGATTGCGGCGAAAGAGCCCCTTCCCCTAAAACAAACCGGATTATCCATCCGGGGCCATGCTCTCGAAGCGCGAATCTACGCAGAGGATCCGGAGCGCGGCTTCATTCCTTCCATCGGACAGTTACGTCACGTCAGCTACCCCGAATCGTCTGACCAGGTTCGGATTGATACCGGTGTCGAACAGGGCGACGAAATCAGTCAGCACTACGACCCCATGATTGCGAAGCTCGTCGTCTGGGGTGAAACCCGAGACTCAGCCCTGCGCCAAATGCGAAGGGCACTGAGCGAGACCCGGATCGTCGGTGTCTCCAGCAATGTCCCCTTCCTTTCGCGTGTCGTCTCCCACGACGGATTCAGGGGGGGAGAATATGACACCGGCTTGATCGAGGATCACGAGGACCAATTATTGCCCCCCATGTCAGAGCCATCGTCCCGGGCTCTGCTTTGCGGGGCGCTGGCCACTTTGATGACCGACGCCGCGTCTGTAAAATCACCGCAAAGTGATCCAAATAGTCCCTGGAGCAGCCTGGGTGCGTGGCGGCTCAACGGCCATGCAGAGAGAACGATTTCGTTCAACATGGGCGACGGGCTCACGAACGTTTCAGTTCGATGCGGAATAGACGATTACACACTGACCTTAGAGGGCGCATCCTATGCCGCGTTCGGGAAGCTCGGTCCCAACGGGCGGCTCGATGCCACCCTCGAGGGTCACCGCCTGGTCGCCTGGGCGTTTCCCGACGGAGACTACCTCCAGATCTTTCTCGATGACGAAACGGCTCGGCTGGAAGTTGTGGATCTACTTCGTACGACAAACTCTCTGCCTGGCTCATTGGGCGGCCTTGAGGCGCCGATGCCGGGAACGATCATTTCCCTGCTGGTAGAGGCCGGTGCTGAGGTGACCCAAGGAACACCCCTGCTCATTCTCGAAGCAATGAAAATGGAACACACGGTGAGAGCGCCGTCCGCTGGACGCGTCAATCGATTCAGGTATGCCGTCGGTGATCAGGTGCCCGACGGCGCAGAACTCGTGGATTTCGACCCGGACTCCAAGCTCTAGCCGGGAGATCCGGAAAAACAGCCGGTAGGCGGGTCAATCTTCTCCGAATTGCTTCGCCTTCTCCGCCTGGTAGGCCTCCATTGGCCGGAATTCCGGCTCGTCCCGGAAAGAGGCTTCGACCCTGGCCAAGATCTCTTTGGGCGATCCGGTTGGGTCCCAGCCCTTCATTTGCGGCTGTACAACGTGCCAGGGCGTGTCGCAGAAGATTTCGATGCCATTGCCTTCGGGGTCGGCGAAGTAGACCGAAATCGCATTGCCATGGGTGATCGGAGCGTTGAACTTAACGCGATCATCCGCCTGCACCTTTCCGACCATCGCCTGTACATCTGCAACCGACTCGACCCGAAACGCATTGTGATCAACACTCGACTCACCCTCCGGTTCGCGAGTGGCAACGAAAGCAATTTGGTGATGATCGCTCGAACTCCCGCTCAAGAACACGATCAGCGGCCCGTCGGGGCCGAGCGTTCCTTTGTCGGCCACCTCGAAACCCAGCATGTCACGGTAAAAGGAGACCATTGCATCGACATCGCGAACCTTCAGCACACAATGAGACCAAGAAATATTCATCTAATCCTCCAAAATCGACCCTAATCCGCGATCGCAAGTACTCGTTCGGTGCACCCATCTGCTGGGACTTTTCCTCAGATCAAGCCCTCGTACGACCCCCCATCCAACTGAAGATTCTGCCCCGAGATGAACCCGGCCTGGGCGCTGCAAAGAAATGCGCACGCATCGGCGAACTCGCCCGGGAGACCCAACCGGCCGGCGGCGATGCTGGCCACCTGCTGCGCGCGCGCCTCCTCGTACGAGACGTCACCGAGCTTCATCGCCAGTTGTGCCATCTGCTCCTGACGCGGTGTATCGATGCGCTCTGGGAGCAGGTTGTTGATTGTGACATTGTGCTTGACCGCTTCGGCCGAGATCGACTTGCAGAGTGCTGTGAGTCCCGTGCGTGCCGTCGTCGAGAGTCCCATCGGCCCCTTCGGCGTCTTCACCATGGCACTCGTGATATTCACGATCCGCCCGAAGGCCCGCTCTTTCATCCCCGGGAGCAGGCCCCGGATCATCAGAGCCGGCGCGAGCAAATTCGCCTCGAGGGCGGCGAGCCACTGTGCGTGATCCCAGTCCTCGAAACGACCAGGCGGCGGCCCGGCATTGTTGTTCACCAGGATATCAGCATGAGGACACGCCTCGATGAGTCGCTCGCGCTCGCTCTGAAGATTGAGGTCGGCCACGATGGGCGTGACACTCACACCACTCGCGTGGGCGATCTCGCCCGCGGTCTTTTCGAGCTTCGCCTTGTCGCGACCGTTCACGACGAGGGACACGCCCTCCCGGGCGAGCGCCTCAGCGCACGCCCTACCGAGGCCCTGGCTCGATGCGCAGACAATTGCCTTTTTTCCTCGAATTCCTAGATCCATGGCGGCTCCTCCAGCCCTTTCGGCCGTCGACGTGGGTCGGACGGTTCAAACGGCTGAGCGAGACCGTAATATAAACCCGGGTACCCGGCGAGTCAGCTCGATCAGTGCCCAAGGCTCCCTGAAACTTTTCGCGAACCGGCACTCACCCTCCGCCGGACTCGAGTCTCGGGCGACGACACTGCCCCGTATCAACCACTTCCTTCCAGCAGATGCACCGGATACTATTGCGTCGTTGATCATCCGGTTTTGACAGAGGACACAAAAATGAACGGTGCCGAGAGTCTGCTCCGATCCCTGGTCTCGGCCGGGGTTGAGCTCTGCGTAACGAACCCCGGAACGTCGGAAATGCATTTCGTCGCTGCACTCGATCGCGTGCCAGGAATGCGCGCTGTTCTCGGTCTCCAAGAAAATGTCGTGACCGGCGCCGCGGATGGCTACGGACGGATGGCCGACAAGCCGGCGTCGACCCTGCTTCACCTGGGGCCCGGTCTTGCGAATGGCCTCGCCAACCTCCACAACGCGCGTCGCGCGCACACGCCGATCGTGAATGTGATTGGCGACCATGCCACGGGGCACCGCCACCTCGATGCCCCGCTCACCTCGGATGTCGAGGCCGTCGCCGCGCCCTTTTCGCACTGGGTGAGAACTTCCCGTAGCTCGCGTGCGGTGGGTCGAGATGCAGCGGAGGCCGTGGCGGTTGCGAGAACGGCCCCGGGGCAAATCGCGTCCTTGATCCTGCCCGCCGATGCCTCTTGGAACGAGCCGGGTGTGCCGGCCAAGTCACGCCCGATTCCGGACCGGCCCCTTCCTCCCGACGAAACAATCGATGCGATCGCAAGGCGTCTACAGAAGAGCGAGCGGCCCGCCCTGCTCATGAATGGCCGTGGGCTTCGAGAGGAAGCGCTGGGGCTGGCCGCAGCCATCGCTGAAGCCACCGGGGCGCGCATCCTGTCCGATACTTTTTACAGTCGCCTCGAGCGCGGGGGCGACCGTGCCACGATTGCCCGCCTACCCTATTTCCCGGAACAAGCGGCCGCGGTTCTTGCGGATGTCACCGACCTTGTGCTCGTCCACACCAAGGCGCCCGTCGCTTTCTTCGCTTATCCCAACCGACCCAGCGAGCTTGCGTCGACGAGCACAAAGGTATCGACCCTCGCGGAACTCGAGGAAGACGCAGAGGGAGCGCTCCGCGCCCTGGCCGAGAGACTGGGCATCCGCCGTGTCGAGGGCGGGAAGCATCGCGCGTCCACGGTGGTCCCTGGGAAGCCCAGCGGAGAACTCAATCCCCTCACCGCGGCCCAAGCAGTCGCGGCGACCCTGCGTGAACATACAATCGTGGTCGACGAGGCAGCGACCTGCGGATTCGCAATGCTCGACGTCACCGCTCCGGCTCCGGCGCACGACTGGCTCGCACTGACTGGCGGAGCGATCGGCATGGGGATCCCGGTCGCGACTGGTGCCGCACTCGCCTGTCCCGAGCGCAGGGTCCTGAATTTACAGGCCGACGGTTCGGCGATGTACAGCCTGCAGGGTTTGTGGACCCAGGCGAGTGAAGGCCTCGACGTGACGACAGTCCTGCTCGCCAACCGGAGCTACGCGATCCTCAACGCGGAGCTCGAACGCACCGGCGCCGCGCCCAGCAAGGAGGCACAAAGACTCTTCGATCTCGGCCGGCCGGAGATTGACTTCGCGACCCTCGCCCGGGGAATGGGCGTGCCAGCAGTGCGCGTCCAAGACGCAGAGTCCCTCGCTCGCGAACTCGCGGCCTCGTACGACGAGCCGGGGCCGCGCCTGATCGAGGCCGTCCTGTAAGGCCCCGTCCCCCCCGTAACCAATGCAGGGCACGCGCTAACGGTTCCCTGTCCGGGGGCTTCCTCCGTCAATGCCAGAACTCGCCCAAAGTGGGCCCGGGCCATGCCCCCTTCGTAGCGCGAAAGCACCCACTTTGAAAACTATTCGCCACTCGATTGCCATCCAAGTCAGCGCTGCTGTGGAGGCTGGGCGTTTTTCAATCCGAAACATGCCCGAAATCAAACAAATCGGGTCAAAAAAGAGACGTTCGGAGCCACTCTCCCAAAATGGCGAGTTTCAAGGCCAACAGTACGTCCTTGGCCAAACAAATATTCGGCCAACCAGTGGCCGATGCGGCGCATCGCGCCCCGGATCGAACTCGCAGCCAGGGATGACGGCGCCGGAAGGCCAAGCACTCCAGGATTTCCTGGTCCTCGACCCGATTGCTTTCTTTTCGGTGTAGACTGGCCATGCCATGGCAACCCCAGCGGTCCAGACCGAGTGCGAGGGATGCGGTCTACTTCAGACGGCCCCGGTTGTCGGGCCCGGCGAGTCGGCCCACTGCGGACGTTGCGGTCAACGCCTCTACCATGGCGTCGCCGACAGCATTGATCGCACCCTGGCTCTCACAATTGCAGCACTCATCCTGCTCGTCATCGCCAATACGTTCCTCTTCATGGTTTTCGAGTTCAAGGGAAGATCCGAGGCCAATCGTATCCTGACCGGCGTGTTCGGTCTCTGGCAGCTCGGATATGCGCCCCTGTCGCTGCTGATCGGCTTCGCAAGCATCTTGGCACCGGCGCTTCACTTGACAGGAATGTTGTTCGTATTGGTGCCCGTGAAGCTAGGCCGCAATCCCGGCTATCTGGGGCCGCTCTTCCGCTGGCTCGGTGCCCTACGTCCGTGGTCCATGCTCGAGGTCTACCTGCTCGGTGCCTTTGTGGCAATCGTGAAGCTCGGCCAGTTGGCATCGGTTGAACTCGATCTCGCCTTCTACGCCTTCTTGGGCCTGATCTTGGTGTCGGCAGCCTCACACGAATCCCTCGACGCCCGTCAAGTCTGGTCGACGATTGCAGTGCCTCGGTCACCGTCGCAAAAGGACACAGCGCGTGGCGGCGCTGCCCGCGCGTGTTCGACCTGTGGGCTGATCAGTCGCGTACCCCACGGAGGGGGTGAAGGCGCCCGTTGTCCCCGGTGCCGGGGCCGGCTGCACAGCCGCAAGCCCCACTCGCTCCAACGCACCTGGGCGCTGGTGCTCGCCGCCTTACTTCTCTATATCCCGGCCAACTACTACCCAGTTCTCATTATCGAGATCCTCGGAGAGAAGGAACCCAACACGATCCTGAGCGGGGTGCAGGAATTGGTCTCCTCGGGAATGTGGGAGCTCGGGATGCTCGTGTTTACCGCCAGCATCGCAGTTCCAATGCTGAAGCTCATTGGCCTCACCTACCTGATGCTGTCAGTACACCGGCGCTCGCGTTGGAAGCCTCGCGACCGAACGCATCTCTATCGCCTAATCGAGTACATCGGCCGATGGTCCATGATAGACATGTTCATGACGTCTATTCTAGTGGCACTGGTTCAACTCGGCGCGCTCGCAACGATCGATCCCGGAATCGGTGCCACCTGCTTCGGCGCCGTCGTTGTGCTGACCCTATTCGCCGCAAGTGGATTCGATCCGCGCCTCATGTGGGACGCTCTGGAGGAAGCAGATGAATAACGAAAGCCCTGATGCCACCGACGCCGAGCTGCCCCAGGCTGAAGTACGCGCGAGGGGCCGGCGGCGAATTTCGGCCGTGTGGATCATTCCGATTGTCGCGGCGATACTCGCTGGTGGGCTGGCTTGGAGGACCCTTTCGGAGCGCGGTCCAACAATTACGCTCTCTTTCAACAATGCCGATGGGCTCGAGGCCGGAAAAACCATCGTCAGCTATCGCAGCGTCCCAGTCGGCACGGTCCAAGACATTGCCCTCGCCGACGACATCCAGTCCGTTTTGGTCACGGTCCAGATGCGCGCTTCCTGCCGCGAGCGCCTGAACAAGGACGCGAAGTTCTGGGTCGTGCGCCCGCGGATGGGCGTAGGCGGTGTCTCCGGCCTGTCCACCCTGGTTTCTGGCGACTACATCGGCGCGGATCTCGGCTCCGAAGGCGGGGTATTCCAGAGCCATTTCATAGGGCTCGAAGATCCGCCACTTGAGAACACGGGTGGACTCGGACTCGCCATAGAGCTCGTCGCTGAAAAGCTCGGCGGACTGAGCAAAGACGCTCCGATCTACCACCGGGAAGTCGTGGTGGGCACTATCCAAAACTATGCGCTCTCCGAAGATGGTCGCAGCGTAGTGATCCATGCCATTATCGAGAGTCCTTACGCGAAACACGTCTACGAAAACAGCAAGTTCTGGAACGCCAGTGGGATCGATGTCACAGGGAGCCTCGCAAAGGGCGTCGACATCAACGTGGAATCCCTCCGGTCGATGATCGCCGGCGGCGTAGCATTCGCGACGAACGAGAAACCGGGGAAGCCAGCCCAACCCGGGGCCCGGTTCACGTTGAGCCCGCACGAGGACAGTTTTGATTTGGCTCACCCCAGCAAGCCCAACAAGCGTTTCGTGGTCGAAAGTACGGGACTCGGCTCAATCGCTTCGAAAGATCCCGTTCTCTACCGAGGCGTCTGCACAACAATGCCCGAACCGTGGGAATTCTGGTAGAGGTCTACGAGCCCTACAGCCGCCTCGTGCGCACCAACTCGATCTTTTGGAATGCAAGCGGCATCTCGGCCGATCTAGGCCTCACCGGCCTGCATATCCACTCCGAATCTCTGGAGGGGCTCTTAGCCGGTGGGCTGTCCTTTGCGACTCCCGACAAACCGGGCCCCCAGGCGAAGGCCGGATCGGTTTTCGAGCTCAAGAAAAAGGAAAAGGAGGCGTGGAAAAAGTGGTCGCCCTCCATCTGGCTCGGAGCCGCCAACCAGGCACCCAGCTCCCCTCGAGCCGTCACCGGAGATAAGCCGGCCGCTGATAGCAATGCCGAGCTCTACCACCACAAGGGCAAAGAGGCGGGAAAATCCGACTCCCACCACTGGTTCAAGAATCTCTTCCACAAAGACGCATGAATTCGACTAGCGCAAGGGCATCGGCGCTCTCGAAAAGGAACGAGGCCCGACTTTCCAACGAGCGCTCTGTCCTATTAGCGCTCTTTCCTATTAGCGCTCTTTCCTATTAGCGCTCTTTCCGAGCCAAGTACCGCTGCTTTGCGAGCGGACACGCAGTTAGCCTCGGAGCAGATCTTTCGCGATCGCTCGGATTTGAATTTCGTCTGTCCCGGCGTAGATTTGGAGAACCTTCGAGTCCCGAGCGAATTGCTCAACCACATACTCCGACATGTAGCCGTTGCCCCCGTAGACCTGAACCGCCTCCATCGCTACTTCAACGGCTGCCCGCGCCGCATACAACTTCATGGCGGAGGCCTCGGCGAATGTCATGGTCTTGCCGTGTGCCGACAATTCGATCGTCCGAAAAACTAGATTCTGGAGGTTCATCCGAGCGACTTCCATCCGAGCAAGCTTGTCCTGGATCAGCTGATACTCGCCAATGGGTCGTTCGAATTGAACGCGTTCACGTGCATACTTCAGCGAAAGTTCGAGGCACCGATCGACCATCCCGAGGGCCATGGCCGCCACCCCCGACCGCTCGGTTTGAAAGGTGCTCTTGGCACCTTCGCGCCCCCCACTGCCCTTGCTGAGAGCCGCCTCGCCTCCAAGCAACTGATCCATGCCCACCCGCACGTCCTGTAAGAACAATTCGCCCGTCGGTGACGAGTGCATTCCCATCTTGCGAAGAGGACCGCTCTGTTCAAATCCCGGCGTGCCGCGCTCGAGGACGAAGTTGAGAATCTTTCGGTCGCGAATATCTACGCCCTCGTCTTCGAGTTTGCAAATAAACACCGTGATATCCGCAAAGGGTCCATTCGTAATAAACGTCTTCGACCCGTTCAAGACGAATTCATCGCCCTCGCGCCGGGCCGACGAGCGCATGCCGCCGAATGCGTCGGAACCCGAACCGGGTTCGGTGATCGCCCATGCCCCGATCTTGTCTAGAGTCAGGATATCCAGAGCCCAGCGCTCTTTCTGCTCGGTCGTCCCCTTTGAGTTGATCGCAGCCGCGGTCAGGCCCGTGCTGACGCCCAGAGCCGTGACCATTCCCGGGCAGTAGCGGCAGAGTTCAATGATTGGAATCAGAGTTGCGGCGGCCTGGTCGGCTTTCACTTCGGGATCGAGCGCCGGCCCCGTTTTCTTTTTGCGGGCTTCTCCAGATTTTTCCGCAGCGATCTGCTTCGCGAAACGCGCACGAGCCATCTCGTCCATCCCGAAGGTCTTGTACATCTTTCGAAGCAAGGCGTAGGGCGGGAGATCTCCATGCTCAAGATCCTCGACGCACGGCGCGATCTCTGTCTCGACGAACTTCCGTACGGTGTCCCGAATCATCAACTGGGATTCACTCCATTCGTGCATCGTCGATCTCCTCACTGCGGTGGCATTCTGTTAAGCGCGCGCCCCAAGTTACAAACAGGAAATAACCTTGCGGGGGGGAGTGGGTGGGGGTGTTGTGAATGATGGGCGATCAGCAGTCCCCATGACTCTCTGATTCCAAACCGGAGCCTAGCGGAATCCCCCGGCTGCCGATACAAAACTCAGGCGCGTAGCGGACCCGAGAGGACGCGATACTTCAGGGATAAGGCTCTTCATAAACCTCTCCGGGTACACCCAGGGGAATCCAGCGCGAGAACTGCCCGGGGCTTCGTAGAGGTTGGAAGGACTAGGCCGGTATGGACGCCGGTTAATCAACCTTTGAGTAGCGGGCACGACGACCGCCAGTGGGACTGGGGCGTGCCGCTAGTAGCTCCGCCACCTCCTCTTGATGTGGGATTGGCGGACCGCAATTTCTTTCCGGCGCTCTTCTGGAGAAACCCTGGGAGTGTCTTCGGGAAGCAGATCGGCCACGTCCTGGAGCGGCACCAAGGTGGCTTCGGCGTGCGGCAACTGATCTCCGGGCGGGTCTTTGCGAAAGATGAACCGCATCGCGTGCGTGCCCTTCTCAAGACCCGTGGTATCCACCCAGCCCTGAACGCCCGGATCCGCGTGGGCGATGATGTAGTACCGCGAGCCGTCACTCGACACCGGGAGCTGGTGGCCACTCAAGCTCGAGGTGTAGTTCTGCTGGTCCGGTCCCTCGAACCAGAGGTTGTTCAGCTGGAAACCAATGTAGTGTGGCTCGACGGGAGCCGTCACCTTTACCACTAGGGCCTGGTCCTCTGCCAACTCGAAGACGCCTGCTGCGTAGAGCTGTCGGGCCCCCGCAACCCCGCCCGCCGTGAAGGGGGGAGCCGGCTGATTGATGTCATTGAGGGGAAGCGCGCGGCGTCCATCTCCGTTGACATCTCGGCGAATCTCCAGCGCGAGTTCCTGGAGAAGCTGCCAGAACCGAATCTGATTCGGGAGCTCTCGACCGATCGTCTCGAGTTTCTCGGCAATCCACTCAGACGTGACGGGCGGACGATTTTCGCCGACAGCATCCAGCCGAACAATCTCCAACTCCAGGGTCTCCTCCCGCTCCCAGTCGGAAAAAATTTCCCTCACCGAAAGCCAAGCTGCATCTTTTATCGTCTCGGTCTTCGCCGTCGGGCATGCCACCCTCTTTCGTGAGAACAGGAAATTTCCGCTGTAGCCGGCGGGCCGCTCGGGAGCGATCAGAATCTCGAAACGGTGATTGGCGTCCAGGCTCAAGTCGAAAGCGCTCACGAAGTCGAGGGTCTGGCTATTGCACGCGCCCATTTCCGCCAACTCACCCGTGGTGCCTGGAATGGAGGTGATCGTCTGAAAAGTGACCATGCGCGGCGCCTTGGGCCCGGGGTGCGTCCGCTCCGACGTCCGCCATTCCCTTGAATCGGCAACACGACCGCTGACGCGATAGGAGCCTGTGGCATCCACCGGAGCCTTTAAGTACATCGCGTCCGGGTTCTCCCCCGTCCACTTTCGGAGCATGTCTACCGAGCGATGGAATTCTGGATAGCGAGGGTCCTGGCGCATCTCGGCCTCGATCAAGCGGCCGAGGTGGCCGAGCAGGTAACGGTGGCCCTCGGCAAGGTTCCTGTCCGTTGGTTTCGGCGGGAAGTCCGCGGGGTCTGTCAGGCTCTCGTGGGCATTGGCAAGCCCCTTGGCGAAGGCCTTCCAACCCTGCTCGAGTGCCACATCTGCCCTGGCACCGTTGATCCCGGAAAGGAAAATCAAGAACGCAAACAATCCCGTACGCATGTAGACAAGCCTCGCTTCAAGGGGGTACTGAACCTCACGGCCAAGCTCGGTCGGCTCTGGGCGGAGGGAAAAAGACGAAGGGGGAAGGAGGAGGGAGAAATACGAATGGAGAAGGGAGAAATCGAATAACCGGTCGAATGCTTCCCACTCGAGGGCTCTGCCTGCTCGATACTAGCCTTCGTACCTCGCCCGGGGTAGCGACTGCGGAGGCTTCGCTTAGGGACCACCGTTCCCTGATCGGCGAGCATCATGCCGACAAAAACATGGAGTCCGACGGTATGGGGAACATCCAACTGAAACGACACTCCGAGAAGCGCGTGATAGAGTCAAGCAGGTGCCGACTCAAGAAAAGAGCGGGGATGCCCCGAACAAAATTGGCCGATGGATGCCCATCCTCGGCCTCCTCGTCATGGGCGCGGTCGGGCTCGAACGCTATCTCGAAGATGCCTCCTTCTGGGTCGATGAATCCATCGTCGCCTCAAGCCTCCGCGACCTGACCCTGGTTGAAATTTTCGGCCCTCTCGGGCCGGGCAGAAACAGTTTCCCGCGCCTCTACATGGCGGCGCTTCTCGGCCTAAAGAATCTCTTCGGCTACGAGACCCTGGTTCTCCGCGCCCTGCCCTTCGCATTTTATCTGGCCGCAACCTATCTCTGGCTAAAACTACTCTCCAGCCGGCTTCGTGCTTTCCCGGCCCTCGTCTGCCTGGCTCTATTCCTGTGCTTACTTCCAACCTCCTGGTTTGCCTATTCGAGCATGTTGAAGCAGTACACCTTCGACGTGTTTCTCAGCGTTCTTGTGTTTTTTGTCCCGGACCGATTTTTCGATCGGCCCCTGCGGCAGGGAAAAAGTCTCTGGTTTTGCCTGGCCTTCGCGTTGCCCTGCGCCCTCTCCTACACCTATGCCATTAGTCTTGCCGGAAGGCTCGCGGGTTGGTACGCCGCCGGGTTGGCCCAACGCAATGGTCGGCTGGCGCCCCTCGGCCTCGTTGCCCTGGTGGCGGGCGTAGGCATTGCATCGCTCAGTCTCTGGTTTACCGATGTGCAGTTCATGGCCAACTCGGTCTACGGCTGGTGGGCGGGTTGCAGCCTCGGCCATAACTGGAACGCCACCCATCTCTTGCTCGACAAGTTCGCGATCGGTTGGTACTCCGGGCTCCAGGAGTTCCCCCTCGACGGAGGGCTGCCCGAGGCCCTCAGGTTCCTTCTTCGAATCGCTCTGGTGCTCGGCGTGTTCCAGGTGATTCGGAGTCTTTTCGGTCGCCCTCTCAGGCACCTGCCCAGGGATTGGGGATCTCGCTCCCTGGGCGCACTTTTTGTCGTCGCGGCCACCCTGGGTGCCTCGTTTTTCATTCAGTACCCGATCTGCTCGGGCCGATTGACCCTCTTCGTCCTCCTTCCCCTTCAACTGCTCCTCTTCGAGGGCTTCGTCGCGATACACGCGTGGCTGGAAGACGACCGGCACTTGCGAGGACTTTCCCTCGCCCTCGGCACGGTGTGGGTCGTGTCCATTGCCCCTTTCGGTATTCGCGACGCCTACCGGTTCAGCGAAGCCCACGCCCCAGACGATTTACGCCCGGTGCTCGGTCTAATTCGCTCCCAGGAAGAACTCCCGGTTCACGTCATGCCCTGCCTTTGGGGAGTAGTCCAGGCCCTCCCCGAGGGCCTGCCCACGGTGGAAACGGTTTACGTGCCCTCCGCGGAGCAGACGCCCTGGGGCCAGGAGATCCTCATCCTCGAGAAGAACCCCCACCGCGCCATCTCGTATTGTTTCGAGGCCCACCAAACCCTGCAGGAAAAGGCGACGGCCTGGCAGATCCTTCATAAGGAATCGGATCCGGTTCGCCTCTTTCGGGCCCGCTTTCCCAATGAGCCCCCCAAACTCCAACCCCCGCTGGAATAAGCGAGTCCCACCTGGGAACGGGAGCTCCGGGCGTGGAAATCGCGCTGACGAGAAGAGGCCGATTGACCGCAGGCCTGGGTCTGCAAGCGGGCTCTGGAAGTCTCACTCCTGAGGGATAGACTTCTCATCTTCCAAGACTCTTTTTACCCCGACGGGAATCGGCCGATGACAATCGTTCAGGAAACAATCCCCGAGGCTCTGGGGCGCGACGTCGAGGCAGCGCGGGATTGGTTCAATCAGACTGAAGAGATCGATTTCGAGGTGACCGGTATCGTGGAGCCCCAGGCCGCACTCGACGCCTCGGGAACCCGCGAAATTCGCCTGGTCCTATGCAGCGGGGATCGCTGCGAATGTCGTTCATTTAGTGTCACAGCAAAAGATGGCAGCTACGAAGTTGCGCTTCTCGACGACGACCCGGTTGGGGAGGTTCAAGGGTCGCTCCCGGCAGAGCTTGACCCGCCACCGGGCGCCCTGAGGCGGTGGTTGGATGTTGTGCAGGATCGGCACGCCTTTGTCCTGCTCATTTTTTACCGAGGCTACTGGTGACCTCCGTGTCGCTCCGAGTTACGGAGCTATCTGAACGATGGGATCCTGGAGAAAGTGCGCGCATCGGGTGGGGAAATCTACGGGATATCCAGTGAGCCTCAGACACTCGCTGGCCGGGCATCAGCCGACTGGAAACTGGGCTTTGAGACCGTTGGTGACCCGCACCATGAAATCGCCAAGGCATGCCGCGACAAGGGCTGGATAGATCTTTTTGTCAACAAGCGGCTTGAGTTTCTGAAACGCAGTGCGGCCGGCTCTGGCGATTGGACACCAACCCATCCCAAGGGCTTCTTCCAGCCCGGCGTGCTTGGGCTGGATAACGCGGGTCGCGTGCTCTATCGCTGGCGTGGTGTACCCACCCACAAAAATATGGGCGGCGCCACCGAGCGGCCGACTGCGGAGTACGTCTGGGAGCAGGTCGCTCGGGCCCTTGACTCGGACGGCGGCGCTCCCGATGCACCTCTCGACACGAAGCCGACCCTCGACTCCAGCGGGATCCCGTGGCCACTTTTCGCGGCATTGCTTATCGCGAACGGATGGTTCCTGGGGGGGCGAGGCTTCAAGTCAGCGCGCCGGGTCGCCCTGGCCGGTCTTCGGCTCGTGATCTTCGCAGCCACCTGGATTGCCGCTTTTATGTGGTTGCCCGCACTTCCCGTCGCTGCTGTCCTCGCGTGCTGGCTCGCTTACATCACACCGAAGGTGCGCTGGTTGGGCCGCGAGTTCCAAGACGTGAGCGGATCTTCGCATTGGCCCTCACCCAGCCGGACCGTCTGATACGGCGCCCTCTTTCGTGCCGCTCTGAGAAGGACTTTCCACAAGGGCATTCCTCAAGGGCATTCCACAAGGACATTCCACACGCGCCATCCACACGGACATCCACACGGACCTCCGAGAAGCACCTTCACTATGGCTTGACTCACCTGACACGTCCAACTATCGAGAACCGACCGGAGCCCTTGGGTGACCCCCCGAACTGAACGAGGATCGGGTTCGGGCCCGACCGGGGGTGGCTGAGAAGAACCCCAGTCGATGTTGTCGATCCGAGGTTCGTCAAGCGAGCGGCCGTATTGCCACCGAGGCGCGCCGAGATCCCGACCGCCGCGGCCACTCGCCACGGGGCCGCAAGTCGACCCCGAACCGCGCCTGGAAGCGTTCGAACGGGTAACCGGAGCTAGACTCCGGGCAAAGGCCAGCGCCAAGGAGAAGAGTCGATGGAAGAAAGAAAAGTTGCTTTCGTGACGGGCGCCAGCCGGGGGATCGGCCGGGCGTCGGCCATTGCCCTGGCCGAGGCGGGCTTCGACGTGGCGGTGACCGCGCGCACCGTGCGCGAGGGCGAAACAGCCGACGGCCGCCCCCTGCCCGGCAGCGTTGAAACCACCGCGGCTCGGGTGGAGGCCGCGGGCCAGCGGGCCCTGCCCATGCATCTGGACCTACTGGACGGAGGCTCGATGCAGGCCGCCGTCGAGACCACCCTCAAGCGCTGGGGGAGGATCGATGTCCTGCTCAACAATGCCATCTATATTGGCCCCGCCAACATGAGCCCGTTTCTCGAGCTTGATCTCGCGGATACCCGCACGCTGCTGGAGGCGAACCTGCTGGCCCAGGTCTATCTCACCCAGAAAGTTCTTCCGCATATGCTCAATCGCGGCCGGGGGCTCATCATCAACATGATCTCCAACGCCGGCCTCAGCGACCCGCCCGCACCCACCGGAAGCGGTGGCTGGGGCTTTGCTTATGGGGCCAGCAAGGCGGCCCTGCTCCGTATGGCCGGGGTGCTGGCCATTGAACATGCCGGGACTGGGGTCAGCTTCGTGAACCTCGAGCCCGGCTTCGTGATGACCGAAGCCATGAAGCTCAACGACCCGGACGGGGAACTCTCCAAGTACGCTGTGGGGGCGCCGGTGGAGGTCCCGGGCAGGGTCATTGCCTGGCTGGCCAGCGAAGGCCACGCGGCGGAACACAACGGAAAAATCGTTCTCGCCCAGCCCCTCTGCCTCGAGTTGGGGCTCCACCCGGATTGGCGGAACGGGTAGAAGGAGCGGGGAATGGAGGGGCTGTACAAGGCTCAATTGAACGAACGTTGAACGAACCTATTCCCTCCCACACCCGACCTCTAAATCAAATGCGTAAATCAAACGCGTAAATCAAATGCGTCCCATGCACGTACAGATGCGTCCCATGCACATGCAGCGGCCCCAGGCGCGCCGTAAAACGCGCAACTCGTCCTCTGGGTTCAACCGCCCCACGCGACACGTGGTGATGCGATTCGTGATTCGTAGCCACGCTAGAGGTCAACGATTAGGCATATCGGGGTAATCGGCTCTCATGTTGCCTCCGTCGACTTTCACCAACGGCCACTCGGCCAAAAGGCTCACTTGTCCGATCCCACCGGGGCAGCTCAGCGGAATCGATCCCACCCAATCAAACTCCGCCCTCACCCGTGCACGGGGCTCCGGGCGGTCCTCAGCCCAGGAGGGAGCGAAGAATTTCGCGGTTCGCAGCATCGCGGGCTTCGAGTCGCTCTATCTCACCCTCATCGATGCCGAGTTCGCTCAGAATTTCCCGGGTGTGGTCACCGAGAAAAGGGGCATGGCGTGTTGGGAAGGCTGCCTGGCCCTCGAAATTAAAGGGGGGCCGTGGGTAGCGCATGGGTCCGATCACCGGGTGACGGGTCTCCACCAAGCTCCCCGCGTGCTGCACCTGGGGGTCCGCATGGACTTCGTCCAGGGCGTTGAGACGCGCCACCGGCACCCCGAAAGCGTCCATGTTCTCACACACCTCGTCCGCGCTGACATCGGCGAGAAGGGCTTCCAACGCTTCCTTTAGCTCGGCAGTATTTTCTTGTCTGGCCAGGAATGTCTGAAAGCGCGGATCCAGGTGGAGCTCCGAGTTTCGCCACACGCAGAGGAGCTCGAAAGACTCATCCCGCACGAGCACGATGGAAACGTGGCCGTCCTTGACCTTGAAGATCGGAAACCAGTCTCCGATTTCTCCAGTGTGCTGCACGCCATCCCCAAGCAGAGTGCGCGACCACATCAGATCTGGCCAGGTGTAGTAGAGGGCGGCATCCAGCATCGAGATCGAAAGATGCTGGCCTCGCCCTGTTTTCCCCCGCTGAAGCAGAGCCGCCGTGACAACCTGGGCGGTCGTCAAAGCGGTCACCTTGTCGAACATGATCGTGCGCACGTTCCGAGGCTCGCCCTGACCCTGATCGTGACTGACTCCGACCGTCGCCTGAATCAGTGGGTCGAATACCTTGCGATTTTCGTAGGGGCCGCTCTCGCCATAGCCGGAGATCGACGCGTAAATGAGTCCCGGGTTGTCTCCCACCAGAGAGTCGTAATCAATGCCCAATTTCTTGGCGACCCCTGGCCTGTAATTCTCGACGATAATGTCGGTGGTCTTGGCCACTTCCCGAAAGAGCGCCAGGTCCTGACCATCCTTTAGATCCAGGGGAAGCGAGCGCTTGTTCCGATTCAAGACGGCAAAGAGCGCCGCCATGCCTTCACGCGAGCTACCCAGGTACCTCGCGGGGTCTCCTATCATAGGCGGCTCAACCTTGATGACGTCCGCGCCCTGATCGGCCAGCACCATGGCGGCCATGGGCCCCGAAACCGTGGTGGTCACCTCAAGAACTCGATACCCGCTGAGAGGCCCGTCCACTTTTTTCTCCCCGTGCAGTCAATCTCTGGGTCTGGATCTGGGTCTCGGTCTGGGCGCGGCGAGCAATATCGCAGATCCTCCCTCCTGTTTCCAACCAACCGGTCAGCGAGAGTGGGGAGCACCGGGGGAATGGGGGCCGGGGAAGCGGGGAAGCGGGGAAGCGGGGAAGCGGGGAAGCGGGGAAGCGGGGAAGCGGGGAATGGAAAATAGCGAATAGGGAATCAGGAGAAGTGCCTCAGGATCGCCATTTCCCCTGCAACGATTGACTGGATCGACTCGGCCATGAACCGCTCAGGCACAGCCCGCAAAAGCCACCTTTGGCCGGGTGGAGATCGAACTCGGACACTGGCGAGACGACGGGATCAGTCCCGCCGAAGAAGGCACCCTCTTCACGACGGGTGGGACACCTATGGAACGATGTAGCCCAGCGCTTCGAGCTGCTTTAGGCGCGTGGCATCAAGCGGCGGCTCGGCCGAGGCGGGCGTCGTCCCGACCCAATCGGCGACCCGGGACACGAGTAAGCGCCGCAGGGCACGGGCCTCGTCATCGGGTGGATACTCGGCCCCCATCGCGTCTTCGACACGAATAAACTTTTGCGTCCGTGCATCGATGACCACCCGCCGCTCGGGCGTCCAGGCGGCGATCCAACCCGTCCGGGCATTCGTCCACGAGACGAGCGGGCGACCCGAGTCGCGCCCGGCTCCCAGGCGCGTGAGCGTGGCGGGCGAATCGCCCGCCACAAAGCGCCGGAGTCCACGCCCAAGGTCCTCGAGTTGGATCGGGATCGACTCGACGCCCGGGCTCTCTCCCGGCACCCGCACGACGAGGGGGACGCGCAGCATTGCGTCGTCGAGTCGCGTGCTATGCAGGAGTGCCCCGGTTTCGGCGAAGCCTTCACCGTGATCAGCCGTGAGCACAACAACCGTCCGATCCGCAATTCCCACGGCTGCCAGCGCGTCGAGCACGCCGCCGAAGAGCGCATCCCCAAAGGATAAGTTTTCGTCGTAGAGCGCGACAATCCTCTCGATCACATCGGCGGTGTAGGGTGGCCCGCGCCGGTTCAGGGTCACCAGGGACGAGGTCGACCCCAGCCCTCGATCCGACGCCCCGGAACCGAAGAGACCCGCGTGAGGCGGAGGCGGAAGATAGGGATTATGCGGACGGAGCAGATGCGCGTAGAACAGGAATGGCGCTTCACCCTGGCTCGCCCGGTCGATCATGGCCGCCAATCGCCCGGCTGAATCGATATCCGGAGAGAGCTCACGTCCGGCCTCAAGCGCCTCGGTCGGATACGCCTCCTCGAAGACGTCAAAGCCCTGGGCGAGCCCAAAGTACCGAGTGACGTAGGGATTCTCGCTATAACCAAAGGTCCGGAAACCGGCGTCGCGGGCTTGCTCCGACAGAAGTTCCATCGACTCGGGGACCCGACCGCCAGTTCGTGCACCGAGACCCGTAATGTCGGGTGAAGCGCCCATGAAAAGCGTGCTCGTGGAGAGGAAGGTGTAGGGCGCCTCGGCCCGGACATGCGCGTAGCGCGTCGCGTCGGCGGCGAACGCATCGGCGTTCGGCGTCGTATTACGTGCGTACCCGTAGCTTCCGAAATGATCCGCTCGGGCGGCGTCCAGCACGATCACCACCAGATTCATCGGCGCTTCGGTCGCATAAACCGAATCGTTCCCTGGGTCCTGAACCGAGTCGCTACACCCCAGCACCAGTACCCAGATCAACCAGCACCCGCAAACCCGGAGCAGAATCCGCGAACAGGGCATCCTTCGACCTCATCTCATGCTCGTCCGTGTTGGCAATGTTGGCAATGTCGGAAATGTCGGAAATGTCGCCGCACTTCTAGGACGAGCATGGCGGGAGCCATCCTACCCCGACCGGTCAGAAGTTCAAAGGCCCATTCTGCACTCCTCAACACCCATGCTGTCCCAGCCATCGACACCCGGGCGCCTACCGGCGAAGCGGTCGATGAAGCGCTGCTATGGAAAACCCGGAACAATTTGCCGAGGCTGTTGCGTCGCTCTATGCTCAGGCGAATGGAGAGCGACGCACTGATTTCCTGTGCCGAGGCGTTAATTCCCGCTCTCGCGGATCGTGCCAACGAAGCCGAAGATCTACGCCAGATCCCCAAGTCCACCATCGATGATCTGGTAGGGAGCGGGCTCACCCGAGCCCTTCAGCCCCAGGCGTTCGGCGGTTCTGCACTCGGTGTCCGGACCCACGTCCAGTTGACCTCTCGCCTCGCCCGGGGATGCGTGTCGACGGCGTGGTGTCAGTTCGTCTGGAGCGCGCACAACGCGATGCTTGCCTACTACCCCGAGGCGACGCAGGAGGAGGTCTGGGAAGACCCAGAGACCCTGACCGCTGCCTCCCTCGCACCCATTGGAAAGGCGACCGCGGCCGATGGGGGCATTCGCCTTTCGGGGCGGTGGTCCTTCGCGTCCGGCTGCGACGCGGCGGAGTGGCTCCTACTCGGCGCCGTTCTCCCCGGCGCGAGCGGTTTGGATGGATTGATCCTCTGTTGCGTGCCGAAGAGCGAGATTGAGATCGTCGACAACTGGCACGTCGCGGGCCTAAAAGGTACGGGGAGCAAGGACGTCGTGGCTCAAGACGTACTCGTTCCCGATCATCGCGCCCGGCCGTTTCAGGAGACCCTGGGGGCATGCATGGACCTGGGGATCGCCGTCATTGCGGGTCCTCTTCTGGGCGCTGCCGAGGCAGCGGTGGATCGTTTCCAGAAGCGCCTGACGGAGCGCGTGCTTATCACTTCCATGGCGCGACAATCCGAGATGGGATCCGCGAAAAACCGACTCGCCGAATCCTCCGCCGAGGTCTACTCCGCACGACTCTTATTGGAGCGCATGGCGGCCGACATCGACACGCGCATCACTGCCAAACTCGAGCCAGGGCCCAGCTGGTACGCCCAGGTCAAGAGAGACACCGCCTTCGTCGCGCAGCTTGCGACCCGCGCCACCCAAAGGGTTTTCGAGGCCAGCGGCGGGGGGGCTTTGCAGAACAGCGAACCCATACAACGCCTCTGGCGAGACGTCCACGCGGGCCACTCTCACGCGTATCTCAATTGGGACGCCGCCGCGGAAGACTGGTCGAACGCGATCCTGCCCGGCTAACGAGAAGTCGGGGAGCGAAGCTCGAGAGTTCCGAAGCAGGCTCCGGTCGCCCTCCCCTACCTCCAAAAACCGCAACTCGATCGTCTTCTCTGGCGCTTCGCCTTGGATCGTGGCTAGGACTTCAAGGGTCACGTAGGTGTGGACATTGCGGCCCGGATCATCCACCCGACTCTGGACCCCAAAGGCAGGCCGTCGCCGTAAAGATCCGCATAAGTGCACGACGGGTGCGGAATCGATTCCCTCGACCCCCTCGGAAAGCTCGTCAAGCATAGGGCCGTTCGGTCCATTCAGGCACTCCGGGCGAGCGAGGGGGGCGAGCGCGATATGCGGTGCCACGACCTCGAAACGGATGTTTCTGGATGACATGCGATAGAGAGGCTCCGTTAGCGGGCCTCGGCCCTTTACCCTGCCTGGCGGCATTGAATTTTGTAGGTTGCCGCTGGCTGCCGGGCCAATGGGGTCCCGACTGGACGCCTGGATTCGGCTAGACTCGGCTGAGCCGCACCTGTAGGCTTTACCGGCCTCTCGCTTCACTCCCTCTCGAAGCGCTCGCCGAAAGCCTCTTTCTCGCGAACGACCAGACTCACAATCTCAAGGCGAGCCCAGATGAAAAATAGCGGTACCCGAGCGGGGCTGATGGCCCTCTACAAGCGACTGGCTCGGGTTATGAAGCAAGAACGAAGGCTCTACCTCACGGGTGGGCTCTTCGTGCTCCTCAGCATCGGAACGACCCTCAGCTACCCGCAGCTCATTCGGATCATCGTCGACAAGGGCATCCTGGGGGATCGGCTCGACATCATCACCCCCCTCGCCCTCGGTATGGCGGGGCTTTTGGTCGTGGAATCCATCTCCATCACCCTCCTCTTTCAATGCTTCGGCCGGGCTGCGCGTAAGAATGTCGAGAGCCTCCGTCTCCAACTCCTCGGTCACTTGATGGAGCAGGAGATCGCCTTCTTCGACAAGGAAAATTCGAGCAATCTGATGGCCCGCCTGATGGGCGATATCGCACAGATCAATGAACTCCTATCCAGGATCCTTCCCTCCGCTCTTCAGCAGGGCGTATTCCTGGTCGCCGGAACGGCCCTCGTGATACAGGCCTCGCCGGCCCTGGCCCTCTCCCTCGCAATCGTCTGGCCACCCATCGCCTACGGGGCATCGAAATTGGGCAGTCGCTCGAGGCTCGCCGCCCAGGATCTGCAAACATCCGAATCCCAAGTGGCTCAGGCCGCCCTCGAATCCCTGGGTAACGTCCGGACAGTAAGAGCCTACGCGCGAGAGAAATCCGAGATCAATCGCTTTAGCGCCTTCACGAAGAAATCGATCCGAAACGCCCAGAAGGGCATTAAGGCCCAGGCCCGACTGGACGGCTTCTCCAAGTTATCCAGTGAGGCTGCCGTGATCGGTGGCCTCTGGGTCGGTGGTCAACTGATCCTTGCCGACCTCCTCACCGCCGGTGCGCTGATCTCCTTTATCCTCTATGCAGGCTTGGTGGCGCGCTCCACCCGAAGCCTCTCGGGCTTTGTGGGCACCGCTCTCCGAATCCACGGCACCACCGAGCTCATCTTTTCCTACCTCGACCGAGACACGAAGATGCCTCTCGAAGGAGGCGCTACACCGGTCCAGACCGAGGGCCGGATCGAGTTTGAAGACGTCCGCTTTCACTACGAGGGGGAAGGCAGCGCAGAACACCCCCACGGTCTCCAGGACGTCAACCTCACCATCGAACGCGGAGAAGAAATCGCAATTGTCGGGCCGTCCGGGTCGGGCAAGAGCACCCTCGTGCAACTCGCCACCCGCTTCTACGATCCCGACGAGGGACAAGTCCGATTCGACGGTATCGACATCACCCTCCTGGACACGAGTTGGCTACGCACTCGTGTCAGCTACGTGTCACAGGACTCCTCGTTGTTCACTCGGACACTCGCTGAGAACATCCGCTACTCCCGGGATGAAGCGACCGACGAGGAGATTTCCAAGGCGATCGAGACAGTCGGTGCGACGAGCCTCGTTGCTTCGCAACCCCTGGGTTACGAGACCGAGGTGGGCGATCGTGGTAGCCGCTTGTCGGGCGGCCAACGCCAACGCATCGCCCTAGCCCGGGCCCTGGTCGGCGAACCCGCAGTCCTCATCCTCGATGAAGCGACGAGCGCGCTCGATGCAGAGTCTGAGGCGACGATCAAGGACTCCCTTCGCAAGCTCTCCTTCGCTCCCACCGTCATCTGGATCGCACACCGATTGTCGACGGTCGTTGATGTGGCCCGGGTCATAGTGGTCGATCAAGGGCGTATCGTGGCCGACGGCTCCCACGTGGAACTGATGAAAACCTCTGAAGCCTACCGGGACCTCGTCGAGACCCAACTCGTCTCGGAATAGCGGGGAGGCCGGCTAGGGTTGGGATGGGGAACCGAAAATCGGTTCAGACCAACTCCAAGCGCAATCACACCGCCAAGCCCCGGGGTTCGACGACCTTGCATTTGGGCTCCGAATCCGCGAATACTCAAAGAAGGACGCCCCGCTCGAGTGCGACGTCGCTCTTTGATGTTTGCTCCCTCCATTCCAAGCAAAGGAAGCGCCATGAAAATTCCCGCGAGATTCTCCATAAGTAGCGACCATGAGTAGCAACCCCGTCCTCATCGATGAACCCATCCCCGGCGTGCGTCGCATCACGCTCAACCGCCCGGAAAAACGCAACGCACTCAATCACGACATGCGGGGCGGAATCCTCAACGGACTCGAAGAAGCCGACAACGACCCATCCGTGCGCGTGATGATCGTGCGCGGCGCGGGCAAGTGTTTTTCCTCAGGCTACGAACTCGGTCCGGGCAACGACGGACAAGACTACCCATGGTACACCCCGGGTGGCGACGGGCACTGGCCACGACACGTGACCCAAGGCTGGATGCGCATTTGGGAGTTTGCGAAACCCGTCATTGCCCAGGTCCACGGCTACTGCCTTGCTGGCGGAAGTGAACTCGCGACCTGCTGCGACCTGGTTTACATGTCTGACGATGCCGAGATGGGTTACCCCGCCGTTCGATTTGGTGTGCCAGACAATCACTTCCACGCCTGGTTTGTCGGCATGCGCAAAGCCATGGAGATGATGATCACCGGCGACTCGCTGACCGCAAAAGAGTGCGTCGAGCTCGGCTGGGCGAACGCAAGCGTTCCACCGGACGAACTCGAAGCAAAGGTCCTTGAAGTTGCGAAGCGCGTGATCAGCGTACCCGCCGACCTCGTGCAGCTCAACAAGCGCGTCGTGCACCGGCAGATGGAAATCATGGGACTACACACTGGAATTCGTGCGGGTGCGGAACTCTGCGCCCTGGGTACGCACCAGAAGAGCATGCACGAGTTCATGGCGCGAACCAAAGAGCAGGGCCTCAAAGCCGCGCTGCAAGACCGGGACGAACCCTTCGGGGACTACCGCACAAAGGAAGACGAGTGATCCAAAGTTGGGGCGATCAAGAACGGCGATTGAGCGAGCATGTGAGTGTTCTCGTCGGCGCCAATTCGGGCAAGTATCCGTCGGGCAACAGCCTGCTCGTGCGGGGCAAAAGCGAAGCCGTGGTCATTGACCCCTCGGTGGATCTGGTTGCACTCGGCGGAGCACCGGTCGCCATCGATGCGGTGATCAACAGTCACGCCCATGAGGACCATATTCCCGGCAATGGGTTGTTCCTCGATGCCCGGGTTCACATCCACACCGCCGACCTCGTTGGAGTCCAGACCATCGATGGCTTGATGGACATCTACGGACTTCAGGGTGATCCACGAACCGACTTCATGAAGGTCGTGGTTGACGAATTCAACTTTGCGCCGCGACCGGATGCGAAGGGTTTTTCAGACGGAGCGATCTTCGACCTTGGCGGAACCACCATCGAAGCAGTTCATCTTCCCGGACACACCCGCGGTCATAGTGGCTTCCGCATCAGTGGTGGCGTGTTTTTCCTTTCGGACATCGACCTGACCGGCTTCGGGCCCTACTACGGTGACGTCTGGAGCGACCTCGATGATTTCGAAGCAAGCCTTCTCCGGGTACGCGACGAAGAAGCCGACTACTACGTCACGTTCCACCACAAGGGCATAATTGAAGGCCGGAAGAAGTTTCTCAAACTCCTCGACACCTTCACGGGCGTCATCGCACAACGCCACGACGCAATGCTCGGGTACTTGAGCGAGCCACACAACATTGAAGAGATGGCAGCGCATCGCTTCATCTACCGGCCACACGTCAAATCACTGTTCGCAGACCATGTGGAACAGCGAAGCGCGTTCCTTCACGTGCAGCGAATGCAATCTCGCGGCGAGGCCACCGAAGTCGAGCAGCTCATAGCGCTGGAATTCATAGCGCTGGAATTCATAGGACCATAATCCATAGCCGTCTGGTAGCTCCCCAATCCGCTGTTTTTTTAAAGATGAAGCGCCGAGATCCTCGCCGGCGAAATCCGCAGCCTCGTGGCCGCACCGTGGCCTACCCTCCTGCTGCGCTGGATCGCGCGCAGCGCCTGCAGCCCGGGCGCACTCGGTGGTGGAGGGCCATCATTGGTGCGGTTACACCCCGCGCGAAGAGACGGTGCTTATGGAGCGCTGCTAGTACCCGGCGAATCCGAATTTCAAAGGCCCATCCTCAAGCCCCTTGCCCACGTACGGTGCAGGCCAAAGAGGGAAGCCAGGGGCTCTCGAGAGCGGGCTGGTGTCCGTCGGCGGCATGTTGGGAAGAGTAAGACAGTAAGACGACCGAGCCGTACCCCATCCCGAGCAGACGATCTTGAATGCAGCCGGCTCGCAATAACAGCCCAAACAACCACACTCCAATTATTCCGCAGTTCAGCAGCCACCCGCCGCTCCCCGACAATCCAAACGCTTGTGATCCGCCCAATTGTGTCCCCGAGTAGACGACTCCCAGTCGACATCGAACATCAAGAACGATTGCTCAACCACCCGGGTCACGGCTGCCCAACTTGCAGCCCTTCAGGACTCTTGCCGACCTTTGAAGTGAGTTCTATGTTCGAACTCACTGACCCACTCGTCCACCGCAGCGAGTCAACGCAACTCACGCGCGACCCGTGATGGAGATTCTTCGATGGCCTCTTCTACTCATGAAAGCGCGACTAAAGAAAGCGCCCCGGTTTGGCATAAGACGGCGTGCATCCTGTGCACCATCAACTGTGGGCTTCAAGTCCAGACCCAAGACGGGCACCTCAAGAGGATCAAGGGCGACAAGTCAAACCCGCGCAGCAAGGGGTACACCTGCGAAAAACAGGCTGGGCTGGATCACTATCAAAACCACAACGATCGCATCCATACACCGATGCGTCGCAATCCCGATGGCAGCGGCGATGGTAGCGGTCGCCAGCAAGATGCGGTCCGTTGGCGATCCGCGGCTCGATGAATTCAGCCTGACCCCAAAGACTCGAGCTGGAACCGGCAAGCCGAGACCGGCTCTGGTTGCCCCCGGCATTTTCCCAGGCGGACGGGCTGCCGAGCAAAACCGGAATGAGCAGTCAAAGGAGGAGCAGACTAAAGGAGAGGCAGACAGAGGGATACGGGCAAGCTCACATCCGTGGACTGGCAAATCGCCTTCGGTGACCCCGCACAGCCAGTAACCCCAAGATGCCGCCGACCAAGCCGGCATCTGCGGAGGGTTCCGGAACCGAGATCAGCAGCGGCTGAACCCGAGTGTGAGAGCCGTTCGAGTTAGTCGCGGTGAGGCTGACGGAGTAGTCCCCGGGCGTCGTGTACTGATGATTGGGATGCGGATCGGCCGACGTTCCCCCATCGCCGAAGTCCCACGACCATGCTGTGGGCATCTGACTCGAAATATCGCTGAACGAAACGTCGAGAGGCGCGGCGCCAACCGCCACAGACGCCGAGAAATCCGCCGTCGGTGTGCCCGGGGCAGGTGGCCCTCCGAAATTGAAGATCAGTTCTCCCGCGGCCCGCTCACCCGCCTGCAGCGCACCTGGCACAGTCGACGCAGCCGTATTGTGAGTCGCCTCGCCAGCGAAGTAGAGCGTAGGCCCTACGGCTTCCGCTAGTGCTTGGCGCATGGTGAGACCCGCTAGCGGGCGCGTGCCCGGGGCGGGGTAAGAGTAACTCCCTCGTACATACGGCTGCGCGGTCCAATCCTGCACAACGCCTTCGATGAAACTAGTCGATGCGTTTCCACCAAACGCCACATCAAGGTCAGCCAGAGCTTGGTTGATTCGGGCAGTATCGTCTGGCAGCGCCGCCATCGTTTCGGCGTTCCTCCCCATCAGGAAACAAGTCAGCACATGATCGGTGGCGCTGGGCTGGTACTTGTTCGGTGTCCAGCAATTACCGGAGGGCCCATCAGTAAGCACGTTCATCATTTTTGATGCCCAGACCCGGCTGCTGAATCGCAGCGAGATCTTCATGCCGTTCCCCATGCCGATCGCATTGATAGCGTCCAGCTTGGGAGCAGGTAGATCGGGGATGAAATCGATCATCTCGGCCTTGAGGACACCGACCGATACGGTCACGATAATTGCATCGGCGTAGTGGTAGACCCCGTTGTCGTCGACCGCGACCGGTTTCACACCGCTCGTGTCAACAACCGTGACCGGACTGTTATAAGCGACAAAAGGAGTCACCTGATCGAAATACAATGTGTTGAGAGCGTCGAGATATCCCGTCGAGTTCAAACCATAGAGGGCTCCGCTCAGTGAGAAGGAGTTCCATTCCCGCGACAGCGACCGCAGCCCCAGTTTTTCGACCGTCGTACCATATTCACCACCCGGAGAACCATCTTCGTACAGGTGGTAACCGCGGCTCGTCGAAGGGACGCCCCAGGCGATATCAAGGAAGTCGGACAAGGGCTCGTCCGTGGCGGAATTGTCGTGATTTCCGACCTGGGAATAGAAGTCCCAGTAATCGACGATGTCCGGGTCCAAAAAACAATTTCCAGTTTCCGCCCAACATGTATTCCCTCCACCCATTCCGTCTGCGTCCATCACGATCAACTCATCCTGGGTGGAATTTTCCCTGAAAATACGAATCTGTGCGCCGTTGCCGTATTCGGCATTGATGTCGTCGAATATCGGGTTGTTCGACGGGCCGTAAAGTTCCTCAGCTCCGTGCTCGATACCGACATCGCCGAGAGTGTCCGAATAGACCCGGCCCCCATGCCGGTTCGTGGCTTCGAGGATCAGAACATCAAAGCCGAGGTTGTCCAGCGTGTAAGCCGCGTAGAGGCCGGACGCCCCTGCCCCGACGATCACGACGTCGTGGTCAGTCGAGGGTTCGACCGCACGGGACGACCCCGAGATCAAGACCAACGCAATCAGAGTTCCGATTGCGAGAGCCGTCGGAACAACCGCTTCGGTGAATGAGTTCGACGAAGTGCTGTTTCCCGAGGAATCCATGCAGGCGACCTTTCGGAAGTGCTTCAATTGGCCCCCGGGCCGATATGCCCACCCAGCCATCCCCACCTCAAAATACCAGAAATGGGGCGCCTCAAACCACAAAAATCGCCCGGCCTGCAATCGGGCCCGGCGGCGCGCGGAGAACCAGGGCGCCCTCTAAGTGCCCGGAAGGGCCATACAAGACACGAGCTACGAGCTAATAGAGGGGGAACTCGGGATCTCGATAGCAACCCGGGGCCCGTAGGCGGAAGACGATCGATCGTCTCAGCGCCGAGAGGGTCGTAGCGCCGAGATAGTCATGGCGGTTGTGCAAGACCACCGCGAAGGCGTCGCCGGGCACCGGACCCAGCGGAATCCCCGGCGGCGCACCGAGCAAAGCGAACTCGCGCGGAGCCGGAGCCCCTCACCCGAACCGGTTCTTCTGGCACCGCTCCGTGTGCAATGGGTACGACGAATTGGCGCAACCCACCGGATGTTGCGCGCACAAAACCGCTGTTTTGCAAATCCGACCTCTAGAGACCCTGAAGCCGGACCAGAGCAATAAATTCGCCTTCGGCCTCTTTCGCTCCCATGCAGCCGTGCGGCAGCCGTGCGGCAGCCGTGCTGTAGAGGTGGTGCAGCTTCTATGCAACTACATATTCCGCAAATAAAAAAATGGTAGAAAACCCTATGCACTCTCCCCGAATTCTGAAAGAAAAAAAAAGGAAAAACTCATGCAGGTATATGTGCAAGAAGACTACGGTCGTCCCAAGGGTTCGTCCGGCTTCACTCCGGGCACCGCTTCACCCAACCAGTCACTACTCAACCAGTCACTCCCCATAGCCAACCCCGAAATAGCCAACCCCGAATCCCGGGGCCGCAGAGTCGCGGCGCTTCTCCAGGGAACGAACACGATGACACTCCGTACACTCGCCAAGGGAGTGG
>LWDU01031820.1_pt1 | contig 50938 bp, 44 predicted proteins | sample 727161 | NCBI WGS metagenome assembly LWDU01 (sample SAMN04566230, study PRJNA314399) | hydrothermal vent metagenome | isolation source: deep sea hydrothermal plume seawater | place: Mexico: Gulf of California, Guaymas Basin | collected 2004-07-11
ATCACAGGCTCTGATAGCAGCGGGGGAATTGGCCGATATTGAAATTAATGCCACCGTAATAGATATGCACACACTAAAACCGTTGGACACGGGGCTAATCAACTCGATGGCGATGTCATGCGGGTGCTTCGTAACTGCTGAAGACCACTCAGTGATAGGGGGCCTAGGAGGGGCAGTAGCCGAACATCTGTCGACCGGAATAACTGCCCCACTGGAAATGGTTGGAGTCAGAGATGAATTTGGTCAGAGTGGCGGGTCCTCTGAGTTAATGTCGAGAATGGGTTTGACATCAGAGGACATCAAAAACTCCGCTCTCAAGGCCATCAGTAGGAAAACAGGCTGATTCACCACGCCATAGCGTTTGATTCATGAACAATAGTGTCCGGCGAACACCATGAGCGATGCCGAGAGGGTCAAAGGTCTACTTGATGGGAGCATGGATCCTACTGAGTTAGAAGACGATGCTGAGCTGTACATCCTAGCGGAGAGAATCTATGGCAGAGAGGCATTGGATGAGATGGGCGTTGCTGCTCCGATGAGGCCACCTGAAGTTGATCCTACTAATCACTCGAACGGAAACAATCTGGAAGTCGAACTCCCAGATATTTCAGAATTAGATGAGATACCCGAACAGTCGTCCAAGGAATCTTCACGTAGTCGCATCATGCTGATGGCAGGTCTAGTCGGATTGATTCTGGTGAGTGTTAACGTGTCAATAGGAATTGGACAGTACCTAGCACTGTGTGAAGACCAGATAGAGGCCCCCCCGCTGAGCTTTACAACATTATCGAACTGGCATAATGATACAATTCACATTACGTGGACAGTTGCCAATCTGAATGCCACCATAAATTACAGCGTTTATTGGTCGATGTCGCAAAATGGATCATCCGAATTCGTAGATGACGACTGGTTCAATTGGACCGGATCAAGTAATCTGATACACTCAGAGAATCGAGCTGCATCGACACCACCGGGGTGTTATATCTCTACACTATACTCTGAAGGAATTGAAATTTCTCAATCTAATGGTTGCACTGAAAATTCTTCTACAACATCCATACTGGCTGTAATTTCTGAAGTTCCTGCGCAGTGCGAGGATAACACACGATTGCTTTGGGACAAGGTTGACGAATACGAATCCGTAGACTCGTGGGCACCGGCAGGGACCGGTGGATTGCTCGATGGTGCTCTTCTAATGTTGTTTGGAATGATTACTCTTCGCAGCGCATTTCGGAAGAAGTGATTAGTACATTCTAGCAAGATGTTGCCTTCGGTTCGTAGGCTTTCCTGTTACTGCACAATCTACTGGTTCGTCATACGCGGTGACGCAATCGCCGAGCAGGGTCAGTCCTGTGGTCTTCTCAAGTACCTCAGCATCAGCATCATTGCCATCGAAAGCCAGTTCATAGACGATACCGTCTTCTACGGGAGATTGGAGATGCCAACCAGTTTCATTGTGCATTAGTCCGGGGAATGGATGAATCATATCAGAAGCATAACTGTGAGAGCGAGCTCGTAGTTCATCTGACACAGAATCAAGCAATTGAGTCATAGTCTGGGTAATCCCGTCTAATGGAATTTCGCTCTTACCTCCAGTGCGTAGAGTAACGACACAGTTGCCTGAGGCTAGATCTCTAGGGCCAATCTCGAGACGCACAGGAACGCCTTTGATCTCCCAATCGTAGTGCTTGGCTCCAGGACGAAGGTCTCTGTCATCGAGATGTACTCTGAATCCGCTCTCGGACAAGTGTGTTGCCAGTTGAGATACACGCGGCATTACATTAGCATCAGAATGTGCTGCGACAGGCATGATTACAACTTGGATTGGTGCTATAGAAGGTGGTAAAATCAGACCATTATCATCTCCGTGCATACCGACAACCGCTCCAAGCAGACGCTCGGACATCCCAAATGTCGTCTGATGGCAGTATCTGGTCGAACCATCTCCGTCTTCATAAGACAAATCGAATGCACGTGCCCACTGATCACGATAGTGATGATACGTGGCGACCTGTAGAGTTCGGCCATTGGGCATCACTGCATCTACAGCAGTAGAGTACCAAGCCCCGGGAAACGTATCCCATATGGGTCGCTTGGAAACTATTGCGGGAAAGCACAACTCATGTAACAGTCTCTGGACAATCTCAGCGTCCTCAGCAATCTGCTCTGTAGCTCCCTGCTCATCTGCATGAACTGTGTGGGCTTCGAAGAAGTGTATCTCGCGGACTCTAATGAATGACCTAGTCTGCTTGGTTTCGTAACGGAAGGTGTTTACTATCTGGAATGTTTTCAGTGGTAAATCTGCATGGCTCCGAACCCACAAAGAGAACATTGTATACATCGGAGTCTCAGATGTCGGCCGGAGGAACATTGGCACCTCCAGTTCATTATTCCCTCCGTGCTTAACCCAGTACACCTCCTTCTCGAAACCACTCTCTTCTTCTCCCATCCTCAACTCAGAGGGGTCAACACCTGCATCCCTAGCTGCTTTGAGCATCGATACCAACTGATTCTCCTTGTCCAAGAGATCCTCAGGTACGAGCAGGGGAAAATTATACTCCTCGTGGCCTGTTCGACTCATTTGAGATCTTGTAAGTGCATCTATGAGAGACATTGTCTTCCACCCATAGGGCTTCCATACATCCATGCCCTTGATGGGGTATCTCTTGTCAACTAAATCTGCAATCTCGACTATGGCAGGATACCATGAGTTGAAATCGGACTTGGGGGGAATTCCCCTCTTGGCCTTTCCCGGACCTCCCATGGTTACTCGTCCTTCATGTGCGCTGCTTGAATGTGACGCAGGGGCGCCATCAAGAATCGTGCAATAGTGACTCCACGGCCTCACATAGATCGGCGTCGTCACGCATTACCAGTACGGTGCCGTCTGGTAGTACGATGCGGCCTCGAGGGGAGTCTTGATCATGCACCTCCTCCTTCAGATTAGCCACTACAGCATCGACTCCATAACGCTCAATTTGTTGCCTCGCTCTATCGATTAAAACTTCCACGGAAACCCCCGTCTCCAGTTTGAAACCTATTCTCCTAGCACCGCTAACGAATGGTGCAATCTCGGAGATATGCTTAGGTCCCTCGGTCAATGAGATATCCCATGATTTATCGCCGCTGGGCTTCTTCTCACTCAGAGGCTCGGTGAAGTAATCCAACACGGCTGCTGAGTATATCCAAGCATCGGGCTTTGGATCGGATGAAGCAACCTCCAAGGATACAGCCAGCATTTCATCCGGAGAGCCGCCCCTTCGTACGTCGGGTAATGTGAATTCTGGTGCTACTGAAGTTTTTCCGGCTATGCAAATCACTCTGTGCCCCATTCTGTGGAGATATTGTGCAATGGTCCATCCAGTAGATCCTGACGAAGCATTCTGAATAGCCCTCACTGCATCGATTGGAGCTCGGTTGGCCCCTAGGGTAATCGCAACAACCTTCCTGTCGGGCAACTCTGAATTTACTAAATTGCATAACTCAGCTACGATAGAAACAGCATCTGGTTGCTTTCTTCGACCTTCCTGTGGTTCTTCGAACATAACTGCACTTCCCTCATCACGTAGGGCAGCAATATGTTCCGAAGTTACTGGGTCATCGAACAGGTCAGAATGCATTGAGGGTACGAATAGCATTGGAGTCTCGTTACCGCGGGCTGCAGAAAGAGCCATTGTTGCAGGAGAGTCGATGAGTCCGTGAATATGTTTTGAAATGGTGTTCCTCGTGGCTGGAGCAACTAGTATTGCATCATAATCATCTAATTGCGCCATCTTATGATCCCATCCAGTCAAAGCCGTGGTTCCCGAAGCCCATGACAATGCCAGTGGAGTGATGATCTTCTCAGCCTCACTGGTCATGAGGATACTGAGTACTGCTCCATGGCGTCTCAGCTCCCTCGATAGCCTCACAGATTCCACTGCTGCAATGCCACCAGTGACAACAAGTAATACTCGATGATTTGCAAGGCTACAGCCACGAGATTCTACATCGGCGTCGTCGACCATGTATATGCGAGAGCACGGGGCTTCATGAGTGCGTCGACAAAGGAAAAGTATTCTTTGCGAGGGGTAATCGGGACATGGGGCCTGGTAGGATGGAGTTGCTGCACAGGCATCTAACAAGGTTCATCGCAATCGATGTAGTGTTGTTGATACTGCTGTTGACTACAATGGGTAATTCGGGGTCGGCCTCAATATTCGTGTTCTATATGCTTCTTGGCTTGGTACTGATACCATTGGGCATAGTTTCGGTAATCTCTATGCTAAGACGTAGCCCTAGTGGTATTAATCTAGGAATAGCCAGCCTTGGATTCACTGGTGCTGCATTTTTGTTGCTTGGAGTATTAGGTGGTATTAGCTATCTAACAGGAGGGAGTACGGAAATTCTACTTCCAGTAGTTCTAATCCTACTGGGTACCTCTACACTGAAGAAGATACCAACAATGAAGAATCCATCATATGATTTGTGGTACAGAGGGGAAAATAGTTCTCAACATTCTAGAAATGAATTTGAACAAGAGGTCTTAGCAACTTGTCCATCATGTCATAGCGTTTTGGCGGTATTTCCCAATCAATTATCAATTAACGACATATGTCCGAATTGCAATGAAGGGTTGGTATATTCTGAAGAGGAGTAATCATGGGGTTTCCAAAGCGATAGCTATCCCCATACCTCCTCCTATGCACATCGTGGCAATTGCCCTTTTGGAATTTGTTCGTCTGAGGAGAGATGCTGCTTTCCCAGTAATTCTCACCCCTGAAGCACCTAAAGGATGTCCTAGCGCTATGGCACCACCATCAATATTGATCTTTGATGCCTCCAGCCCCAACTCTGAGATTACAGCTAGACTCTGAGAAGAGAACGCTTCATTTAATTCGTATAAATCAATAGATTCACTGTCCCATCCAGTTCTCTCCAATACCTTCCTAGTGGCTTCAACGGGCCCGATGCCCATAATCCCCGGCGGACATCCACTCACTGCACCCGAAACAATTCTCGCCATAGGATTGAGTCCTCTTTCAGAAGCAAATTCCTCGCTACAGACAATCATAGCAACCGCACCGTCCGTGAGTGGAGATGATGTTGCAGCGGTAACCGTACCGTTTTCGGAAAATACTGGCTTTAGTCCGGACATTGCATCTAAGGTTGAGTCTGACCTAATGCAACCATCCACTTCGATGATTGTTTCTCCGTCAATTACCGGAATAATTTCATCATTGAATCTACCTTCCTCAAAAGCAGTTGTAGCTTTGATATGAGATTCTAGTGCGAAAATTTGCTGTTCTGCTCGTCCTATCTCCCAATCATCTGCAATGTTCTCTGCTGTTTGACCCATGGTGACGTATGCTTCTGGCCAACCGAGTTCAAGACCAGGGTGGGGGCTCCAATTGAATCCCCTACGCTTTACCCTACTCATTGATTCAACGCCCGCACACAAGTAACAATCGCCCCAACCCGATTCGATATTTGCTGCGGCTGACAACACGGCCTGCATTGAAGATCCACACAGTCTGTTGAAGGTCATTCCTGGCACACTGTCGGGCAAACCTGCTAGGAAAGTGACCAGTCTACCTATGTTGTATCCCTGTTCGGCCTCTGGATAACCGCATCCCATCATAAGGTCGTCAAAATCGGCTGCATCGATATCGTTCCTGGCGATTAAACCCTTGACTATCTGACTAGCCATGTCATCTGGACGGAGTCCGCGCAACTCCCCCTTGTGAGCCCTGTGAAAGGGAGAGCGGGCCCAATCCACGATTACTGCTTTCACGGACTGACGGCTGAGTGTTCACAAATAACCATTGACCAGTGAAGGATGATAGATAGCGCTCGACCGAGAGGTTCATGAGAGGTATTACTCTCGAAAATCTGATACTATGATTAGAGAGTGTACCAATCACGGCTACTACGCCGATGACCACCTATGTCCTGCATGTAATTCTGAAGGGAAATTCATCATGAGAACGGGGGAGAGAGACAGTATGGCGAGACGTCTAGCACTGGTCCTCAGGCATGCACCAGAAAAGTTTAATCTGGAAATGGATATTAACGGCTGGATAGATGTCAAGGACATAGTCAAGCAGTTCAAGGGCTCGAATGAAAAGAGATACCACTGGCTCAGGCCTCATCACTTTCGAGCAATCTCAGAAACAGATCCAAAGGGCAGATATGAGGTCAGAGGGAACATGATTAGAGCCACATACGGGCACACATTAGAAATCGAGTTGGACTTACCAACTGATAACATCCCAGAGGCCCTGTATTATCCCTGCTCGCCGGATGAGTGCGACAATCTGCTAGAGTTGGGCGTGGAACCAAGTGGTCGCTCACATGTCCACTTATCGGCATCCATTCGCTCTGCGGCAGAGGCCGGACATGTTCATCACACACTTCCAACTCTGCTTGAGGTTGATACTGCTAGGATGGTTGCTGCGGGTGAGACCATATGGCATGCTGGCATTACCGTGTACCTAGCAGACAAAGCTCCAGCAGAGTACTTGTCAGTCGTTGCCAACGACCACCCTGAGTACGAATTGGCTAGGGTGCACTGGGACGAAGAGGAGTAATCAGCGGTACTCACCGCATGCTGGACAGAAGTCCAAATCCTCGCTAACAGTAGCTTCGCAGTTCTTACAAACTGAATCGTTTGATACTGCAGTGGTAGTGACACTCTCATCCTCGACCAACCTTACTGAAGAGTCTCTTTCGGCAAAAGGAGGAGGTATATCGCCTCCATCTACTGTGATAATCTGTCTGTATTGAATTGCAAGTTGAATGGCCGATTCAATTTGCTTGGTGGCTCTGCTTCTCTCAGTTGGGTCCTCAATCTGCTCAACGATAGTTAACCTAGCCTGCAACCATCTCTGGAACTGTTCTATTGCCTTACCGTCATCCACATAGCCCTCACGGGGGCTCCCGTCATAAACTACGGGAGAGGCTAAGTCATGCACCTCATGGCAACAATGAGTAATATGCCCAGAGTCATAGTGAAACTTGGTGGAGGACTCATAACCGACAAGTCGCTATACAGACAGGTCAGATTGGACCGCGTTGATGCAGTATCTGCTGTCATTAGGGAACTGAAGGATTCTGGATACTCTGTAATCATCGTCCACGGAGCGGGTTCCTTCGGACACTTAGAAGCAAGGAAATGGAAGCTATCAGAAGGCTACAACCGAGATATCTCCAAAGAGCAGGCGAATGCTGTAACTAGAGTTCGTTCAGACATGGACGACCTCAATGAATACATTGTGAAGTCCCTAATGAATGCCGGAGTTGAATGCGAAGTTATGCCGCCCCGAAAGTGGGCTACAGGAGTGGGTGTTGAGTTTCAAGGTGAATTGGATATGTTCGTTCGAGATCCAGCACTACCAGTTCCAATTACATTCGGCGATGTGGTAGAAACATCGGACGATACCAGATTTGGCATCCTATCAGGAGACCACATCATGGTGCGTCTAGCATGCGAGATGCCTGATGTATCTGCATGCGTCTTCCTGTTAGGCGATGCGGATGGCCTCATGGACAGGCCGCCCGACGAGCCCGGTGCTGTGCTACTGCCTACATGGAAGTCGGACCAGAGTTTTTCGGAATCTCATAATCCGGATATTGATATAACGGGAGGAATTATGCTGAAGGTTCGTTGTGCATCCCTGATAGCCCGTGACGTAGAACATGTATGGCTGCTTGACGGAACAGTTCCTAGAAGAATAATTGATATTGTATCGAGAGGAGATACAGTAGGAACTAGGATACTGCACTGAACATATTAGCCCTAAGAGTGACTACAAAATAGCATTCCGATTATATGCGAGCGTATTCTCGGCGTAATAGATGACCGAGCATGGAGAGTCGGAAATTCTCGAGGGACATGATCGGTCTCAAGCTGATATGATGTCCGAAAACTGTATACTCGTTGACTCGAATGATTGTGCCATCGGTTCTGCAAGCAAAATCGAATGTCATCTCGGACTAGGCAAGCGACACAGAGCATTCAGCGTACTACTGTACGATGATAGTGATAGGTTATTGGTTCAGAGGAGATCTCTCGAAAAGATTACTTTTCCTGGTGTCTGGGCAAATACTTGCTGCAGTCACCCTCTCGATATCGTTAATGAAAATGGAGACTCCATAGATGGCGTGATTGCTGCGGCTAGAAGAAAACTTGTCCAGGAATTGGGCTTCGATGCTTCGAAAGTCTCCGAATGGAGTTTTGCTCACATTGGCTCTTTTGAGTACAGCTGCAGGTGGGATGCGAACTGGATGGAGCATGAAGTTGATCACGTATTGGTAGTTCGCGCTAATGCAAATGCACAACCAAATCCGAATGAGATATCTGAACTGCGCTGGCTCGACCCTGGAGAGTTATCAGAGATGATTGATGGGGTGGGGCACTGGCAGAACCAATCTGTAGCACCATGGTTCAAGATGATCTGGGAGCATTTTCTAGTATCAAACCACCCTAAGATTCCGACATCACAGGATGTCAAGTCTATCATCAGATGCGGAGAATTGCAAATGAATACAACTGAAATTCCTGGGCAATCCCTGTTGGATGCGTTGAGCATTCACCGTGATATCGTCGAGGAGGTCATTATGAGCAGTCTTGGTAAGATGAAGCAAGAGAGATTACATGGCGCGATGACTCACCTATTCGCCGGAGGAGGAAAGAGGCTCAGGGCTATCCTGCCGCGCTTGGTCGGAGAAGCCGTAGGAGACGTCCATGAAGGCCACTATACCTTGGGGGCCTGTATAGAGATAATTCACAATTTCACCCTTGTGCATGATGACATCATGGATCAGGATCCAATTCGCAGAGGTCTAGAAGCAGTCCATGTCGCATATGACGATGCAACGGCCATCAACGCTGGTGATGCTATGCTCGCCGTAGGATTCGAGATTCTAGCAGAATCGCCACATATACCGAATGATAAACTAGCGTTCTTAGTCAGTTCGATAGGTGAGATGGTCAGGAAGGTCGCCGAGGGACAGATGGTGGACATAGAGTTCGAAAATCGTGAAGAAGTGAGCGAAGATGACTATATTGCCATGATAGCAGGAAAGACTTCGGCTATGTTCGAGACTTGCGCAATGACCGGGGCCAAGCTGGCTGGTGCGAATGATGATGCTGTGGAGAACATGGCCAAGTGGGGATTGAATCTAGGATTGTGCTTCCAGATGATGGATGACTTGATTGACATTACCGGAGACACTCAAACACTAGGAAAGCCCGCTGGATCTGACATTGTCCAAGGTAAGAGGACTCTGATTGCAATACACGCCCTAGAATGTGATGCCGTGCTACCGATGTTCACAAAGGTGTTTGGAGCTGGTGAATGTAGTGATGAAGATCTCACTAAAGCGGTTGGTGAATTGCATTCCAGTGGCTCCATAGACTATGCCAAGGAGCGAGCTATGCATCATCATTCTCTCGCCCATAGTTGCCTAGACAAACTGGAGAACGGTCCAGCATTGTCTATTCTTAGAGAATTAACTGACTTCCAGTTGATTCGCATCAACTAATCAATCGGTGTATTGAAGCTCGTCTGGAATCTCTGACTTCAGACCCTTGCGCTCCCTTATCTCTGCAGTGACCTTGTGGAACAGGCTCGGAGGCAGATGGACGTATCCAGCATTCTCTGTGTTCCAAACCGCCCTTCCTTGAGTAGCTGCTCGGATATCATTAGAGAATCCAAAAGACTCTGCGACAGGCATGACTCCTATGACACTGGCCGTATTGCCCTCTATCGGCATGTCTTCAATTACTCCTCTACGTGTGGTGACTTCTCGAGTAACGCCACCAATGACATCATTGGGTGCGTCAATTCTGATATTCTGAATGGGCTCGAAAATTACTGACTTAGAACGTAGTAGTGCCCCCTTGACCGCTTTACGTACAGCGGGAATTGTCTGCGCGGGGCCTCGATGGATAGCGTCCTCGTGTAACTTAGCATCAACGAGCCTGACCATTACGCCCATCAATGGCTCCTCAGCTACTGGACCTTTCTTACATACGTCATTGAATCCCTCAATAATCAACTCACGTGTCTCATGTAGATTCTGAATTCCTTTGGTGTCATTCACTAGAACATTTGTTCCATTAATAGCGTAAATTTTGCGCATCAGATCCTTGTTCATACCGAACTCGGCGAACCTGTCTCCTATCCCCTTAGCATCTTTATTCCTAACTGCCCCATCTCCGAAAGTACCCTCGCGTAGAGCGTCGGTGACGTCATCGGGAAGTGGTTCGGTCTCGATGTAGAAACGATTGTGTCTGTTTGGGGACTTCCCTTCAAAGGCACGTCCTGTGTTATTGGATGAAATTGATTCCCTGTACACCACTATCGGTTCACTGACTGTGACCTTTATTCCCTGCTCTTCCTCTAACCTGTATACCGTGATCTCGAGGTGTAACTCACCCATTCCAGCTAGCAACGCCTCCCCAGTTTCTTGATTTGTGGAGACTTCAAGAGACGCATCGGCCTTACCGAGTGTTCTTAGAGCATCGATGAATTTTGGCAGATCCTTCATTGATTTCGGCTCTACTGCTACAGTTACCACAGGCTCAGAGTAATGTCGAATTGGTTCGAACGGAGTCGCGTCCTCATCCCGTGTAACCGTGACGCCTGCCGCTGCACTACGCACGCCAGTCAGTGCGACTATGTTACCAGAAGAAACTTCAGGGACCTGAATTCTATCACTGCCCACCATCATGCTCACCTGCTGTACACGCTCTGATTTGGCCCCTCCGAGGGCCCATACTGAATCGCCGTGCTTGATAGTGCCCGAGTAAATCCGCCCAACGGCTACCTCCCCTGCATGTGGATCCATCCATATCTTGGTGATCATTAGCGATAGGGGGCCTTCTGAATCGCAACTAAGCATTGCCATACCGGTTTCCGATTCTAGATCACCCTGCCAGATATTGGGTATCCTGTACTTTTGCGCCACAATCGGTGAAGGCAGTTTATCTACAGCCATGTCAAGTAGAACTTCGTGTACAGGTGCTTTCTTGGCCAACTCCTTCTGTTCTTCGTTATGGCAATACTCGAAAATTTGTGTGAAATTCACACCTGACTTTTGCATGTATGGCGCGGTAATTCCCCAATTGTGGAACGCGGATCCGAACGCAACGGTTCCATCTAACACGCTAACCTGCCAGTCTATCTTGTGTTCGGGAGGTGCGAAAAGCCTAATCAGAGTGTTTACCTTCGTGATCTGCTCTTCGAACCTGCTCATCATATCTTCAGGAGTAACTTGTAGTTCGTTAATCAGACGATCTACCTTGTTGATGAAAAGAACTGGTTTTACCTTCTCCTTGAGTGCCTGCCTAACAACAGTCTCTGTCTGTGGCATAGCACCTTCTACCGCACAGGTCAGTATGATGCATCCATCTACAGCCCGCATCGCCCTTGTGACATCGCCACCAAAATCGACGTGACCGGGTGTGTCGATGAGATTGATTAGGTAGTCATCAGTTCCTACTGTGTGTACCATTGAAGCACTGGCTGCATTGATTGTTATTCCTCGAGCACTCTCCTGGTCGTCAAAGTCCAGCACGCGTGACTTACCTGCTAACTCCTCTGACATCATGCCCGCACCTGCTATCAGATTGTCCGACAAAGTGGTCTTGCCGTGATCTATATGCGCTGCTATTGCTAGGTTCCGAATTTTCTCGCGATCGTGCATGACTTCGGTCGCTCGCTTGATGTTGTCTTCCTTACGACCCATGACTAGACCTCTTAATGATGCGGCGACCTGACAACGGTTCATAAAGCCGATTGTAAGGCCGACTCAATCTACTCTCAGCAACCTTGTTTGGAGGGTGCCGGAACTCATCGCGCGGATGCCGCGATTCTCTCGATCTCTTCTCTCTTCCCTACCGAGTAAGAATTGACGTCTCCCTCAGCTGCCTTGGACAGTTCTGAAACTATCCCCTCGGTGAGCGTGCGACGACTCTTGGCAGTCGCAGTGGCCGCACCGATGGCGATGTTGCGCAGTGCTATGTCCAATCTACGACTGGGTGACGAATCCACAGCCTTAGGCTGACTGACTGCTCCAACCTTGATGCGAGTCGTCTCCTCACAGGGAGCAGCTTCAACAATTGCATCGATGAACTTCTGAAGCGGATTCTGTCCGTCCTTGGATGCTATCTTGTCTAGAGCCTGTTCATACGCCTTGACACAGTGCTGCTTCTTACCAGAGAACTTACCTGTTCGCATCAGATTGTTGATGAAGCGCTCGATAACGGAAAGTTTGGACTTGCCGAACCACGCGTTGGCGTGCCTACCGCCTGAATGAGGAGTTCCTATTGTTGTGAGATTGATGTATGGGGCCAGTCCAGGGTCATCGCAGATAACTTCGGATGCATCCCACTTACCGAACACCATAGTACCGATACCGGCAATAGGTGCCTCCTGCTCTACCTGCTCTACCTGCTCTTCCTCGGTCATTCAGAACACCTCACCTGACGTCCGCGAACCATCTCGTCGAGAGATACTCCGTTAACCTTGATTACTTTGTATCGAACACCGGGCAGATCACCATACGACCGCCCCTTGCTCCCACCAATTCCTTCGACAAGGACCTCGTCATGCTCATCGATGAATGATATGGCCCCGTCTCCTGGTGCGAAGGCAGTCAACTTATTCCCAGTTCTAATCAGACTAATCTTGACTGCCTTACGTATTCCGGAATTCGGTTGCTTGGCCTCGAAACCGACCTTCTCAATCACTATACCCTTACCTTGAGTACTCCCCCGAAGTGGGTCATGCTTGAGAACACCGCCTGCTATACGTTTGAATTGGCGGTTTCGAAACTTGCGTTCCTTCCAGCGAAATCTCTTACGGTCTTTCTTCATCTTCGGCCCTGAGAATAATCCACGACCCAAGTATACGCCTCAAACTGACGCCCCGCCGACCCACCGATGGTATAAGAGCGTGACGGACTCACCATAGGTGAGTGCAGACTAGAGGGGTTGGGCGTTGCTAACATTCAAACCGATTAGGCACAGCGACGACACCATGGCGTTCCGTGATTTGCTACACGGAGTCGATTGCGACGATAATGCTGTCAGCGTAAATTTGGAGATGTTTGACAGGGCTTCTGCGTCAGGGGGCAAAGGAGTAGTGTTCAGTGATATCATCGAATCTCCCGGGCACAGGGCTGCACTCGATGTACTAGTCAGAGACCGTCTGTGCGAGGTTTTCTCAGTCAGCCCCGGCGAACTCATCGATGTGCTTGCTTGGGGAATGGCCAATCCTGAATCTCCCCTCGTAGTCGATGCTGCCGATGCTGAAGTGCTTCAGTGCAGACAGGAACCTATTGACCTGCAGAAGATACCTATTCCTAAGCATTACCAAGAGGATGCTGGGAGATATCAATCCGCATCGGTCATCATAGCAGAGTACGACGGCATACGGAACATGTCGTATCACCGTCAGTTGCTCCGAGGGAAACGGCACTGTGTGGCTAGATTCGTTCCGAGGCATCTACGGACCATGTACGAAAAAGCTCGTGCTAATGGAGATGAAGTCCCTATTGCAGTTGTCAACGGAGCAGATGCTACCGTTCTTCTGGCTGCTGCTATGTCTTTCAATGAAGACCTAGATGAGCTCACTGTAGCTGCCGCCCTTCACAACAGACTGCATGGCAAACCACTGCGTATGGTCCAGCTCCCTAACGGAATTGCTGTGCCAGCCGACTCAGAGTATGCCATGGAAGCCAGAATCACCCTAGAGTTGGATGACGAAGGACCCTACGTCGACATCACCGGTACGGTTGATGAAGTTCGGCAGGAACCTGTGATAGAGTACGACTCAGTGTATCATCGCACGGAGCCTGTGTTCCACGCGCTGATCTCAGCCGGAGTGGAGCACAGGACTCTGATGGGGATGCCGCGTGCTCCGACCATCAAGGCGGCTGTCTCCAAAGTCGTCAATTGTACTGATGTCTATCTAACTGAGGGAGGTTGTGGTTGGCTGTCATCTGTGGTTCAGATTAAGCCACAACATGATGGGGATGGCATCAAGGCAATACATGCTGCACTCGATGGGCATCGTTCAATGAAGCAAGTCATAGTGGTGGATGAAGACATAGACATAGCTAATCCGATTAGGGTCGAATGGGCGTTGATGACTAGATGGCAACCCGATACGGACACAGTCATCCTCACAGGTCAGAAAGGCTCGTCACTGGACCCGAGCAGGGACGAAGACGGTTCAACTAGTAAGATCGGAATGGATGCAACCCTGCCCATAGGAGTGGACCGTGGACCGTTCGAATCGGTCCTGTGAGGATCAGATGGCCAAAACCACCGATGACGTGTCTACGAAGCTACAGCACCCCCGGCGAAGCCTAGGGAACAGGCACAGGAGTCAGGCAGAGAAGTTTCTCTCATTGACTGAATCGGATCCGCAGAACCTAAAATGGGCTGAACAGAGTGCTAGGCAGGCTGTGCTGCACGATTTTACCAACCCTGAGAATTGGAGGATTCTGGTGCAAGTAAAGCTAAAATCGGGAGATGAGCATGGAATTCGAGCGGTTCTGAACGAATTGTTCACTATTCTCGGCCGCAATCCTGAGACGTTGGCACAACTAGACGATGTAAACATGAATCAATCTGGATATCCAATACTTGAAGCTAGTTTGATGGCGGATCCCTTGGATCCAGATGAATGGTGGGCATCGACTTCGCAATCAGATGTAACTCTTGAAGATTTTATCGAGCGGGTCAAGAACCTTGATCTAACGGATCAAAGAGCCAATGTATTGTTCTCTAGACGGTTGGAAAGGGTAAGGGATAGTGGGATGGAAAAGCAGTATCTAGAACTCTCCCGAATTATTCTGGCACAGCGACCTAGCAACCACGAGGCCTGGGCAGAACTAGGGCGGATGCACGAGAGACGTGGTGAGTTCGAGCAAGCGTGGATGTGCTATGATCAGGCACAAACACACTTTCCTGATATTCAGGTTAGGGATCGTTTTCGAGATAGGATGGAAGCGAAGATGGATGGGAGAACCTCAAGACCGTGGAAGGAACCTGAAGTAACTCGGCGCGTAGATTTCTTGTCTCGGATGCAGCAATTGGCCACACCCAATGTCGAAAATATTCCGACTACGGTGAATGAATCCGATGAGGTTTCCAGCAACCCTCTGGAAGAAATCCACTTACTCCTCGCTGAGGAGCGTTTGTCTGAGGCCTTTTTCTTAGCCCGAAGAATGGCTGCTGAAGGAGTTGAAGGGGCAATTAATCTGGTAGAATCAATTAGGAAGGATATCCATGACTGAAGCATTCGTCTTGGCCTGGACCACTTCAACTTTGAATGATGGAGAAGTATGCTGGGTAATGGTACGCGATGCTAAGAGAGGTTGGGAACTACCTGGTGGCAAGATCAATGAAGGAGAAGCAATTGAAGAAGCTGCTCTGAGAGAGTTGTTCGAGGAAACGGGATTGTTGGGCACGGCTAAAGCTTACGATTCTGGCATAGTCGAAGGTGGGCATGTTGTGTGGATAGAAGTAGAAGAAGACCCCGTGCCCGTATCATGGCAATCTCCAGAGCATAGAATCGAAGAGGTAGGATGGTGTATGCAAATACCGCATGATATCGCATGGAATTCTGAAGAGATTGAGAAGATGCTGGGTCACGATTGGAGTGCTGCGACAACACTCGAGTCCTGAATCTCGGAAACTCTCTCAGAGATTTTTTCCAACCACGAATCCTCTCCAAGTGCCTCTGCAGCATCCAATATCAATCCGAGATCCTTTCGTTCATCACCTGAGACATCTGCAAGCAGGACTGGCATCAATGATTCCACAACATCTCTAATGTCTTCCGGATTCGCTGGTACCCATGTATTTCCTGGCTTACTCCTGGGTGTAGCCTCAGTAACACGGACGGACATCCTAGGAGATTCGCTGTCGATTTCCTCAAGCGCCAGGTCTAGCCACTCTAGCGAAGCGGACAAGGCTTCGGGGGGCATACTAGATTTCGTCAGGTACTCTCTCGCAGACCACAAGTGTCTCATCGCGGGATCGAGATCATCAAGACCGACTAGGATTCTTGCCGCCTCCAATCTGGAAAGGCCGATTATCTCGATTGGATGCCCTATAGACAAAGAGATGCTTGAATGAGTAGCTAGTGACATCATCGTCTCTCCTTTGTTTCGGTGCCATGCTGCTAAATTGAGTAGGCATACTCCATGGCTCGCCGATCCCGGAGACAATGCATTCATCCTATCTGCACACCACCTCAACTCCGCACCGACCAACGAAGGCTCGTTGGGTATATGCAACGTCCTCTCCATTCGTATCATGGCCTCGATGGCAGGGTCTCTCTCTTCTTTGGACCTTGAACGCTCAAGGATGCTTGCAGAGTCATTGATAGCTGTTGCAACGTCTCCTCTGAGCATAGTCTGCCGGAACTTGAGAAAATCATCTTGCAGACGAGATTTTGACGAGTCTTCGACAGCCATCTCGACCTCACTGGGCCTCAAATGCCTTAGCCATCTGCTCATACTGCGAAACCAATGCAGATTCCCTCTCTGCCAATCTGCCTGCATGACTCTTGAAAGTTGATTTCGAATCTTCTAGCTCTTTAGTGAGAGCTTTTCGGTCGTCCACCTCTAGTAGAAGATTTCCTACTGCTCTGAATACAGGTCGCGAAGACTCTTGAGTCGATAGGGCTTCAATCGTCAATGAAATTTCGTTAATCTGCGCAGTGACGGCCTGCAACTGCGATCTAGTCAATTGCAAATCCTGGGCTACGGCCTGTAGGCCCTGTGCTGACACATCAGATTCGGTCATTCATTCCCCTCTGCAATTCCCAGTACCTGCTCTGATGCAATTAACCCACGCATCAAAGTGTTCCATCTAGCCCTCAAGTCCACCATGCTTGTTGCCCGCTCGGTGACCTCTATGGTACCTTTGATATCACTGAATTCAGCCTCGGTGGTTAAGGATGCGGCTAAAGCATCCGCATCCTCGTGAGTTAATCTAAGCACGAGTCTTGACGACTCACTCTTCCTCGGAGCCATCTAACTCAGCCTCTGCGAGCTTTCGCTCATAGTCCAATGCCGCCTGCTGAGCGATAACGGTCATATCTGTAGCAGTAGCACCCTCCATCGAACGACGGATGATCCTGTTATTGGAATCTGTTGCTCGAGTAAATGGTTCCCAGACTCCTCCAGTGAATGTGTGGTCACACTTACGGCACTCCCAGATCCCTGCTGCCTTGCGCCGAACCTTCTGATATTGGCATACAGGACAGGTATATTTCCTGGACTTCTTCTTGATTGCTAAGCCTGCTCTCCTACGCACGCTCACGCCGTATCGAGAACCGAAACGTGCTGTAAGGCCCGTCTTCTGCGTTCTCTTAGCCATCAACCTGCCTCCTCGGCATTAAGCACCATCTCTCGAAGTTCCTTGCATCTGCTCTGAGCGTGCTCCATGATTTCAGAAAACTCACTTTCTGTGAATATGCCCTTTAGTCCCTTCTGGAGAGAATGAACGTGTCCGTCATCACCCAGTGTGATATGTATTCGCTCATCGCCACCGAGTTCCTCCCTTCCATCGGCATCGTAAACGAAACGTCCACCGACTTTGTGATAGGAGCACATTGTAGGAATCTTGGATACTGGTAAAGGTCTGTCACTGTCACTCATTTCGAACCTCACTTCAGGAAGCATTGCTGACTTCAATGCTGCAATTCCGGCCAAAGCAAAGGCGTCGAACAGATTGCCGTCATCAGAAATTGCAAACAGATCCAGAATGACCTGCCAGGCCTTCTCGCCTGGAATGATGCAGAGATTATCTACGTCTATGCATCCTGACTCACGTATCCCTCTGTCGACTACTCGTCCGAGTTCTATCGACTCTGGGCTAGGGGGCCCGGGTTCCCAGTTGCGCCCTGCTACGGGTCTAATCTCAGCGGTGCACATCAGACCGCCCTGATTGGGACGATCGGGATATGGAGTCATGATTTGGAATTTTACACCGGCGTATACGATGGTGTCGCCCATCCTAACCTTTGCAGAACCTTCGGCATTCCGAAGGATACCAATCTCGAGTTCGGTGTCCCTAGACTCCCATCGTGCACGGCCATCATGCCTCTCGTCATTCTCGGCCAATTCGGCCAGATGAGCTCGTAGTAATTGTGGAACTATAGGAATTGCCATCACGCATCACCTCCTTTGAGCGCGTCGACCATTATCTGATGGACCACCATCGCTGCTTCCATGTTGTAATCCCATGCCTCTTGAAACTCTGCTGGTGACAGGTCGCCATCCAACTGTAGGAACACGAGTTCTCCCGAGTTAGGAAGGATTCCCATGGGCAAGTCGGCCTCTCCGTAATTGTCCTCTTCCTTGTTCAAGTCACACACGACAACACCGTTGATCTTGCCAGAAGCCACAGAGACCACCATGTCTGTCATGGGGATTCCTGCATGGGCCAAAGCAACCGAAGCGGCGGTCAAGCCCACGCAGCGGGTTCCGGCCTCGGCACATAGAATCTCGATTTCGACTCGAATCTTACATCGAGGATACATCTCCAGTAAAACTACACTCTCAAGGGCATCTGCAGTGACTTTGCTGATTTCCCTGCTACGACGATTGAAACCGGGTCGCATCCGGTCGGGTGTTGAGAAGGGGGCCATGTTGTAACGTACATCCAGTACGGCGCGGTCCTGTCGCTGAATTTTCCTTGGGTGGCACTCCATGGGTCCGTATACTGCCGCTACTGCATGATTGGTACCCCATATCACGCGAGCTGAACCGTCTGCGACAGGGATAACTCCGGTCTCAATCGAGACGGGTCTCAAGTCACCTGGTCCTCGGCCGTCCACTCGAACGCCGTTCTCGTCAATCATCTGCACGTCGCCATAACCTCCCATCAGGCATCAACTCCTGTTGATTTGGCGTCGTCTGACATGGCATTGAGCTGATCTCGGACAGCGACGATACCGTCGAACTCCCCATCTATCCAAACTCTGCCGTTGTCAGCGACTATGATTCTGCAATCGGTGTCCTCCTTGAGCTGGCGCAGGGCCTTTCCTCCCTTGCCTATGAGTCGTCCGAGCAGGTGCGGGTCGACCTGCTCAATGTTACCTGAACGGATCTTTCGCAGACCCATGCCCTTCATGGTGACTACACTGGAATGGGTCTCCTCGACCTCCTGCACCCTGCACAGCACGGCCTCGCCGATATCCATGAGACTCCTAGTCCCACCGAATGCGGCCTTACCGGGCCCGAGGCTCATCGGCAATATCGCGTTGAATGGGGCTCCGATGTCGATGAACCAGATGTTGTTGGTGCATCCCTCTACGTAGCCGATGACCAGATCGCTCGGCCGTGGTATGTAGGCCGTTCGAAGCGGCTCTATGGCAATCTCAGTGCCGTTATCGTTCACTCTTCCATGCTTCGTCGCACGCAGCCGCCCGTCCATTTCTAGGACGCCGTGGCCGGCTTCGTGGCCCTCTGATTCTCCGAGATCCTCTCCCGGTGCGACGAGCAGGGAAGCCCGTCCTTGGTTTCGCGGTCCGCCCGCATCATTGCTAACACTCATGTTATCTGGCCGCGCGACCCGCCCACCCTTCATAACCGTGATGCAAACACCTTCGGTGCGCCTCAGTCTATTTCCCTAACTTCCACCTCTGAAGAGCGGTTAGCCACTCTACTGATGATTTCGTTCTTCATGCCTCCTGGGATTTCAACGACACAGGCCCACGAACCGTCTGAAAGCCACTGGTCCTTCTGCATGGAATCGCGTAATAGATTACTGACTCCGCCGTAATCCTTACCAGGTACTTTGAAAGCCAATTTTATTGTGATGAATTGGAGTGGAATAATCGGCTTCAGGATATTCACCGCGTCTTTCACCTGGCGCTCCACGGATAGAAAGGGATCGGCTTTGAAACGAGCTTCTTGCAGAGCGTTCTCGATTCGGGTCTGTGGATGCGGCAGCTTGGTCTTCGGATCGGTAGCCGTCGTCGCTATCTCATTGACAATTTGCTTCATTCTCTCATCTACCATCTGCCGTCTCTGAGCAGTCGTCAGTTGTAACGAACCATCCCTGAGAATCTTATCCACGCAGGTTGAGAGATCAGTGCTTCCGAACACTCTCTCTAGGGCATCGGAAGTGGGCCTGTCTCCTGCCTTAGCATCCGACCACACTTCGTCTATGGCCAGCAGATCGGACAATTCTACCGAAGTTGGATCCTCCTTCCAAGTATCAACCAATTCGGGGTCGACGAGAATCTCGTACCTAGAGCCGCCCTTCTCAAGACGGGCGAGTACTGCGTCGTCGAGGCTGACCATGACATGGCACAGGGGGGGGACGTCCTTAGATGAATGTCCTCAGGATAGTTTCGCAAGGTGTTTCAGAGTGGTTTCGTGATCCAGCTTGCAGTAACCATCTGAGTTCACAACTGCTATTTCCACGGTGTCAGAGTTGAGATCGTCCTCCAAGGACTCCCTGAGAGCCTCCAATCCAAGCTTGATAGCTGCATTTTGAGTCATGTTTGCCTTCCAACTGCTCTCGAAGTGGTCTATGACGGCAGAGCGACCCCTGCCGATAGCTCCGGCTTGATACGACTGGTAGGCACCGGAAGGATCAGTCTCAAACAGGTGGATTCCCTCATCATCGATTCCAGCAATCAGCAGAGCGGTTCCGAACGGGCGTGCGCCGCCATACTGAGTGAAAGACTGCTTATGATCGCACATCTTCTTGACTAGGGATGTGATGGCTATCGAATCTCCATAGGTCATACGGTTGACTTGGCACTGCACACGAGCGCGGTCAACTAGTTGCCGGGCATCTGCAACTAGGCCCGAGGTAGTTATCCCGATGTGATCGTCAATCTGGTACATTTTCTCGATAGAATCTGCTATTACCAGCTTGCTGGAAATTCTCTTGTCTACTATCAGTATGACTCCATCGCGGTACTTTAGCCCCACAGTAGTAGTGCCTCTCTTCACCGATTCACGGGCGTATTCAACCTGATATAGCCTGCCGTCTGGTGAAAAAGTAGAGACTCCTGAGTCATATCCGCGTCCACTGGGCTGCATGGTCAACAAGACGAAGCCAAGACGGAGTCTTATGAATCTTAGTCGGATGGAGTCTTGCGCATCGCGGCATTCTTGGTGATGAAGCGCTACGCCGGGGCATGCGGGTTGCAGTTTTAGCTTCTGCCGGAAAAGATTCAGCTTACGCAGCATGGTGGGCTACGATGAGGGGTTGGGAAGTGGAGTGTCTCGTGACTGTCTGCGTTTCAGGAGACGATTCTATGATGTATCAATTGAATGGGACGGCTGTAGCCGCCTTGCAGGCTGCGTCTATGGGAGTGCCGTGGCTCCCAGTGCTGAGTTTAGGAGAGGAAGAATATGAGGTCCTTGAGTTGGAAGTAGCCCTGAGAGGACAAAGTGATATCCAATCTGCCTTCTTTGAATCATGGCCCCAAGATTGGAATGTGCCGGAGCAGCTTGAGATTTTGATGGATATGCCCGACTTGGACGCAGTTGTAGTGGGGGCGCTCCGCTCGGACTACCAGAAGACGCGAATCGATAGGATGTGCGAGCGCCTAGGCATAATCTCATACAGTCCGTTATGGCATCACGGATCTCACGAGCACATGCACGCCCTAGTGGATCATGGATTCGATGCGCGTATAGCATCAGTGTCATCCGAGGGATTGGGTGAAGATTGGCTCGGAAGGAGAGTAGACAATGAGTCGTTGGCCGTACTGAAAGTGCTGGCTGAGAAACACAGATTCAATCTGGATGGTGAAGGAGGCGAGTTTGAGACTGTAGTACTTGCAGCACCACACATGCGTGCTCGCATAGAATGCAGTGCTGAAAGCCAGTGGGATGGTACCAGAGGGGTTTGGAATATAGAATCCGCCAACTTAGTCCCCATGCGCTAGCCTCAAACAGGGGTCTGGGGTCGGCTGGTCACGGGGAAGGCTGTGTCAGTATCGCCGTTGGACTATAGATACGGTCGTGACGAGGCCAAGCACATCTGGTCTCGAGAGGGTCGGCACACTCGTCAATTAGAGGTTGAGAGGGCTCTAGTCTGGGCTCACTGCCAACTTGGTAAGGTAAGCGCGGAGGACTATGACAGGGTCGCAGACATCGCCGATCCAGGAATAGTCACCGCAGACCGAGTAGATGAGATCGAGGCGGAAATCAAGCATGATATCATGGCGCTGACAAAGGCGATGGCTGAGGCTGCCGGTGATGCTGGTTGGTGCATCCATCTAGGTGCCACGAGCAACGACATAGTCGATTCAGCTGTAGCACTGCAGATTAAAGACAGTATAGTGATGCAGCGTGATGTGCTCAAGCAGTTGATGGGAACCCTGTGCGAGATTGCTGAGCGTGAAAGGGACACTGTGATGCTGGGACGAACACACGGACAAGCCGCGGTACCGATCACATTCGGCCTGAAAGTTGCGGTTTGGGTGGATGAGTTTGCAAGGCACCTTGAGAGGCTCGGAGAACTATCACTCCGTGCCACTACAGGAAAATTCCTAGGGGCAGTTGGAACCGGTGCAGCGCAAGGAGAGCAGGCGTTTGAGCTACAGAGTCTCATCATGGGGGAACTGGGTCTCGGAACTCCTGTTGCCACTACTCAGGTCGTCGGTCGAGACCGCTACATCGAATGGGTCGGATGGATGGCAAATGTCGCCACCAGCGTCGAGAAGGTGTTACAAGAGGTCAGGAACCTTCAGAGAACTGAGATTGCTGAGGTTGCTGAGGCCTTCGATACGGACAAGCAAGTTGGTTCCTCGACGATGGCTCACAAGCGCAATCCGATTACTTCTGAGAATGCCTGTGGTCTGGCTAGGATTGTCCGTTCGATGATCGTGCCATCATACGAAAACGCTCTGTTATGGCATGAAAGGGACCTTGCGAACTCCTCAGCAGAGAGGTTTACGCTATCTCATTCGATGATACTACTAGACGACATTTTGGCCAAGACCGACAAGGTCCTCTCAACACTGGTGATTGATGCAGGTAGGATGCGGGCCAACATAGACGCTCAGAAGGGGCTCATCATGGCCGAGAAGGTAATGCTGGCGCTGGTCGACAAAGGCGTAGCTAGGGACGAAGCGCACGAGATGCTGAGAGAGGCCTCAATAGAAGCACTCTCCAGAGGCGATGGTTTGGAAGCTGTATGCGCGAGGGACAGTAAAATATCAGATATCTTCGATTCCGCTGAACTGAGTGATTTGTTCCGCCCGGAAGGTCATTTGGGGCACAGTGGGCGAATTGTAGACGAAGCGGTGGCCAAAGCGCGCACCATGCTGGACTAAAGAGCCATCAATGCTAGAAGGACCAAACCTGTCAGTGATGCGAATACACCTAGCAGCATCACCATCGCGTGGGGACCGTACTGGTTAACGTCATTCAAAGCGACATCGAGGAACCCATCTTCCGATATCGCCTCCATCATCCCCGCCTCAGACTCCTTGAAGTCCGGAGGGGGGCGGCGTGGTATCCTCTCCTTCTGCTGTGTCACGACCTTGCGGTGGTATGGCATTGTATAGCATTCTCGATAGAAATTGCTGCATTCAGGGTGTATGAACGGTCGGTTCACTCGTCCGTGTCTGCGCCATAATTGCCCAGGAGCCTGTCTAGTTCCTCTAGAGCTTGGTCATCAGCAGATAACAGTGCAGCGGGATTCCTAGCGGATCCAGAGTACTCAGATTCTTCAGCGGAGTCATCTCCAAACCTCCTTCTTCGTATTAGTTCCCTGAGCAGGAGGACTGCTGTCGCAGTCAGCACCACTGCTACTACATCTGCCGACACCATGGATTATGCTCCCGGGATGCCCAGTTCGAGGGGCATAGCCAGATGTCTACGATTAGAGGGAGAGGGTTGTGACCAGTTTTCGACTAATTCAATTCCACTCAGATTCGCTTCTTCGCTATTCCACTCCCTCTGGGACGTGCTTCCGCACTTACGGCACCTGAGTTGTTGGCCTGCGCCGCCGCTGCGCATTGATTTGTTGCAGCATGTCGGCCTACCGGTCACCCTAGGCACCTGATCCACTAGAGTCAAGCGTTCAAGATGGATTGCATCATCTTGAGCTGTGAGTCCAAGCCATGCAACTCGATCCCCAATCTGCAACGTTCTGAGAAGCCTGTTTACAGGTCCGCCCTCAGAGAACGCGACTAAGTCTACCCTATCTCCTCCAGAGAGAACTGATATGTTTGAATGGGCCCCTTTGACCTCTTCCGGACAACTGATTACGGTACCAAAAGTCACCACGCCCAGATGATCGTCGGTCAACTGATTCGTTCTGTGCACCCCCCATCGAACTGATTGTTCCACGTCACTTCGAGTTTGCATCCAGTGGTGAGCCTCCACTACACATTCGGATGTGGCGCCCCTGATGCCGTACAGTACTGGACAGGGGGTCCTAGGCGCAATTAGCCCTCGTCCTGCTGTAGGGTCTCTGTTGACGAAGGTCAAAGGGTGTTCCTCCTCCATCATCCTAACAGCCTCAGAGGTTATCTGTCTGGGTTGCCCAATCAATTCATGATTTCTCCATGCAATAAGTTCCCAAGTTGATGTGGCCCCTGGCCTCCATGCTATCGCAGCACTCGCGCCTACAGCACCCCACTGCTCCTCGCCGGACAGCATCCAACATCCTTCGTCGTGGATCGATGCCATACGAGGCTGCAGGTCTACGTGAGCTGTCACTGCTTCCCAGTACCATTCCTCTGGAGGAAGATTTTCTGAAACCAGGAGCACGGGTGCTGCAGGGGTTGACGAATTAGGATGATTCGCCACCTCTTTCAAAACGCCTTCAAACCATTCACAACATAGATTCCTAAATTCTCCTTTGCTGCTCTGGAGGATACTGATCTCGGCACGCAATGCCCCATTACCGCGAGTCCTACGTGCCGCAAACGGCCATAACCTGACTAATCCCCTCTCGATGATATGGATATCTGAAATTCTCGCCACCAGTAGACTCAGGAGTTCGTCGAATGTCGAGGTGGTACATCCTGAGAGTGGGTGATCAGTGTCATCCAATCCTATTCGGAGACTTAGCCGTTGGTCCGAGTTCAATGGGAGCCCCCCAGTATGCTATCTATGACACCTGAGATACCTGTATCCGAGTCACACAGAATCCCGACGACACCGAATCTGGTTGCTGCAGACATATCCACCCCTCGGTCCCCGACCATTACAGAAGCACTTTCATCTGGCCTATCAGTCCAATCATCACCGAATTTGAGATCCAGTTCTCTCATCGAGGGGTCTGACGATGCAACGTCAATCAACTGTCTGCCTGCTTCAAGCATACCAGGGAACGGCTTGCGCGCCCAAGCTCCTTCCCACGGGGCATAAGGGCTATGCAGAATCAAATCGAGGTGTGCATCACCATCGTTCTGCAGTAACAACTGACCCATCCTGTCATGAATCATTGACAGGTTGCTGCTGCTCCAGAGACCCCTGTTGATAGGAGATTGATTCGTTACTACGCAGATTCTGTACCCTGCTCGCCTCAGATCGCCGACGGACTTAGCCGAATCGGGCAGGAGCACTACTTCATCTACGGTGTTCACGTAGTTCTCTGATCCTGCGATAATAACGCCGTCACGATCCAGATATGCTATACTCCCATTCCATGCTTCGTTCGGAAGTTGGGGTAGTTGCAGTGGTGAAGTCAACTCTACATCGTCTCGGTGAGGAATGAGCACAGCATCACAACCCGTTGTGAGCCTTGACAGCCTCCTTGATGATGTGGTTGATCACCAGTTGGATGTCCTCGATTCGTTCCATTGATCCAGTAGGGGCCACAATCGAGATATCTGCAATATCTGCAATATTTCCTCCCTGTGAACCGGCAATATTGCCAGTTACAGCTACTGTTGAGCAACCCTGCTCCTTAGCGTAATGGATGCCGTTGACAACATTGGCGGAGTCACCTGAACCACTGTATGCAACAACCATGTCACCTTCTCTCAGGAAAGTTGACAACTGTCCGACGAAGATGTTGGTGTAATCTGTGTCATTCGCCCATGCTGTAATAGAAGCGGCGTTGTCAGTATGGGCAATTGTTCGTAGACCTAATTCCTTCGACCAATCGCCAGCGCTGTGGGACGGCGTAGCAGCACTGCCTCCGTTTCCGATGAAGTGAATGCTACCGTCACCGGCACGGGTGCTCTCAACCATTCGCCAGAATTCTTTCAATGTACTTCTGGGAAGTCCATCCAGGGCCCGCTTCAAATCTGTGATGTATGAGTCTGTGAACTCATCAAAGTCGAAACTCACAGGTATCCCCATAACCGCCGGTGAGGGCATCCTATTTACGGGTTGATGGGTCGAATCACACTGATGCAGGAGCCTCTGGGGTTGCTCGTAGCAATGATTGCAGACTTTGCAGGTATAGCAGATGTCAGCTTGAAACTGCTGATATGCGCTCTTGGTGCTGCTGCCCTAGGGGTGGGTTTCCATCTCAAAGATAGATGGTATGCGCCGTACTCATCTGCCCTTGGATGGATATCTGTCGGGTTGTTCCTGTACCTACAGTCCTCGCACTATGTGGAGATCTCGGACCCGGTTCTCGTGTTGATGACTGCCTCCGCCCTACCTGCAGGGATAGCCCTCGGTGTATGGGAGGTTCGAAACTGGAAAGATGCCCCCGAGGCTCTGGTCTGGTTCAGAGGATGCGTAGTATGGGCAGTGATACCCTACTATATCGTGTACAGCGTTCCATGGCTCAACATGGCATTGGTCCACGCAACCGCGTGGAATACAGAGTTCATGTTGGAATTCACAGGGCTCGGGAGTTACCAGATGGGGCCGATGATGGTCGATCTCCTAGAAGGAGGGGAGATTCCGGCTTCAGAGTGGGGAGGTAACAGATGGGTCATGGCCGAACCTCTCGGAGAAAATGGCTTCTTCGTCCCTCTGGAACACTCCGATGGGACTTTGGTGAGTGTCAGTTTCATACTCGCATGCTCCGGACTACAATCGATGATAGTGTTCGTTGGTGCGATAGTGGCACTTGGCTCAGTGGAATGGAGTAGGAAGATTAGGGCCTTGTTCATTGCAATACCCACCATCCATATCCTCAATGTGTTCAGGAATGCTGGAATCGTTTGGTTAACAGATAATTACACCGAATGGTCAATCTTGGGCATGGGGATGTTCGAATTCGCTCATAGTTACGCTGCAAAGTTCGGTAGTCTGTTCGCCATGTTCCTTATGGCACTGGCACTGTTCGATCTGCTTCCCGAGTTGCATAGCAATATTATGCGGATTCTCCGTCCTGTGATGGAAGCGCTGGGAATTGCAAAAGTTGAGTCTGGTTCAACGTAAGCGGAGCTTATCATACAGCTTCCCTGTGAGCTTAGTGTCGTGCTCCCATGCGAACTCTTTCATCACTCTGAGTGCCTCCTTCTCCAAATCGGAATCACCTACGAAATCAGTTATCTCAATGGTGCCGGTTCTAGTGTTGGCCTTGAATGCGGCAATGACATCCTCATTGTGGAACACCATATAGGCTGATCCGAATGAGAATCTCTCCCTCAGGATTCCTCCAAAGTAGTGAATCAGGTTATCTGAAGGAGGTACTACCAGATCGCGCGTCTTGCGTATTCCCTCCAGACCTTCCAAGAGGTCTTGTCTGCCCCAACAGATGTCCTGTAAATCGTCAACTAGGAATCCCTTGATGAGAGTCCCGTCGTCTTCAAACTCATGCATGACGTCGCTAATCTCCTCAGCTGAGAATGGGGATCCGGCCAATCTCTCTAACTGACGCAAGGAGATTACAGGGTAATCACTCACTAACTCCCTGAGATAGTCTCTCTTAATTTCCCACAAATCAACACCACTCAGTGGCTCTACTGTCTTGAATCCTCCTCGGTAGTCCTGAACCAGATGACCACTGCGCACTAATGGCGATATCAGTTTCCTGAACTCGGCTCGCTTCATCGCGTGCCTATCCATATAGATGGAAGGATCGTGATGATCCCTGAAAAACTGCAATATGTCCTCATCTTCCTCGGCCGACTGCATGTTACGAATGGTGAGCAGTCGCTGGAAATGAGGGAGTTTTGCCCAGACCTGATGATTGCGCAGACTTGTGCCTTGGTGGAGTTGATGTGCAGCAGCCATTGAATGCAGGTCGACTCGGAACATCTCGCATCTGCCACGGAGCGCAAAGTCGTCTCGCAACTCCTTCATGTGCTCGAGAGCCATGGTCTCGTTCTCCAGACGGCTATCTTGGTGCATTTTGTGGTGATGGAATAGTAGCCGATTTACTTCGTTGCGAGAGCGCGGCTCAACCACTCCTCCACGGATATACCTCTCACCGTCACCCATACTAGAGAAACCAAGTTCGGCGAGAATCTTCTGGAGGTCCTCGTCGCAGTCGTGCACTGGAACCCCGTTGAAGGCGTGCAGTACAGAGACATCCACTAGTCTGTCTCTGTAGTTGTCAAGCAATTCGGAAAATGTCTCTTTGAACTCGTCAAGGTAGGAATGAGGGATGTTGATGTCCTTGATCTCTAAGTAATCGTTGACAACAAACATCAAGATTCTGCCAATCGGATCTACGCCCTTGAATACGGGATGGTACCACCCCTGCTTGAGTATTAGGCGAATTTCGTTGATGAAGCGACTACAAAATGGGTCGGACTGGGCGAGGATTCTCATCTCACGATCCTCCGGCATCGGCGAGAGTAAGAATTCGGAGTCCTCCTTAGAAGAGTAGTAATCAGTAGGATCGGGTTGTAGAGCCACTACTCTACATATCCTGTTAGAGTCCTCGAGATTTCGCAAGGAGTCTGCCAGTTCCTCTACTGGTCTACTGACGAAGAATCTCAATGTATGCAGGCGGATTGGTCCTATCTTGTTGATGAGTTCGACTAGTGCATCCTCGAACGATAGAGGTTCAATCACCCCGTGGATTCTATGGTAGACAGCCAGCGAGCGTTTTCTGTTCGGCACCTCGATGAACTGCTTAGCGATAACCAGTTGCCTCTCTAGATTGTTCAGAGCACCTTTGAGGCTCCTTTGAACGTGAACGTGGTCCTTGCCCTTGGGGTACCCGTCGAAAAGCTCGGCGCGTGTCAGTCCTTCTTCAGGAATTTTCTCTAGGAGTTCAATCTCAAGAGTACCGAGCCAAGGCTCACTGCGTAGGCCGGTGAGTATTGGAATCTGACTCTTGAGCGTGTACCCAACGCGGTTATGCAAAAGCCTACCGTTGAACACATCGGGGTCGTGCTTGATGTCCTTCCAGTCCCTGAATCGGTAGTTACTGACTCTATGGAGCAGTTCGTCTCGGCGCTGAATCAAGACCAAGGAGCGAATCGCATCGGCTGGTTCTTCGTACTTAGTGAATGACTTCTTGAGGAGCAGCGTCTGCAGCGTCCTGTAATCGACAACATCGACCTCTCCACCTGTAATCCTGTACTCGTCCATCCGCAGGATGTACTCTCCCTCGTCGGTCTGTCTGAAGAAGCCGATAGAGACTAGGTTCCTCATCTCCAACTCCTGCAGTACTGAGTCGACTTGGGCCGATGGGAACGGCAGCCTATCGCACAGAATCTCGGATGTCTGCGGCCCCTCGGAACCGAGCATGTCGAGCAGTTTCAGACGCAAGCAATCTAGTGGGTCGGACAACTTTCTATCCTTCCAATGACCGGGTTTACCTGCTTCGAAATCACTGCCCATCTGATAACTTAGGCCGCCAGTGTAGAGTTCGGTCAGATCGTCCATCTCAGCTGCGCCAGCTACTGCTAGGCATCCCAAAGTTCCATGCACTTCTGCCATTCTCATGGAGAACCACTTGTCATCTATCAGATCATGCCCAGTATCCTTGATTTTGGTGATGAGTCCACGTTCAGCGAGTTCGTGGACCCAACCCTGCATCACCTCAAACTCAATGTGGCTCAGTTTCTCGCTATACAGGGGGTTCGTCAATGAGGGTTCGAGACCGCCACCCATGTCCATCAGTCTAAGCAGTCCATTGGCATTGATTGGCGTCGAGACCTTTGACTGGTAGTACTCGGACAGTTTCGCCTCATCCAGATCTGTTGCCAGCGAACGTGCACCCAGAAGTCGGCGCAGTATCTCCGGATCTACGTCCTTGATCAGATATGCTCGCGTCCGAAGAGAGAGCAGGTCCTCAAATGAGGACATGAATAGTGTCATTCCCAGAGGAGAGGGCATACGAACCCTGCGATGTACGATGCGTACGTCTTCGCTGTCCATCCTCGAAATGAAGTCGTCAAGCTGCTCCAGGTCAAGATCAGTGTGCATTATTTCATTCATTACTTCCCGGACGAGGACAGAATCTTCCATCTGACGATGCTGGTGCATAAGCTTCTCAGCTCTCTGCTGAAACTGCTTGGGGCTGACCTCGTCGCCGCCGATACGTCGCGGATTGAGCATGCTCCTTGAGGAGACTTCGCGGAACCTCTTAGCAAACAACTGTGAGTCCATGAGGTATCTCTGTAGCGTCTCAGCACTCCTGCCGCTCCTGAACACATTAGGAATCAGCGATATCTCGACCTCATGGCTCAGTCTCACCATGAAGCCGTTTTCATCAAACGATATCTCATGGACCATGACGTTGTCTGCGGCGGCAATACCGGCGAACAGGTAACCGAGTGCCATATTGAATGCTCGGCCCCTGCAAGTGGTCACAATATAGGTCGGCAGTGGACCTTCGACCTGCTCAACGAGTATCCTGTCTCTCGACGGGACTTGGAAGGTGGTGGCGCAGTGTTCTTCGAAGAAGTCAGAGAGGGCGTTGGCAACCGGTCTGTTGAGTTTCATTACCTTCATCATCATATCTCGTGAGTTTTCCTCTAAGCGATGCCGAACGGAGACATGATCGAGCAGAGATAGGACCTCTTGACTGAGTTCTAGTGTCCTGCTGTTCGCTTCGCCGGTCCACGAGGGTATAGTGGGCCGATATCCGGTCGCGGAAGTGACGTTGACTCTGGTCCCGATGATGCTGGAAACCCGGTATGTGGAGCCTCCTAGCAAGAAGACGTCGCCGTTGCGTAGACTTGAGACGAATGACGAGGACAGTTGCCCTACCAGAGTCCCGTCCGAGGTAAAGACCAGGTAGTTATTATCCGGGGCGATGGTACCTATGTTGGTGTAATAGATCATCTGTGCGAATCCACGCTTCCCGAACCTGTTTTCCTCCCAATCAACCCAGATTCGACGCTCCTCATCCAGAAGGTCAAGGACCTCAATGTAGTCATCTTTGGGAAGCGAGCGATATGGCCAGGATGAGGTAACAAGCTCGTAAGCCTCTTCAATGTCCCACTCCCTGATGATGGAGAGTCCGATGGCAAACTGAGCAAGGACATCTAGGCAGTTCTCAGGGAAACTAAGTTTGTCCATAGTACCCTGTAGAATGCCGTTCTGGACAGCTACCAGTTCAAGCAAATCGTGCGGCGATGTAGGTAGGAAGCGGGCTCGTGGCACGCCTCCGACCTGATGGCCCGCACGGCCAATCCTCTGCAGTGCAGTAGATATCGAGCCAGGAGAGCCGACTTGAATGACTAGATCGACAGAACCGATGTCTATACCCAGCTCAAGGCTCGATGACGAGACCACAGCGCGCAGTAAACCATCCTTCAGACGCCGCTCAACATCGAGCCGAATCGTCTTGTCCATCGAGCCGTGGTGCCCCTCGACCCCTTCTAGGCCAGCGACCTTGAGTCGTTGAACAACGGTCTCTGTCATGTTCCTCGTATTGACGAAAACCAGCGTAGTTGTATGTGCCTCGACCAGTTCCTTGATGCGATCGATGTTGTGATCAAGAATCTCCTTGATAGGTGTCGAAGAGAACCTCGCCGTCGGAAGCAGAATGTCCATATCAATTTCACGTGCACCCGAGACCTTTGCTATCGAGATTTTCTGAGGGTTCATATCACTCTCGCGGGGGTCACTCGCGACTAGGAACTCAGCTACAGCATCGAGTGGTTCCATGGTCGCACTGATTCCTATCCTCTGGACTTTTGAGGGTATGACTGCATCCATCAAGGCGAGAGATAGAGACAGGTGAGTGCCGCGCTTAGACGGCACCAATGAGTGCATCTCGTCGATTATCATCCAGCGTAGATCTTTGAGAATCGGCCTGAACCTCTTAGATGCTAGTCCGAGTCCCAAAGATTCTGGTGTTGTGATGAGAATGTGAGGAGGTTTTCTGAGCATCTTCTGCCTCTCATTCTGAGGAGTGTCACCAGTCCTCAGACCTACCTTGATATCTTTGGCTCTGCTTGGCAGGAATCTCTCCTTAATCTCCGTCAGAGGTCCGATGAGGTTCTTCTGAATGTCATTGGCGAGTGCTTTAATTGGTGAGATGTAAATGCACTGCACAGTGTCCGGAAGTGTTCCATCCAAGGACTTCCTGACGAGGTCATCGATGATAGACAGAAAGGCGGTCAGGGTCTTACCCGATCCCGTAGGAGAGCACAGCAGAAGATGTTCGCCTTTCATGATCCTCGGAATCGCAATTTTCTGAGGCTCGGTGAAGTCCGGGAACTTATCCTTGAACCAGTTCCTGACAGGGGCTGAGAGACTCTCTAGGAGTTCCTCAGTCTCCATCCTATCTTCTATGTATTCTATTTCAGGCATTTTTTCTCTGCACCCTACGGGTGAAAGGGACTCCGTACCGTAAATGAATGCTTCTCCTTTGGATACTGTTTCAGGCCCTCTGGGCCTGGTATTCTTCTGGAATCGGGACTTCGTAGCGAAAGCGAAGTGTGACAAACACTTCCTAGGACTGCTTTGCTAGGATGGCTTGAAAGGCGTTATGCGAGGTCGAAGTGCCGTTCATGAGTGATAGACGAGTCGACAGACTGACTTCCTTACTGAGGCGGCGTGGAATAGTCCTGCCCTCATTCGAGTTGTACGGCGGAGTTTCCGGATTGGTAGATTACGGGCCCGTGGGTGCGAGGATTAAGCGCAAAGTCATGGATTCTTGGATAGACCATTGGACCAGTCACGGGGACATTGTTGAGGTGGATTCCCCCACCATCACGCCTGAATCGGTGCTGGTTGCTAGTGGACATGTCGGTGAGTTCAACGATCTGATGGTCGAGTGTGGTGGTTGCATGAGTGCCTTCAGAGCAGATCATTTGGTCGGGGATGATTACGAAAACCCAGATTCTCTGTCTCCAGAAGAGCTGGTCGCAATATTGTCTGCTGGTATCGAGTGCCCCACCTGTAAGGAATCCAAATGGTCCGATGTAAAGGAGATGAACCTAATGTTCAGCACGCAGATTGGGGCGATGAAAGGCGGGCGTAAAGCGTACATGAGGCCCGAGACAGCTCAAGGTATGTTCATGCTATATCCTGCCCTATTCAGGCACTTCAAGCAGAAACTACCCTTCGGAGCCATTCAGACAGGAAAGGGTTACCGGAACGAGATTAGCCCACGTCAGGGTATGATTAGGCTGCGTGAATTTAACATGGCCGAACTCGAGTACTTCATCGACCCGGAGGACCCTCCATGTCCTAATCTGAATACTTGGAGTGATTCGATTGCACTGGTTCCAGATCCCGATGGCGAACACGCTGGAGAGTGCTTGATGACTATCTCAGAGGCATTGTCCGCAGGAATAGTGCGACACCCCACAGTAGCATGGTTCCTTGCCAGGACGATGGATTTTCTGATTAGCGTAGGAATCGATTCGACTAAAATCAGGTTCAGGCAACATGCTAGCACCGAGATGGCCCATTACGCAAATGACTGTTGGGACTGCGAGTTACACGGCGAACACGGCTGGGTCGAATGCGTGGGCATAGCCAATAGGACCTGCCACGACCTGCTGTCTCATGAACGACATTCAGGCTCCAAGTTGCTCAAGGCTTGGAGGCAGTTCGACGAGCCCCGAAGCGAGATCAGAGATGTACTGGCTCCGAACGGGGCATCGCTCGGTCCGACATTCAAGGAGCGCGCTGGTATAGTGATAGAGGCTCTGCAGAACCTGACTGAAATTCCCGAAAAAATGCCCTTTGAGCTCGCTCTAACTGATGGTTCGAACGTTCAGATTACCGACGAAATGGCCACTAGGAGATCGGAAGAGGTCACCATGCACGGTGAATGGTTCACCCCTCATGTCATCGAACCAGCATTTGGGATAGATCGAATCATATGGCATATACTAGATCACAGTTACACTGAGACTGAGAAGGAAGGTGAGAAGTACAGCATAATGAGACTCAGCTCGATGGTTTCGCCTTTCGATGTGGCTGTCCTCCCCTTGTTTGACAAAGACGGGATGGGAGAAATTGCCTCAGATATACTCTCGAGAGTGAACTCGATGCCGGGGCTGAGGGGCGAGATGGACTCATCGAAGTCGATTGGCAGGCGGTATGCCCGAGTAGATGAAATCGGTGTGCCTTGGGCTATCACAGTCGATCACGAGACTCTCAACGATGGGAGTGTTACAGTTCGACGCAGGGATGACCAGAAACAGATTAGGGTAGCAGTAGACGAGGTTTTGTCGAACCTAGGCACAGGCACCGTGTCAGCGCTGTTCTGACGCGAATCTTATGGAGTCCCTCTCGGACACTTGCCTATGGCCGAGCCCTCCGCTGATGACTGGACCGAAAGGCATCGTCCAGAATCCATCGGCCTAATGGAAGGGAATGAGGCCCAGCTTCGCAGAATCAGGCAGTGGTTGAACCAATGGGAAGGAGGGAGTCCGCTCGAAAAGCGTGGACTGCTGTTATCGGGACCTCCTGGGGTAGGCAAGACCACGCTAGCTCGCGCGGCCGCTCTGGAAAGGGGGTGGACAATGATAGAGTTGAACGCTAGTGAAGAGCGGAACGCCGCCGCCATACGTAGGGCAGCGACCCATGGATCCCAGCACGTCTCCCTAGACCAGTTCTCAGGGAGCAGTGTGTCTAACGGTAAGACCCTGATACTCCTCGACGAAGTAGACCACCTTAGCGGGGGATTCGGTAAAGTTTCAGATGGTAGGATTGAGGAATCGATAAATCCTGATGGGAAAGCCGCTGTCCTCAGAGGGGATTCAGGAGGCAAGGCTGAGTTGCTCAATTTGCTTGAGGTCACACGCCAACCAGTCATCATGACCTGTAACGATCCGATGAGACTGTGGGGCAGAAACAGAAACTGGAGGAGGAATCGCGACAGACTTCTCCGAAAGGCCGAACTGGTGAATTTCAAGAGGGCGGGAAAACTACACCTCAGAAGGGTTGCGCACCGAGTTCTCGATGCCGAGGGCAGGGGTATGGACCCTGAGGCTCTAGAGGCCCTCATCGACGGTAACCCAGGCGACCTTAGGGCCCTAGTTAGAGACCTGCAAGCAGTCTGCGCCCTCAGGAAAGGGCACATCGACCTCTCTGCCGTCCTCGATTTAGCCGGGGTCTCTGAGAGAGATTCTCAAATTGATGTCTTCAGGGCCCTTCGCGAAGTATACCAAAGTGGGTCAGGAAAGGAAGCAAACAGGATTCTGATGATTTCTGACAAGGACCCTGACGAAATGCTCGCCTGGTTCGTCTGGAACAACCAAACAGTATTCGATAGTGAAGTACTGGCAAAGATTAGTCCGGCCATGTGCATGGCTGACAGGTCGCTTGCTACAAAATACACTAATCGTGCCTTCAGATCTTGGTATTGGGGGTCAGCTCTGTCATCTCAGGCCGCTGTTTCACACCTTCCCATTGACGGTGCATCCGATCCGTTCCTCGCATATCCAAACTTCTTGCGAAGAGGAGGGGAGTCATGGAGGTCCAGTACTGTGGTAGAATATCTATCTGAGGATCTTGGCACCAGCAAGGCCTCAATCAGAGAAGACTTGTGGCCCAATCTTCTGGCGGTGCATGATTCGACACTCGGTGGAGACCCTAGAGAGTTCACCGTTGCCAAACACCTCGGACTATCCGGCGAGGCTCATCTGGCGCTGCACGGAATTCCTAGGAGCAGGAGGGAAGCACGAAGGATTCTCAAGGACTTCGATTCCGAGAACACGAGCAAACCAGAAGAGGTAATCATTGAGGAGATTATCGAAGATGTGAATTCTGACGAGGACGAAACAGATGGAACCCAGTCCTCTCTCGATTCCTTCTAATCAGTCAGTACCAGACCATGTTTTGGGGTGTAGTAGTACTAGTACTGTTAGCAACTCAAGGCGTCCCAACCACATCAGCATGGTGGCGATTAGCATCGACGGTTCACTGAGTGCTGCCCATGTCGCAGTTGGTCCGAATGCCCCGAGAGCCGGGCCCGTGTTTCCGAGTAGTGATATCGATACCGAGAGCACGTCTGTGAGCTCCAGTGTTGGTTCGAGGAAAGATAGTGTTAGCATCGATAGCGTCACGAGGACCATCCACGAACTGAGCATACCGAGGACAATCCAGATCTTCCTTTCCTCGATGATCTGCTGGTTGAAACGTATCGCCACTATTCGACGGGGCTGAATGATCTTGACGACTTCCCTCTTGGCCAACTCGAAAGCAATTCGGATTCTCATGACCTTGAGTCCGCCGCCAGTCGAACCGGCACTGGCACCTACAATCATTAGCAACAGTAGGACAAACTGGCTGAACACCGGCCAAGTGGCGAAGTCGGCGCTGGAGTATCCTGTGCTCGATATTGAAACAGATTGGAACAGGGCATGTCTAAGAGCAACAAGGGGAGCTAATTCGCCCTCAGTGGTGCCGAACCTGTAGAGATTGAAGGCCATTGCCAGCCACGCTAAGAGTAAAATCAGTAAGTAGGCTCGTAACTCCTCGTCCTTCCAAGCATCTTTCGAGTGACCTGCGAGCATCAGGTGCAAGAGGCTGAAGTTGATACAGGTAAGCAACATGAAGACTATCAGAATGACTTCAACCCGAGCCGAGTCGAAGGCCATTATCCCCTCGTCAGTGGTGCCGAAGCCACCAGAGGGTAAAGTGGTCAGGGAGTAGTTCACAGCATCGAAAATTCCCAATCCCCCAAGGAAGTGGAGCATGCCGAACTCAAGAACTGTCAGAACGATGTAAATCATCCAAAGCCGACTAGCAGTCCACTGCAATGTTGGACCTAGACGAGACAGGGAAGGACCGGTGAGCTCGGCCCTAGCCAGCGACATCCCGCCGCCGAGTACTCGGGACAGGATTAGCAAACCGAGCATGATTACACCCATCCCTCCAATCCATTGAGAGACTGAGCGCCATAGAATCAGGCTGTTATTCTGGCTTCCAATGCAGTCATCGGCCACAGTCAGTGCGAAGCACACTGGACTAGTCGAGATGTCAATCACCGTTGCCCCCGTTGTGGTAAATCCGGACATTGACTCAAACCATGAGTACAACAACCCCCTGAGCCCTTCCCAAATCGAGGCATCACCAGCGATCATCTCGAACGGGCCGTAGAACATTCCACCGAGCCAATATGGGAGGGCGCCTACAGCTACAACGGGAATCCACCCGAGAGCAACTGATGCGAATGCTTCCCTGTCCCTCACTCGGGAAGAAGCGTCCGAGTTCTTCGAGAGTGATACCAGTGACTGACCCAGTACTAGAGAAAGTATAGCTGGGGGCAAGAAAGTCTTGGCTGCGTACTCCATCCCCTCGGACCCGATTGAAGCACTATAGGCAAAGACGACCATTAGAGGCAGGGCAATCAGACGAATTGTCCAACCCAGTACAAGTCCGACTACGTCCCAGCGCATCTTCAGTTCTCCAGAGCCTTCTCCACTTTCTTGAGGTCATCTCTGGCAAGGAAGAGGTAAATCCTGTCGCCAACTTCGATGGTTTCCAAGGTATGTGGTTTCAGCACTACTGTCGAATCTGTATCATCGTGCCTCTCGACCATCACTATCCTAGCGCGTAGAGCTCTTTCCGAATCCTTAACCGACTTACCTGCGAACAAATGGTCGCGATTAACTTCCGCAGAAATCGAGATGATAGCAGGTATTGGTGGAATGACCTGATAAGTCCCCGGGACGTTCATGTGAATGGACTTCAAAATCGAGGTCACTGTCACCAATCTGCGGCTGACAGGTCGGGTTAGTCCTATTCTCTGAACCGCCTCAACCAAGGCTCTGTCCTTCAACAGTAGCCCTGTTCGGGGGACGCCCTTGTCCTTGGCCCGCATCGAAATAGCGATGTTTAGGTTGTCGTCATCCAAAGCCGCGACTGCGATATCATGGTGATCTATCCCCAACTCCTGCAGCAACTCCTCATCCTGAGGATCGCCATGAATGACGTCGAGCCTCTTGCTGTTACCGACTGGAGAGCCAACTAGTTCGTTGGCCGCATCCAAGTTGGGTTCTATGACAACCACGTTAGAGCCCTTCGATAGATAGTGGATAGCCAACTTGGAGCCGAATTGACTAGCTCCGAAAACTGCGACTTGCGCGTTATCGGGGAAGTCCTCATCTTTCTTCCCCACGGCTCTCGTGATCTGATGAAACTGGTCGGTGGACCTTGAGACGAAGACGAGAATCTGCCCCTCTTGGATAATCTCAGAACCTGTCGATAAAATGCCTTTTTCTCCCTCATTCCTGAGGGCATAGATAGAGGGGATGCCTACGAATATCTCTCCCACGTATCCCGTCTTGGTGCCTATCAACGGTGAGCCGGCCATGACTTCTGACACTGCTATCCAGGAGGTACCTCCAAGTGGAAGTATTTCATCGATAGAAGGAGCTAGCAATCCTGCTGCTAGTTGTTCGACAATCTCGTCAGAGGAACAGACCACATGGTCGGCCTTGGACCAACTCTCTAGCGGCCCTGCGCCCCTTGAGTAGTCTAGTAACGTCGGGTCGCTAATCTTGGCTATTGTTGTGAGTCCTGATGCGGTTCGATCGCTGACCTGCTCACTGTAGACCTTCTTGGCAAATGCGCATCCCAGCAGATTTGCTTCGTCGTCGTTAGTAGCCAAAACCATAATCTCAGCATCGCTGATACCTGCTCTCAGGAGGGATTCTCGCGACAGTGCGCTGCCTGTCACCAACAAGCAATCAAGGCTTTGTGATTCGTTTATCGCAGTAGGGTCGGGGTCGATAAGAGCGACACTCCTCTTCTCCTGCCTGAGGGCGGCAGCGACACCGCGCCCGACTTCGCCAGCACCTGCGATAATGACCCGCATACGTAGCGACTGCCTCAGCGGGCCGGATATAAGACTGCGCCATTGGCATGCCCGATAAGAAGCGAATAGGCGCAGCAGAGTAGGATTACTTTCATTCCTCGCTATCGACCGTTTGACCGCGAATCCTCTCATCTGAGGCCATTCTGTGCCTATAGGATTGCCTCGTAGTGCGGCGGAAGGCCTGTTTGGCGGCAGGAGTCATGCCTGAGGGCAGCCATGAGGTCTGGGCCGGCCCCCATGCCAACACAATGGCTGGAGCCGCTAGAAGCACCATCAGTGGCACAAACAGAGAGAATATTAGGCACATCGTCAAAGCGCCTCGAGCCGCTGCTGAGATTATGAATGGCCTCACTCTGCTTGACTCGAGGATTCTCGATCCTTGCCAAGACGCAAGCAGAGCATGTCCTAGGCAGGAGACCAAAGCTATGGCGAAAGCCAGAGTCACGCTGACTGCGTTGACTCCAGCGTACTCTGAGTACTGTAGTTGCTCGTCAAACATCCTATAGATGAGGTAACTAGCCTGCATCGACCCTATTCCCAATCCAAGGGCCCAGCCGTATGGAGGAGAGGCTCTCAAAGAAATTACTCGAGGTCTCGCCAGCAGAAACATCACGAATGCTGCCTCAGCCGCCCCTATCAGAATGGCGAACATGCTTGCAGTGACAATATTGAGATATGCGAGTATCACGGAGGATAGAATGATTTTGTCGACACATATCGCCAGAAGCATTCCCGACACCAATCCGTAGACGAGGTGTTTCACAGCACCGGCGAGGTCATAGAAGCCCGTCATCTTGGAAATTGTCCCTTTCCAACCCGCATACACCCCGAGAATGCCAATCGCGAAGGCCACTTGGGTCTGCCACAGTTCCACCGCCACGATTGGCCATGCTGCATCGGCTTTGAGGACCTCGCCCTCAGATAACGTTCAAACCACACAATCGGGACCCATTGACATGGCACTCGACGGGCTCAAGCAGCGCATAACGCGCTCAGTGGGTCTGCTGAAGGGAAAACGGAAGGTCGACGAGGAGACTGCTAAGGATCTCAGTCGCTCTCTTCGCAAGGCTCTGCTAGAAGCCGACTTCAACGTGAGGCAGTCAAAGGAGCTCACTGAGCGCATAGAGAGGCGTATGCTCGAGGAAGAGCCTCGACCGGGAGTCAAACTAGAGACGCATGCCATGAATCTCATCTACACCGAACTAGTTCGAATACTGGGGCGGCCCAGAGAGATAATGCCTCATAACCAGACGATACTGATGGTCGGGCTGTATGGACAGGGGAAGACCACCACCACCGCCAAGCTAGCAGACTGGTGGAGGCGTAGGCACGGTGTCAAAGTCGCTGTAATCGAAGCCGACGTGCATCGACCCGGAGCATTCGAGCAACTCCAGCAGTTGCTGGAAGGAACAAACGTGGACGTCTACGGAGAGCCGGGAGAGCAAGATGCTACTAAGATTGTTAGAAACGGAATCAAAGAGGTTGGCAACGTCGATGTCGTAATCATCGATACGGCGGGGCGTGATAGCCTTGATGAGCCGTTGCGCGACGAACTTGTCGGGATTGCAGAGATTGCCAATGCCACCGAGCGTTTCCTAGTCATTGACGCGCAGGTGGGGCAGGCAGCCGGACCTGTAGCCGAGACATTTCACGAACTTGTGGGAGTCACTGGTACGATAGTGACCAAATTGGACGGAACCGCCCGAGGTGGTGGGGCGCTCAGTGCTGTGTCGGCTACCGGTGCCCCGATAGTTTTCATTGGAGAGGGTGAAAAAGTTCAGGACCTAGAAAAGTTCGAGTCTGATCGATTCATCTCAAGACTGCTCGGACTGGGGGACATCAAGGGTCTGATTGACCTAGCTCCTGGCGACCTTGACCAAGAAGAGGCTGCCCGATTGGCTCAGCGACTGATGTCAGGCAGATTCACCCTGACTGACATGTACAGCCAAATGGAGATGATGAGCAAGATTGGTAGCGTAGAGAAAATGCTCTCGCACCTGCCTGATGCAATGTTCGGAGGAATGGGCAATATGAGCATGGCTCAGAAGCGTCAGATGCAGGGTAATCTGGAGAAGTATAGGGTAATCATGGACTCGATGACTCAGAAGGAAAAAGATGAGCCAATACTCCTCAAATCGAGCAGGATAAGAAGAATAGCTCGAGGTTCGGGAGTTAATGAAAAGGACGTCAAGGAACTCCTAGCACAGTGGAACCGGAGTCGCAAGATGATGCGAGGGATGAAGGGCGATCGTAGTTTCAGGAGGAAGATGAAGTCAATGATGGATGTTGATGACATGGACCTCGACATGGGGTGAAGTCTTGCAACGCCACTTCGCCATAATTGGTCACGATGCTCCGGGTACCGGCGAATTGCGTCTAAACGATCTAGCCGGAGGATCTGGCAGAATGGATGTGCTGGCCAGAGCTGTCAATACAGCGCTATTCATCTCACATGGAATCAGGACTGATTCGACGATTACCATTCATCTCATGGGAGGAGAAATCCCTAGAAGAGTGAAATTTGATGGTAGAATCCTACGGGGAGTACATCCTGATGAACGTTCGATATCAGGGCACATCCGTTCGATAATGAAGCAGTCTGTTCCACCCATTGGGATATGGCAGGAGGCCTCGAAGGGAGTATCGCACTCAGGCGGCAGCGTAGGAGAGACTCTCAGAGAGTGGGACAGAGAAGGAGTGGTCGCCCGCATTCTCGATACCGAAGGAGTGAGATTAGAGAGTGAAGGAGATGGTCCGATGGGTTTCGTACTGTCTGACCATTTGCCGTTCACGAACGAGGAAAGCGCTGTACTGAAGGATTGTCAAAAGGTTTCGTTGGGATCCGCGTTGTTGCAGGGGCACGTCTGCATAGCAATCGTACACCACATATTGGACGATTAATCGAGCCACTCAGGCAAACCCGAGGAAGACTGGTTGGTAGCCTCGGAAAGCAATACCTCACTGAGCCCAAGAGGGTGGTTGACTGGCCAAGACGATAGAGGTGTGATTGAGACTGAGCCTGAATTGATAGCATTGCAGTCTGTTCCAGGTATGTCCTCATCCTCTATGGTTGCAGCCCCTACTTCGAAGGCCACGCCGATATTGTCGATATCCCTCATGTCGATAGCATTGTGGTACCACCTAGAGCCGAGGGCAACCGTCTGGAAACTGCCGTTCCACTGTTCTGGTCCATTGATATTCAGTATCATGTCGCCGTCGGCGAAAGCAGCGAGTATCCTATCACGAGTCGAGGCTAGGTCTGATATTGCCCTTCTGCTTCCATTGGGTCGTCCGAGGTTGACTGGCTCTGAAGGGAGCGATGACAGGCACGCTTCGATGATAGACAGGGAGGCTTCGAGGGTCTCGGAATAATCCGAATGCTCGTAGGTGGCTAAGCTGATGGCGATGGCTGGCATTCCGTATAGCGACGATTCCCTAGCAGCGGACACGGTACCCGAATGCAGGACGTCGACGGAAAGATTTGGACCTTGATTTATTCCAGAAATACACAAGGCCGGGGCGATTTCTGGCGCCCATGCCTGAAGTCCACCGTCCATGGCTACGATGGCGCAGTCACACGGTGAACCATCCAAAGAGAAGATTCGTAGAGGGGGGCCATCTTCAATCCTGAGCGAGTCTGAGATGTCGGACCTCTCTTGGAACTTCAGGTCGTGACGCAGCGTCAGGCGCATCCCAGAGCACGACTGCTCACTAGCTGGTGCCAACACCACCACAGGGTGGCCTCGAGAGTGCAGAGCAGCCACTAGGATTTGCAATCCCTCAGATTCGACTCCGTCATCATTGGTCACGAATACCGCAGAGTGATTCACGTTCGAGCCATCGGAAGGGGGTTCATGAAACCGCGTCCCTATCTCTGTCGCCCCGCTCCTCCTCAAGGGTCACCATGATTGCCCCTGCAAGCATCAGAGGACCGCCTAGAACGGTCCATATTCCAAGTGTGGCTTCTCCGGTCCAGAGCCATCCAATAATTCCGCCGACGACCGGTTCAAACAACAGGGTGATGGAAACTGTGATGGGAGTAATCCAGCGCAGTACAGTGTTTATCCCCGTATGACCGCACAATCCTGGGCCCAGGGAGAGATAGGCTATCCATGGCAGCCACAATGCGTCAGTCCATCCTAGCAGAGATATCTCAGGTACGACATCGGTCATGCTGGCACCCTCTTGCGAGATAGCAGCCAGAGCCAGCCAGATGCCTGCTGCAAAGGTGACCGGGAAGGCGTATACGAATATCGGCATCCTCCTCTCCGACCTAAGATGCCTGCCGGCGAGCAGATAGCCCACCACAGTGACAGCGCCGAGGAACGCAGCTGCATCGCCTAAGACAGTGACTTCTCCTCCGGCCTCCACATCACCCAACGACAGCAGAGCGCCGGTGATTCCAACCATCACTCCGGTAATGTGGCCTCGGCGCACTGCTAATCCTATCGCAGGCATGAGCAACACGAGGACCAATGGGTGAATCGAGACGAACAGAAGACTGTGGACAAGACTGGTGTGATCAAGCGACCAGACCCATGCGCCGAAGTGGATGGAGAGGAACACGCTCGATGCCAGGATGATTTGCCAGTCCCTCGTGCTAACTCCACCGCTTCCCATCGCCCTGAACTGGTAGACGAAGCCCGGCAGAAGAATCAGGGCGGTGCCCTGCATCCTCCACGACGCCCGAAGCAGAGGTGGTACCTCGCTCATGGCCTGAAGCACGACACCGGCGCTGGAAACGGCCAACAGCGCCACACCGAGCAGTGCCCAAGCGAACAGTGGTGTGGTTGAACTTGACGATTCTGACATCCTCAATCCGCCATCTCAGCGTCCATGACCTCTGAATCACCCTCTGAATCGGGGTTAACTCCGATTATACCCGCTGATCTGAATAAAACGAATATTATGGCCGCCAATGCCACATTGACGACCAAGAAGCCGGCGAATCTGGCCTGGGGCCACCATGATTTGATGCTCATCGGCTCCTTACAAACCACAGAACTGGGTAATATCTCGCAAGAGAGAGGTTTTCCTTCATCTATATCTGAAGCGATGCGCGATGTAGCGTAGGTCAGAACATGACCAAAGTCATCATCCTCGACACCGAGCATCTCGTCTAGGTAGGTATCGGTCCACGAGTCGGGCAGGTACTCTTGCTCGGTCTTATGCTCGTCCGAGACAGCAAGGATTGCAGACTCGACGCCGAAGAACGCCTCACCTGTCAAAGCACCTGCAGCGATCATGAAGGTAAACAGGAGCATCAAGGCACGACTCCTTTCCGAGGCCTCCGATCCTTCGGAGAGGCGTATCTCCTCGACCTTAGGCAGGAGCCTGCGCTTCTCCCACCAGTCCCGAGCAGCGCCACCTATTAGCATAGGGAAAGTGACGGGAGTGGGCAGGTACATCCCAAGCCCGAATGACGTGCCCATGCCGGTGGCCCACTCGGCAAATGCGCCGAGCAAGAAGCCCAGGCCCAAGGCGTACCAGTCTCCCTGTCCCTCGGCGAGGATTATTGTGAAGGCTGCGAAGGCGTTGGCTTGAGGAGCCAGTAGGTCGATGCTGCCGTCAGCCAGTAACTTGGATAGGAATATGGCGACACCGGCTCCAAGAATAGCTCCGGGAACCACTCCCATGATGTTGCCCTTTGAGATGTGATAGGGGCGATTGCCGATGTACAGACTATTCTTGTAATCACCCACTACCGTTCCTGACATCGAGATGGCGGAGCCGAAGACTGTGGTACCGACCAGAGCCATCAGCACCGACTCCTCCTTGCTCAGACCGACTGGCAAATTGAGGAAAACCAGAAGGAGTAGAAGCAGCACAATGAACGAAGTTCCCGAGACGGGTTCGATTCCAGTCTCGCCCATCACGCGAACAGCGATGGCGCCTAACAGGAAGGTGGTGGCTAGCAGAACAATAGCGAACAGGACGGAGGGCAGGACTGGGAATCCCCCGATTACGAAAATTGCAATCATGGCGAAGAATGCTATTGCCATAAAGATTGGAATGTGGCTCAGTGGCCACTCGTACCAACCCCTCTCTTCGACGTACTCCTCGCTCTTCTCTCCACTGAAGGCGTTGCTGATGTCACCGAAGATGTTGACAAAAGTAGGGGCCATCTTGAGTAACCCGTAAATCCCGCCTCCTAGAATCGCCCCTATGGCGATGGTCCTAACAACTGTAAAGAAGGCCTTCCACTGAACTATCGGATATACAGGAAGAGAGGACATGTCTCCATACTGAGTTATTTCGACGTACTGTCCTAAGGCGGGATCGTACACAGGGGCGTCCAGAAGAACGACCAGGGGGACCAAATAAAACCAAGCTACTATCGAGCCGAGATTCACGAGGAACGCTACTCTGAACTTCATGAACCACCCTATGGCGAGCAGTGTGGGACTCAACTCGACTCCGAGGAAGGTGTACGAGAAGATGTTGCCTGACTCGTAGGGAGTGATGCCGCCGAACTGAGCGTGGCCGTCGGCCAACTTGCTGGGCTGATGCAACCATCTCTCAGTGTAAATTGAGGCGAGACCCCAATCCTCTCCGGAGAGCGCCATGGCCAACCAGTCGGCTAAGCTCCCTGGTATCCCGGAGATCTTGCGCCCCCACATCAGAGGATAGTCGATGAGGAACATGAAGCCCATCGTGAGGACTGTCCATAATCCGACTGTCTTCAGCGAATCGCGGGCTGCTTCAGCAGCTCCGCTGTTGACGTCAGAGGAGATGTCGAGCATCTTCAGAGTGGCTTCAAACCCTGGCATCGGCAGCGGGTCCTCAACTAGCCATACGCGTCTGAAGATGATGAAGTACATGACCCCGAGGAAGCCGGCGAACATCGAGGCGATGATACCGATGAAGGCCAATTGGAATGTGTCGACTGAAGATATCAGGTGGCCGTCACCAACGATGTAGTCGTCAGAGTAGGCTAACAGGAAGATGGCGGGGAATGTGAAGATGAAGCCGATTGAGGCGTTTGTGGCACCGGTTGTGGCGCTGGTTGAGATATTCACCTCCGAGGGGGACCATTTCAGAGCCATGCCAAGCAGGTAGGCGACGTACCATGCAGCGGAGACAGCAAGGCCGATCTTGAGGCCGATGTAGGCGGTGACACCGCTGAAGATAGCACCTATGGCAATGCCGATGAGTACTTTCTTGGTGTCCCAGTGGCTGATCTCGAATGAGTCCTGTAGGTTCTTCTCCTCTAGGTACTGTTCGAGGACGCCGGTGTTGAGATTGTTGTACATATCTTCGTCGAGCCACGTTAGTGTGCCTTTCTCGATAGCCTCGAGACCAGATGGCGTGGCCGGTTGCCTGTAAGCAGAACGTTGGACGTCTGACATGCTACGCTCCTGCATAGGGGTCGCAGTTAGTCGCTTATACTTCTCCGCATACTAGAGTCGAATGGGTAGATAGTGGGGCATCAGTGGTTACGCGTAATCCTGAACCGGCCCATAGCCTCCATCCACTGGATCTCACTGCCCGGCTCGACGGTGAATTCAGAGGGCTGAGGTAGTATCAGGGATGCGTATGTCTTGTTGTCCATGGCGTGTACCTCGGAGCCTTGGATGTGAGTGATGACGGCCGAACCTTTCTCAATAACTGGGACATAGATTGAATCAGTAACAGTGCCTACGTGACTCCTCTTCTGACCTGTGAATATGTCCTCGAGCTCAATTCTTGCCTTAGCAGAGCCGTGCTTACCTGGCTTCGATTTAGACATGCTGAGAATCTTGTAGGCGCTTTCTTCGAGCGCTACGTAGCGACCTACCTTCAACGTTCGAATCTCCACTCTGTTCGTTCCTGGCATGCTAACGCTCTCAGGTCTCTCGCACCGCCTTATCAGCATTCCCTGAGCAAGGCCTAGCCTAACTGACTGTGGCCGGGGCCGGGGACCGTAGCCCCCGACTCCGGGTTATGTCGACTGAGCTTGCTCAGTCGTCCTTGCGGCGGCCTAGGAGGGCAGCACCTAGCAGTGAGATTGCAGCGAACAGTGATGGGAAGCCCGGTACAGCGTTCGTCCATCCAAGGTTGGTCTCCTCATCTGGCGTGTAATCTGGGCCGTCAGTGTTGTCGGAGTCCATGGCATCGCAGAGTCCGTCACCGTCGTAGTCGGACGGTGTGGAGTCAGCATCGAGGCTGTCAGAACCGCATTCGTCCTCATGTGAATCGCTCACAGTGTCGCCGTCGTCGTCGATGTCGGCATTGTTGCCTTCGCCGTCGCCGTCGGTGTCATCCCACTCAGCTGAGTTGGTTGGGAAGGCATCGTCTGCGTCTGCAACGCCGTCATTGTCGTCGTCGCCATCAGCATTGTCACCTAGTCCGTCACCATCGAGATCGTTGGTCTCGGCCGCATTAAGCGGGAAGGCGTCGTCTGCGTCTGCAACGCCGTCACCGTCGTCGTCAGTGTCGCTGTTGTCGCCGATTCCGTCTCCATCACTGTCGACCCACTCAGACGAGTCGTCGGGGAAGACATCGATACCATCGTTGACGCCGTCACCGTCGTCATCCGCATCAGAGTTGTCACCCTGACCGTCACCGTCCATGTCGGCCCACTCACTGGAATCCTCGGGGAAGGCGTCGTCTGCGTCATCGTAGCCGTCGTTGTCGTCGTCATCGTCAGCATTGTTTCCAATGCCGTCGTTGTCGTCGTCAGACCACTCTGAGGAGTCAAGCGGGAACGGATCGGCCACGTCAGCGACTCCGTCGCCATCGTCGTCCGGATCAACATTGTTACCGAGGCCATCGCCGTCGGTGTCGTCCCACTCGCTCGGGTTGAATGGGAAGGCGTCGTTCACGTCGTCCACTCCGTCCGCGTCGTCGTCAGTATCGGCGTTGTCGCCGATTCCGTCGCCGTCGAAGTCCTCGCTCTCGGTAGCGTCGTTCGGGAAGCTGTCCTGGCCGTCGTTGACTCCGTCGTTATCGTCGTCGCCGTCGGCATTGTCACCTATTCCGTCTCCGTCGTTGTCGTTGACTTCGCTTGGGTCCTGTGGGAATGCATCGACATCATCGTCGTATCCATCGTTATCGTCGTCAGCATCCATGATGTCGCAGATATGGTCTCCTTCGAAGTCAGCAGGCACAGAGTTGGCGTCTAGAGCGTCAGTTCCGCAAGCTGCCTCATCGGAGTCAGACCATGTGTCAGCGTCGTCATCGTCATCGATCGTGTAGGCCGATGGGTCGCAGGCAGAGCCATTGAGCATCGTCGAGCCCAGGCTGTCTGCGAATCCGTCACCATCAGTGTCTAGGCCGACGCATGGGTCCAGTGGATCCAAGTCATCACCATCTAGAGTACCGTCGTTATCGTCGTCGGGATCGAGGTTGGTGATTCCAGTAGGCACTGGCATGTCGACATCGTCAATCCAGACAGTGTCTTGGTTGCCGTCAACACTGGAGTCCTTCCAGTACACCCACGTGTAGGTGTGGAACCCGGCTGTTACCGGGAACTGGTAGATTCCAGCTGTGATACCGGACCATCGCATGGTGTATCCAGAAGTCCTCAGGCATCCTGCAGAGTTGTCGATACAGAACACGAGGAAGTCCCAGTTTGCCTCGGAACTCGTCTGGTATGCGAACTCGCCGGTTCCATTGACCGCGTTAACGATAATCTCCAACATGGAGAACTCGTTGTGGACGATATCGCCGTTCTCGGCGGAGAAAGAGCCGCTGATTACAGTATTACTCTGGACGAACCATGATGTGCTACCACTGGTAGTCCATCCGCCGCCCAATGAACCGGACTCGAAGTCGCCGCTGAAGGGTGGCGGTCCGGTGTAGTCAGCGATTCCGTCACCGTCAGTATCGAGCCAAGCGCTGCCGTCCAGTGGGAACGGATCCTCGGTGTCGGGGACGTTGTCGCCGTCGTCGTCGAGGTCGGCGTTGTCGCCGGTGCCGTCGCCGTCGAAGTCAGACGACTCGGTCGGATCGTTCGGGAAGGCGTCGTTAGCGTCGAGGACTCCGTCGTTGTCGTCGTCGTCATCGGCGTTATCGCCGATTCCGTCCTGATCGTTATCGGTCTGCTCGTCTGGGTTCAGTGGGAACTCGTCGTTGAGGTCGTAGGTGCCGTCGTTGTCGTCGTCGGTATCCTGCACGTCACAGAAGCCGTCACCATCGGAGTCAGTGTTCTCGTTGGCATCGTACGGACAATCGTCGACTAGATCGTCGTATCCGTCGTTGTCGTCGTCCATGTCCTCGTCAACGCCATCGGATGTCACGACCACGTTGTCGATGTAGATCGCCTCGGAACCGGAGTTCGAAGCGAACTGCACGACAATGCTGCCTGCACCGGAGACGTCGGCTGAGATGGTCGTCCACACGCCCTCCATTGCGGAGAAGTCAAGATCGATGTCGTAGCCATTGGTGTCTAGCAGGTACGTGCTGCCCGTTGCGGTTTCATAGCTCACGGTGATGTAGTCGGCCGTCTCCCATCCAGTGCTCTGGACGAAGATGTCCATTGACACACTGTCTGCGTCGGAGACGACATCGAAGACCAGTTGCGCGATACCGTCGGTGTCAGACATCTGGTAGCCCTGCGAGCCGTCGGTGAAGGCACCAACAGTGCCGGCGTAGTCAGTGATTCCGAAGTAGTCGCCGTCAGTCAGGCCGACTCCGCCGGTGCTGGTGTACGATGCACTGTATCCGAGGTCAGACCCGGTCACGTAGGCTGTGAAGCCCATCATGTTCAGTCCGTACGGACTCGCATCCTGTGACCATGTGTAGGTACCAGGCTCTATCGAATCAGACCATCCAGTGTAACCGTACTGCGTAGCCCAATCGGTGTAGAAGTCACCGTTCGAGATAGATATCAGGAGGTGTCCAGACGGGCCTACCAATGTGGCGTCATGGTATGCGTACGTGTACGAGGACATTGTCCATGGCATCAGAGTCTCACCTTCGTTGAGGGTGAAGCTGCAAGTGAATGCAGTCATGATGGTGCCACCAGTTGTGCAAGGTGTCGTGGACGCGTCGTAGTTGACATCAGACTCTCCAGCGTTGTTATCCAACGTGTGGTTGAGAGACTCGTTGCCAGTGTCTGTGTACTGAGAGCCGGTAGAGGCTGCCTCGAAAGAGGCGGTGGCCACTGTTGAACCGCAACCTACTGAGAGGAGGGTATCCGGCATTCCATCGCCGTCGAAGTCAGCATTCGCGCAGTTGTTCAGCGGGAACGGATCGCTAGCATCTGGTGTACCATCACCGTCGTCGTCGTCATCGGCGTTATCGCCAGTGCCGTCGCCATCGGTGTCATACCACTCAGTATCATCCAGTACGAATGCGTCGAGGTAGTCGTCTACACCGTCAGCGTCGTCATCGCCATCCAGCGTCAAAGTGCTCGAGCAGCTAGCGGCCAGGGTGTCAGGCCTGCCGTCACCATCAGTGTCCGTGTCGGCGCATTCGTCTAGTGAGAACGCATCGTCCACATCGGGTGTGCCGTCAGCGTCGTCGTCGGTGTCGGTATTGTCACCAGTACCATCAGCGTCAGTATCGACCCATTCGTTGATGTCATCAGGGAAGTCGTCGGCGGCGTTGGCATATCCATCGCCATCGCGGTCTGTGTCCAGAGCGTCGCAGGACAGGTCACCATCCATGTCAGCAGGTGTGCTTGATGCGTCCAACGAATCACTGGAGGAGGCATATACGCTGCCATCGTCGCAGAGAGCGGCTGTCGCAGTATCGTAAGCGTCACCCTCATCCAAGTCTGAGTAGCCGTCGCCATCGTCATCGTAGTCGACCGAGGTGCCGTAGGCGGTGATTGGAGGCACGGTCGTACCCGAAATGTAGGTGTACGAAGCACCTCCGGTCTCGCCACCGTCACCGTAGCTGTCCTCGAACACTAGAGTGTAT